>Ga0310786_10007470_pt1 | contig 14250 bp, 22 predicted proteins | sample AusTroGonzalo_MG_FD_203881 | JGI IMG/M metagenome (GOLD analysis project Ga0310786, IMG submission 203881) | Bovine rumen microbial communities from tropical cattle in Woodstock, Queensland, Australia - Gonzalo_03 (v2) (version 2) | ecosystem: Host-associated > Mammals > Digestive system >... | reverse complement strand
CGGCAAGCCCTATTCCTGCAAATCCTACGCGCACGCGCTCCTCCGCCTGATCCGCGAAGTGAACGCCCAGCGCGAACAGAACAGGACGCCCAGGATGCCGGAGGCGTCTTTCCACGACCTTCGCCATACGCACGCCGCTATGCTGATCCGCATGAACGTGCAGCCGAAAGTGATCAGCGAGCGCCTGGGCCATGCCTCCATCAAGATCACGATGGACACCTACGGCTACCTGATGCCCGGCCTGCAGGATGCCGTCGCTGAACTTTTTAACCAGAAATTCGACGAGCGGAAAAAAGCCTCCGCCGGCTGATCTGTTTTTCGACATAAAAAAGCACCCGCTGCATCCCCGCAGCGGGCTTTTTGTGTCCACTTTTGTGTCCAATGTCCCCCACGATGTTCGTGTCCACTTGCATAAGAAAACCCCGGAGTCTTGATTTTCAAAGCTCCGGGGAGTGGGATTAGTAGGACTCGAACCTATGACCCCCACGATGTCAAAGCCGCTGTTATAGGCTGAAACCATTGATTTTTCTCACTTTTGCCGTTTCATCTGTTTCATCTGCGTGCTTTGGAACCCTTGTAAATCAATGGGCGTCTTTTCGCTTGTGTCCACTTTTGTGTCCACTTTTACGCACCTTTGTACATGCCCTGCTGCACCCGGATCTTCGTCGCTTTTCCGATGTGCTTTTCGTGCAGGTAATTGTACAGGGTCATCATGTCCTTCGGAGGATCCCCCTGTTTCTGCCTGTATTCCGCGATCAGGTCGGCCACTTCTTTGTGGAGCTTGTCCACGTGCCCCATCTCTTCGGTTGACAGTGTGTAGAACAGTTCCGCCGCTTCCGGTTCGTCCTGCTTCCATCTCATGGCCAGGCTGATGTATTCCTCCGCGTCGTTCAGTTCTTCTTCGATCTTCTCGCTCAGGCACTTGATGATCTTCATGCGTTCCTCCTATCAGGCGCCGGCTGCCGCCTGTACCGGAGGAAAAACCCCGCCGGCATAGGTCCACGCGTTCGGGAACCTCAGCACGTTGCTGGTGGCGTTCTGCAGCTGGAGCTGCGACACCTGGGCCTGCAGCGCTTCGATCTTGTTCTGATACAGCATGTCCCTCACGCCCTGGATCTGCGCGGTAAAGTTGGCGTTGGTGGCCGCGTCGCGGATCGCGCCGTTGTAGTCGTTCTGCATGACCTGCTGCTTGATGTCGCAGCAGCAGCTCTGCATCTGGCCGGCCAGGCCCGTCAGGGCTGTCTCCACCGTGCCGAACTCGCGGATCAGGCTGGCGTTCCCGTCTTTGATGGCCGTGATCGCGTTCGCCGCGTTCGCGGTGCTGGCCGCGATCGTCTGGGCCGTGCCGTTCGTTACGGCGTTCAGGATGTTGCCGGTCTGGTACATCGTGTTCTGCTGGTCGAAGCCGCGCTGCATGTCAGCGTTCAGCGTGTTCACGCCGTTGCCTCCGCCGAAGCCTCCGAAGCCGCCGTTAAAGATGCCCAGGAGGATCAGCAGGGCGAAGATGCCGCCCAGACCGTTCAGCCCGAAGCCGCCGTCGTTTCCCATGTTCATCACGGGAGTGATACCTGTGGAATCCATTTGTTTGTGTTCCTTTCTGTATATTTATACTGATCTGCCTATGCGCAATCGGCAGCCCGTATCACCTGATCATGCGCAGGATCTCTTCCGGATCTACGCCCAGCGCCTCCGCCTCAGCCCGGAAGGCCGCCATCGGGTCTCCTCCGTGCTGCTGTACGATCTCCATCACCTGCCGCACCTGCGGATTGTTCATAGCCAGCTGGCGCAGCATCGCCTGCGGATCTCCCGCGGACCGCACCATCTGCATGATCTGCTTAATCTGCCCCATCGCCGGCTGGCTTTTTCCCAGCTGCTGCAGAATTGCCGGTATTGCCATTTCTCCGTCCTCCCATCATGTCCTCGAGCCTTTTGACCCTTGTCTCCAGGTCTGTGTATTCCTTCGCGGGTTGTTCCTTATGCGGAACGATGTCATAGGCCGCCACCGTCTTGTAGCCAGCCCCGTCGCTCGTTACCAGCCACACCAGCGTCCCGCTTTCGTCCAGCAAAAGTGCGGAGCTGTTTGCCCCGATCCCGTAGGCCCGGGCGCCGTTTTCCCCGTTTACGCGCACCACCTGCTGCGGCGCGGCCGGCGCCGCGGGCTGCATGTACTGCTGCCCGTAGCCATACGGGCTTATGAATGGATTGTTATAATTCATCTCTGTCCCAGTGCCTCCTCCGTCATTCTTACATAGGCGATCAGCTCCACTGTCCGCCGGTTCTTAAAGAAGAAGTCGATGATCTGCACCGCGGTCTTTTCCGGTATTCCGCACTTCACCAGCCGCTCGGTCCAGTTCCTCATGCTTTTCACCCCTGACAAAAGGATAAATAAAAAAAGAGCCGCATGCGAGTCCGCATGCAGCTCTCTTTCGTGTCATATTCAGTTCATTTTTATCTTCCGGAAGATGATCTCCGATCCCTTCCATGTGATCCTTTTGACCTGGCTCACGGAAAGATCCTGTTCCTCCGCCAGCTGCTCGAACGTGATCCCGTCGATCAGCCGGCGCTCCAGGATCCTCCGGTCCCTTTCGCTGTGTATATGCTCCGCGATGATCTCACGGATCCGGCTGTTCGTGTACTCCATCCGTCACCCCCACACGCTGCAGCGTGTCCAGCCAGTTCTTTTCCCGCTGTGTGTAGCCGCTCACGAACACGACGATCGTGATGATGAACGTCACGCATACCACCGCCAGGGCGATCAGCATCCGCCGGTTCGCCCGGTTGTAGTGCATCAGCACGTTCTCATGCGCGAAAAACGGTACGCACGCGGCCCTGTCATCGCAGTTCTTGCAATTTTCCTGCATACCCTTTGCCCTCCGTTATTCTTCCGGCTCTTCCTCGTCTGGCGGTATGTATTCCACCGCGCCGGCGTTCGCCGCGTCTACAAGTCCTTCGCCGATGATATAGGCGATGCAGGTCCCGCCTGCGAGCACCAGCGCCGTGATCTTTTCTGCTGTGGCATTGGAATAGCCGAAGGCCATCACAAGCATGCCGATGAAATTGCACAGGGCCATCCAGAACTTCCTGCTCGTCAGCTTTTTCTTCCAGTCGATCATGATTTTTTCCCTCCGCTCAGTATTTGCTCGTGTTCTGCGGCGTAGGCCGCCGCTTTTGTCGCCCGTTCCGTCATGTATTGGCTCAGGGCCGTGATCTGTTCCCTTAGTTTGTCGTGGTCGTTTCCGGAAACGAAGTGGAGCATCAGCGCCATCTGGCTGTTCAGCAGGTGCCCCATGTCGTCGTTCTGCAGATCGAAGCGCTTATCGCCCAGGCTGAGCCGCGCCTCCACGTTGCTCATCCTCCCCTCAAGACTCTTTACCCTGTCCCTCACGGAGATCTTCTTCCAGGCTTCCCATCCTTTGACCAGTGCGACCAGCACCCCCGCGACGGCCACGATCATCGCGACAACGTAGATGATCCCGTCCCACGTGAACGCGGCCTCCGGGAGTTTTACTTCAGGCATACACGTCACTCTCCTTCCTGCAGGAACTTCCGCATCATCCAGCCCTTTTTCCCGTTGTGGCTGACATAATCCCAGTCTTTCGGCGCTTCTTCCAGCTTTACCGTTTCCCCGGTGTCGATCCGGGTGATGATCGTCGCCCTGGTGCTGGGTTCCTGCCGCAGCGCGACCCGCGTGCCGGTCACCAGCGCGTAGCCTTTCGCCGGCCCAGGTTCCGGTTTGCCGTCAAAGTCCACGTCCTTCAGTTCTCCCCAGTGCGTCCACTTGCTGGCCGTCACGGAGCTCGTGATCACGCCCTGCTGTGTGTTCGCTGCCTCGATCACCTTCCCGCTGCCGATGAACAGGCCCACGTGGCTGTACTTCGTTCCGTTCCACACGAACACCGCCGTGCCGGTCTTCAGCGTCTTTCCGTCCGTCCGTTTGCCGTTCTTCAGCTCGCCGTGCTGCGCGCAGTATTTTTTGTACATTGTGTCGCTGCCGTGGTACATGTACCCGCCCAGCTTCGCGAAGGCCCAGTGGAACAAGCCGCTGCAGTCCGCCACATAATGGCCGATCCATTTGCTGCCGTACTTGCGCGCCTGGGCGCGGTTTGAGTCTGTCGTCTTTTCGATCGCGTCCTGCTTTGCCTGCGTCCATTTGTCCCCTGCTGTCCCCCAGATATACCCCCACTTGTTGTTGAGCGCGTACCGGAACTTCTCCACAAGGTCAGCCGCTTTGATGCTCATGCTTCATCACGCTCCAGCTTTGCGATCATCTCCATGATCTGCCTCCGCCTGGCCCTGTTGATCATCCCGACCGGCGGGATCTTTTCCAGCGCTTCCTTCAGCTTTTCGATCGTCATGTTTTACTTCTCCTTTCATGATGAAATCTCTATCTGAATCCGGACGAGCCTGATGGCTTCCTAAGTTAAACAGCAATATGTCTGCTTTGGTGAAGCGCGTGTCGTTCACCTATAACTATTCCATTGCCGCGAACAGCACGCTGGACGTCACCGGCACGAACCTGGAGATGACGATACCTGCCGGATACACTATGATGTCCGTGCTGCGTTCAAGCGCCCAGAACGCCAATGTTGAAGTAATCAATCTTTTCCCGCAGACCGGGAACCACATAGCCGCCCAGTTGTACAACAGGTCGTCATCTACTCAGACCGGGACCTACCGCATTGATATCGCGTGCATGTTGACCGGATGCATTACGACCGTCTGATCAGACCTGGATGCAGTCGGTGCGCACCCACATGATGTCCATCCTGGCTGTTCCGCTCTGGTTTGAGTTGTTCCGGTTGTAAATCGCCAGCACGGTGCCGGTGCCCATCTGGGGGTAAATCCTGGTAACATCCACTCCGTCCTTTGCGGACGAAGCCCTCAGTACGGCCCCCATCGTATAGCCGTCTATGGCTGCAATCTCCATATTATTTCCGGAGATAAGCAGTTGGGAGTTTGCGGAGATCGTGTAGTCATATGTGTATGTGACACGCTTACACAGCGAAGTCAGATTGCTGTTTAACGTAGTAACATCGCTCGCGCTCGCCGCCCCGATATTCGTCCTGACCTGGCTCTGCTGTCCGCTGGTCAGCGTCTGCGCGGAGATCTGCACCACGTCCGTCCGCAGCTTGTCCACCAGGTTCTCGCCGTACAGGATCTGCGCATACGTTCCGACGGTCGTCGTATCGAAGTACTCCATCCCGTGATCGAAGGCCGTGTACGCCCCGTCCACGCTGATGTCGTTTGTCACTTCGGTCTCCAGCACCGCGTAGATGTAATTCTCGTCCGCGTCGTAGGCCCGCCCGGCCGCGATCACCGCCGCCAGGTTCTCCGCGGTATAGGCCAGCCGCTCGATGCGCTGGATCGCCTGGCCGATGTTGATGTTGATCTCGTCCCGCACGGATCCGACCGCGCACAGCCCGTTTGCGAAGTACGTGCTCATGACCGTCGCAAGGCTGATCTCTTCCTCCGCGTGCGCCTTGAAGGACCCCTCGTAATTTTCCGTCCAGTTGGACCACTGCATCCAGATCGCCGTGGTCGTGCTGTCACCGTTCTCGACGAATACGTAACCGTCAGACGGGATGCTGAACACGCCGTTCACCGGTGTGAGCACCAGCGGCGTCCCGCTGGTCGTTGTGGCGAAAGAGATGCTGGTATAGTTCCCGCTGATCTTGAAGTTGTACTCGTCGCTGTACTTCAGCACCCTGGCGTAGCCCACCGTATTGTTGTACAGGTTCCAGTTTGTGGCGTTGAACGCGGAAGGATATGCCGGCGTGATCGTCCCGCGGTCCTCCTCGACCCACACCACGCTGATCACGTCTTCGTTCGTCGGCGTGCCCGTTACCGTGATGCCCCAGGTCGCCGGGTCCACGTCCCACGCAGTCGTATAGCCGAACGTATACGTGCCGCCGGTCCCCGCCTGCGTCCGGAAGGTCTCCGGCGCTGTGACCTCCGCCGTGATCGGTTCCTGCGCGGCGCTGGTCACCGTCACCGTGAAAGACTCCTCGACGATCCCCGTGTGCACGCTGTTCCCGCGCACCACGCTCAGCCAGGCCGGTCCGTCGCCCACGTTCGTGCTTCCGCCCGTTGCCCGCTCGATGAAGGTGCCCTCGATCACCTGTGCGTTGTCCGTCTGCAGCTGCCGCGCCACGTCCACCGTCGTGATCTGCACGTTCCCGCCGCTCCCCGGCAGCGTGTTGTTCACGCTCCGCACCGCGTTCGGGTCGATCACCGGCAGCGTCGTGTTGCCGATGGCCAGGCCCTCCAGCGCGTAGCTGCTGTCAGTGATCTGCCCGGCCAGCTGCAGCACGTTCTGCGTCACGCTGGCGCTGTCCGCCGCCACGTTCGCGATCGCCTGCTCGATGCTCACCGCGTTGTCGTCTGCGTTCACCGGGATGCTCGCGCCGGTCTTCGCGCCCACCGTGTCGATGGCGGCCTTCAGCGTCGTCTGGTCCGTGTCGCTCATCGGGATCTCCGTGCCGTTGATCAGGATCGCGCCCTGGTTGTCCGCGGTCTGGCCGTTCACGGAGATGGCCGTGACGCTGCTGGCGTCCGCCTTCAGGGCCAGCGCGTCGCCGACCGCTTTCGCGTCCGCAGCGTCGCCGCTGATGGACAGCGTATCGTCGATCGGCGTGGTGATCACCGTCGCGTCCTCCACGACTACCGTGACTTCCTCGTTCAGATTGATCTCGCTCATGTGTTTATCCTCCCCGCCTTAAATATCGCCGAATACGTTGTTGATCGTCAGCGTGCTCTGGATCTTCGTCCGCACGATGCTGCCGTCCGTCATCTTCACCCCGGCCGTCAGCGCGTTCACGCAGCGGCCCGTCGGAGGCGTTCCGTCCCAGGTCGGCGCGACGTCGAACCGCCATTCCGTCTGGTACGTGCCGTTGGGCCAGGTGTCCGTGTCGCCGTTGTGCATCTCGAACAGGATAAAGCCGTTCCCGGCGCCCCACTGGTCGTCCAGCCGGTAGAGCCGCTGCATCACGATCGCGCCGCCGCCGTCCGTCACCGTGAAAAGGCACCGGTCGTCTTCCGTCCAGTCCGTGCCGCTTCCGCGCTCCGCATGGATCCATTTGCTCCCCGTGTCGCCCCTGTGCATCGTGATCGCCCAGCTGTTGTCGTCAAAGTTCCACGCCATTTTCTTTTTCCTCCTCCGCCGCTTTGTCGATCCCTTCGATGCACATCTTCAGGTTCGCCACGGCCGTCGCCACCGGGATCCCGATGCTCTCCACCAGGTCCACCGGCACCGTGATCCCGCGCAGCTGCTCCACTGCCACCGCCAGCACATCCCGGACCGTCATCTCGTTCTCCACCCTTTTGTCCCCCTTTTTAATAGTATGCGTTCGTCGTCCCGGACCGGTTCGTGGTGCTGTAATACCAGTACCGGTCCGCGCTGTACGCCTGCTTGTACGTTCCAGACTCGCCGTCGTAGTAGTACAGCCTGCCGTAATACTGTTCCACGCCCATCGCCGTCTTGCCGGCCAACGCCCGCGTCATGCTCATGCTGTTGAACACGTTGGCCACGTTGACCGACGCGCTCCAGCCCGTGCTTTCCGTGTACTGGCCGCTGCTTCCGTACTGCGCCCTGATCGGGATGCTGATCGTCGTGCCGCTCCTCGACACGGTTCCTGTTATCAGCGTCCGCTTGTCCGCCGACGGCGTTTTCTGGCTTCCGGGCTGGACCGTGACCGTCAGCGTGCCATTACTCCACCCGAAGTCCCAGGAAGTAATGGCCCGGCTAAAATTTATCTTGGTCCCGTCGAACAGTTCCAGCTTCAGCGTGTTGCTGGACAGCTCGCACTTTTTAATCATCTTCTCCATGATGTCGAACGTCAGGATGTGCGACTTCAGGCCCGTGTGCGCCACGAAACTGTTGGCCTTCACGATGCCCTTGCTGATGCTCGCCGTCTCGCCGTCCTTCTCGCCGAAGACGATCGTGCCCTTCATCACGGCCAGCTTGTTCGCTACCGTGATCACGTCGTTCAGCTTTGTCGTGCCGCTGATCAGGATGTGGTCAGCTTTCAGCTTGATGCTGCTTTTGTCGTTGTTGATCGCCGTCACGATGCTGGCCGCCGTCACCTTGCCGTTGGAGCCCACCGCCTTCACGACCTGGCTGATGCTCGTGGACGTCTGTTTGATGCTGGACTGCGCGGTCTCCAGCCCTTTTTTCGTCTCCGTGACCGTCGCCTGTATGCCCTTGCCGTCCACCGTCAGCCGGCTGACCATCGACCAGTCCGGGTTCCCGTTCTTGTCCTTCCCGCCGACGGCCTCCGCGACCAGCTCCACCTTTTCCGTCGTGTCGACGATCCAGGCGTGGTCCTCTTCGGCGTTTTTCGCCGCGCCCTTTCCGCCGGAGCTCACCGTTTTCTGCAGGCTGTTGATGATGCTGGCCACGTCCTCGTATTCGTTGGCCAGCGTCACCGTCACGCTCTCCGGGTCCGCGATCTTGTCGCTCCAGCTCAGCTTCGTGATCCGCTCCGTGATCGTCGTTCCGAACTCCGGCAGCGGCACCCGGCACTTTTTGCCGATCGTCAGCTTGTCCATGCTCAGCCCGGTCGCCGCGCTCATGTCCAGCCCGCTGATGGTCACCGTCACAACCGGTTCCGCGTGATGCTTCAGCCGGGACTTCGCCCAGCTTTTCAGCTTTGCCTCCGTGTCCAGTTCGTTGTTCGTCTCGACCTTGCAGATCGCGCCGTATGTCCCGTCGTTCTTTGCGACGTATTTATCCTTCAGCTTCAGGTTGTTTTTGCCGATCGGGTAGAACCGCGTGTACATCCGGCTCATGTCGATGGTCTTCTTCAGCGTCCGGATGTTCCTGTCCATCCGCAGCTCCGCGTCCCAGTCCGTCTCCTGCTTCGCGATCGTCAGCTGGAACGGGTAGCTCGTGAAGTCGTACTTCCATTCCTCGTTTTCCAGGCTCGAGCTGACCGTCTCAAGCGCGCTGTACAGGTCGTCCCCGTTAAAGCTGTACGCCTCGCTCTGGCTGATCTCGCACTTCTTCAGCTTCCAGATGCTCTGCTGCTTCAGGATGTACGTGATCGCCTGCGCGGCCGTGCACTTCGTCGCCTTTTTGTCCCCGGTGATTGTCACCGGCGTGACCTCGCCGAACATGATCCGCCCGCGCAGGTACTGGATCATGTGATCGCAGTTGATCGTCCGCGTGTTCGTTGCATAGTCCGTGTCGATGCTTTTGACCCGCCAGACGATGCCGGCCCCCGGATCGCTCTCGTCCCGCAGCCAGTCGCCCACCGTGATCGCCGGCGCCTCCGGCCCGATGGTGATCGTCGCCGTGCTCTGCCGCTCCGACAGGTTCAGCGCGAACTTCTCCGCCGTGAAGGTGCCCGTCACGTCCAGGCTGTTCCGTTTCAGTAAACTGATCACAGGTATCTCCCCTTTGCGCTGACCGTCACCTGCACCGCGCGCTGCGCGCTGAAGGAGATGTCGACCTTCCCGGGCTTGATGTTATAGTCGTCCGCGCTTTCCTTTGTCCTGTACAGCAGGACGCTCCTGCTCGCGTTGTACGCCCGCAGGTAATATTCCCCCGCCGTCCGCCTGTGGTCGATTGTGACCGTCCCGTCCGCCGGCAGCAGGTTCGAGTTGCTGAACTTCATCATCTTCCCGCCGATGGTGACCGTGAAGTTTGTGATGACCTTGCCGCTTTTGTTCACGATCTTCACGCCGGCCACCGTCTCCGCGCTCCCTGGCACCTCCAGCGTCATGCTTCCGCTGCTGGCCGTTTTGCTCTGCACCGCCGCCGCCGTGATGTCGTCCCAGTACGGCACCGCGTAGGCCCGGAACACCATCGTGAACTCGTTCGTCCAGTTAAACATGTCCCCGCCGCCCGGCGCCTGCGCCAGTACCACCATCAGCTGCCGCTCCGGCCTGTAGTTGACCTTCAGCCACCCGCCCGGCGCGGCCCACGCGTTGATCTTTTCCAGCAGCTCCGCCCGGGCCTTCATGTTTTTGCTTTTGATGTTCAGCGTGAACTTCACCGTCACGTCCAGCGTATCGCGCCTTGTCTTCACGATCCGCTGCCCGCTGGCGTTCGCGCTGGCCACCGCCGTGATGTTGTCCTTTCCGGCGGCCTCGTCGATCCCGGAGATGAGGATCCGGTTGTCCAGGCTGTCCAGCTGCACGCCGCCCAGGCTCACCCGTCTCTTGAGAATCATCCTGCCCCTCCTGTTACACGATATAGCCCGCGATCTGCCGGCTGACCTCGTCCGCTACCATCTGGCCGACCACCGTCCGGTCCATCATGACCTTCATGCCCAGCATGCTCTTTTTGACTTCTCCCGGCAGTTTGTTCACCGCGTCCGTCATGCCCTTCGCGTCTGTTGTTGTCAGGCCGTCCGTGTTTCCGGTGTTCCCTCCATTGGTCTGCCACCAGTCTGACGGTGTCCCGGTAAAGTCGCCGTTGTTGTAGCGTTCGCTCATGATGTTGTAGAGATCCCGCATCAGTTCTTCCCAGTCGTCCGCCACCGGTACCAGGTCGTTTTCCAGGATCTCCTGCAGTTCTTCGTTTGTCAGCTGACCGTCTTCAAGGTAACTTGCCAGTGCGCCGTTCCGGAAAAACTGAAGCTCCGGGTTGCTCTGGTAGAATTCGTTACCGTGCTCCAGAAACAGCTGCTTCGCCAGTTCCATCCTGTCGCCGTAGTCGTCCGTGTCTAATCCCACTGCCGCATCGTGCAGCAGTTTGATGATGTTTGGCACTACTTCCCCTGTCTGCGCCGCTTCGTTCGCGTTGAACTGTCCCCAGTCTCTGTTATATGTCTTACCTTCCAGATACTGGCCCAGTGCGAACACCGCCGCCGCGGATGCCGTCAGGATTCCACCAGGCCCTCCGAAAAACGCCGCGACTTTTCCGCCTGCTTTCTGCAGGAGACTGCCCCCGCCTGCTCCTCCGCCCGTGATCACGTTCCCGGTTCCGGCTGCTCCTCCGCCCATGTTGTACGCCTTGATCACCGCGATGTCTTTAACGATCGCCGCGATTTTTGCGCCCATCTGAAGGCCCTTGCCTGTCAGCCAGAAAGCCGCCAGGATCTCCAGCGCGTGGACGACGTTTTTCATATTGTCTTCCGTCAGCCACTTCAGCGCGTCCACCAGTCCGCTCAGGATGTTCCCCAGCGCCTGCGCCGTCGGGTTGTCGCTGGCCTTCAGGTCCTCCGCGACCTTGTCCAGCAAAGCGACGCCGTCCTCGATGGCTTTTTGCGCAACCTCAAACAGGCCGAGGATGCTCTCCTCCAGGTCATGCAGTGCCAGGTTGCGCTCTGTGTCGTCTTTCGCGTTGAAGTAGCGCGCGATCGCGTCCATGCCGTTGCTGATCTCTGCTGTGATGTCCAGCGTGACCTGGCCGAACCCGGAAGCGAACTTCCGCTTCAGCATTTCCCATTTTTCGTCGATATTGTTCAGTTCCAGCTGCACCTGGTTCATCGTCTCGACTTCGTCGGCGTCCATAGTGTAGCCTTTTTCTTCGTATTCCTCTCTTCTGTCGAGGATGTCGTCCCAGTTGTTCAGCAGCCACGTGACGTCCGCGCTTTTTTTCGCGCCGAACAGTTCGGTCATCACGTTGTCCGTCTGCGCTCTTGTATGGTTTTTCTGATAATCCTGCAGGGCCCTCATGACCTGCATCGTGTACTGGAGCTTGTCCTCATAGTTCACGTCTGAAACGCCCAGCAGCTCCGTGATCTTTTTTTCTTTTCCGCCGTAGCTCAGCCTGGTCATCAGGTTTACAAAGCTGTCGAACTTACCTTTCCCGCCAATGCCTTCTATAGCGGTCTCAAATCCCTGGATGCTTGTCGCCGTCGTGCTGAAAACAGACGCCAGGTCCGTCCAGTTGTTCGCTTTGGCCGCCGTTTCCGCGATCAGCTCCCAGACTTCGCCCACCGCGTTCCTGATCGTGTCGATCATCCCGGTGAAAGCGCTTTCGATGCTGCCGCTGATGGTGTCGCCGATGCCGCTCAGTTTTTCCAGGCTGTCCGCCACGCTCTTCGTGGCCACCGTTGTCTGCGCTGCGTTCGTCTCAACCTGCTTGAAGCTCTGCCCGACGCTGCCCAGCTCGTTTTTCATGTTGGCCAGGGCGGTTCGGCTGTCGTTCAGCTTCTGTTCGTATTTCGCGATCGCGTCAGCATTGTCTCCGTACTTCTGCCGGACTTCCTCCAGCGCTTCCCGGTTTGCCTTGACAATCTTTTCCTGCTCTTTGATCTGCTTCTGCAGGCTCTTGACCTTCGCTTCGTTCTTCTGCTGCTCTGTTGCGTTCCGGCCCAGTTCCGCAGTCTCCGCCTTCAGCTCGCTCCGCAGGGTCTTCAGGTTCCGCTGGGCGTCCTTTATGGCGTCCCGGTACTGCTTCTCCCCTTCCAGGACGATCTTCTGTTTGATCTCGTTGTTCGCCACGCTTTATCCCCCCAGCAGTCTTCTCTTCTGTACCGTTCCGCCGCTTACTTTAATGTCATACTCCGCACGGAGCTTGAACATGTCTATGATGAAGCCCGGCATCATCCGCCTGGCCTCTTTCAACGGTATGCCGGCGATGAGCGCATATGCGTAATACTCACGCACCCGCGTCCCCCGCCGGTTCATCCGTTTTTTTTCTCTATTTCCTCCAGGAACATATCGTGAACTTCATCGTCCGCTTCGTTCCCGTCTGTTGTTTCGCTTTTTGTCCCTTCCGCGATCGCGTCCCGTACCGCTTCACCGACTGCCTTGATCAGGTCGATGTCCGCGTGCTTGATCTCGTCCCCCGTCACCGTCTCCGCTTCGCCTTCGTTGCTCAGCCAGCTGTTGGCGAGGATCCGGAACAGCGTCCGCGTCGCCTTCATTTGCTTCCCGCCGTGCATTGTTTCAAACACGTTTTTCACGCTGCCAAACTCTTCCTCGATTTGTTCCATCGCGTACATGTCGAAGCGCAGCTGATACTCTTTTCCCTTGATGATCACCGATGCCATACCCTTATTCCCCTTTCATGCACAAAAATCCGGAGGCGGAAGATCTGCTCCTCCGCCCCCGTCGTTTCTCTTACGAGATGCCGGCCTTGCCGTTCAGCCAGGTGCGCACCGCGGTTTCCGTGGTGTCGGTATCCGTGTAGAAGTATTCCGTTTTGCCGTTTGTGGTCACGACCACGCCCAGGATCTCGCCCGTCAGGGTGTTCGTCTGGAACTCAGTGCTCTCGCCCTTGGTCTTCGCGCTGTCGTTCTCCAGGCCGAACTGTACCTTCGGGAACCAGTAGCCTTTGTAGGACTTCGTCCCGCCGGCGATCTCGCCCACGATGTAGCCGAAGCCCACATACGGCGCCTCGTCCTCGTTGAAGGTCGCCACCTTGCTGGAAACGGTCACGCCCAGCAGTTTAGTCTTCATCGCGTCGCTCAGCTGCGCCAGTTCCAGGCTGATGCTGCCGCCGGTCATTCCGTTGGCGCGTTCCACCGCGTGGTTGTCTGCGTAGAGCTTCACGTCGTCACGGTTCAGCGTGACGTCCGCGCTGATCAGCGCGTCCGCGTAGGCCGTGCCGCCGGTGTAGACGACCGCGCTGCCGGACCCGCCGGAGCTGACCACCGCCACGGTCATGCCTTTCAATCCGATTCTCGCCATAGTCTCATTCCTCCGTTACTTGTTGATCTCAGCGATGCGCCGGTCGCTCTCCGCCTGCATGGCTGTGAACACGCCCTGCTCCATTCGCTTCTGGTTGCCGGTGATAAACTTGTCGCCGGTCTTGTTCTTTTTCTTTTTGTGTGATCTCACCGTTGGGTTGCTGCCTATGCCGTAGTTGATCACGAACGCCTTCATCGCGTTGCTCACGCCCCGGCTGTCGCTTCCCTGCGGATAGACGTCCACCCATCCGCTGCCCAGGTCCTCGTGGTACTTTGCCGGCGCGACGTTTTTCTGCATGCTTCCGGTTTTCCCGATGTGCCGATAGGCGCCGATCAGGTTTTGCATCTCTTTCACGCAGGCCTCCGCGCCCGCCATGACGATGCCCTTGATCATGTCCCGGTCCATCGCCTGCAGCTGCGCCTCGATGCCGTCCGCCCCGGTGTACTCGAACTTAGCCATTCGTCTCCACCTCGTCCCACTGCAGCGGGCCGATCACCTGACAGTTCCACCACCAGTGGTTCTTCCCGATGTCGTAGGCGAACTCGTGCCCGGCCAGGCTGTAGCTGTCGCACTTCGCGGCCAGCTTCGCCTGCACCAGGGCCACCAGGTCGTCCCGGTTCCCGTTCACGTAGGCGTGTACCGTCAGCTGGAAAACCTGGCTGGTCA
>Ga0310786_10007469_pt1 | contig 14251 bp, 18 predicted proteins | sample AusTroGonzalo_MG_FD_203881 | JGI IMG/M metagenome (GOLD analysis project Ga0310786, IMG submission 203881) | Bovine rumen microbial communities from tropical cattle in Woodstock, Queensland, Australia - Gonzalo_03 (v2) (version 2) | ecosystem: Host-associated > Mammals > Digestive system >... | reverse complement strand
GCCTCCATTCCGGTGGTCTTGTCCTGGACGACTCCCTTGGCGACTGCGGATCCGGAGAGGAGCTCTCTTCCGGATGCGGTGTCACAGATTGCCTGTGCTGCGGTCTCGATCAGTCCCATCTCAGTGCAGGGTCCTGCAATGGGGTAGTACTGGTTGGCGAGGAGCAGGTCGGTGTTGTTGTCGACTGCTGCGCAAGCGTGTCCTGCAACAGCGAGGGTCTCCTTGGCCATGGTGGTTCCCCACCTGATGTGGATAGGTCCGTCAAGGTGGAAGTTACCGGAGAAGAGTCCGAAGGATGCCAGTGTTGTTGCGACATCACAGATGGCGGTCTCCTCGAGGTTTCCGCAGTATCCACCGAAGATAGGCATCTGCTCGATCATGATGACGTCACCGCTGATTGTCCAGCCGGCGAGCATGTTCAGACCGGTCATATCCATCTTCAGCTCGTTGAGCTGAGAGCACTCGTGGGCGTCGGTGATCCTGTGTCCGGCGTTGGGGCAGTCTGCGACAAGCCTTGCTGCCTCGGACAGAGGAGTCTCGGGTCCCTAGACACCGAGTCCGGGCCTCTGTGCTCTGATCCTTGCCTCTTTCGTTGCCCTGAGCTCCTGCATTGTTGCGCGGACCTCGTAGGGGGTCTTGGACTTCGCGGGCTTTCCCTCGACGGTGGTCATAACTCCGTTCACGAGGTCGTCGACGATACCCTCCTGGGCGTACGACTGCATGATCTTGACGAACACGTCCTCAGAGATAGGGGATCCGGTAGGTCCTCCCTGGATGACGGGTTTGATGGGGGCGTTTCCGTGCCTGGGGTAGAACCTTGCGATGTCCCTTCCCTCTCCGAGGATGATCTTTTTGGGTGCCCTCTTGATTCCCTCCCAGATTTCCTCTTCCGTGAACTTCATGACACGGCCGAGGTCCTGGCAGTAGAATCCGCATGTGCAGAGCATCTCGAGTCCAGCCTGGAACAGGTTGTTCTTGGTCTCGTTGTCCTCGGGGATGTACTTGTTGCCGAAGTTGAGCTTGTACTTCTCCTTCATTGCAGTAGCAGTCTCGGGAATGATCTTGTAATCCCAGTCTGCCTCAGGGACTTTCTTTCCCTTGAGGAATCTCTCATACACATCCGTGATTGTAAGGAATCTTGTTGCTGCCATTTTTAATCACCAATTGTAGGTTCTAAATCAGTTTCCGGTGAGCTGGTCAACGAGTCCGATGATCTCGTTGGCTGTCTCAGAGTATCCGTCGGCTCCGATCTCGTCGCACCACTCTTTCGAGCAGGGTGCTCCGCCGAAGATTGCCTTGTAGGGTGCCTCCATCTCTTTGATGGTCTCGACGAGCTCTCTCTGGGACTCGAGGGTGGTGGTCATGAGTGCGGATCCTCCGCAGACCTGTGCGTTGTTCTCCTCAGCAGCATCCATGAAGTCCATGGCGGATGCGTCGGGTCCGAGGTCGATGACATTGTATCCTGCTCCCCTGAGCATTGCACAGCAGACGTTCTTTCCGATCTCGTGGATATCTCCCTCAACAGTACCCATGACAACGGTTCCCTTCAGGTTTCCCTCTCCGCTCTCCATGAGGGGCTTGAGGATGTTCAGTGCTGCCTCCATTGTCTTGGATGCCGCAACGACCTGGGGTAGGTAGATCTCTGCCTTGTCGAATCTGACTCCGATGGTCTCCATTCCCTTTCCGAGTCCCTCTCCGATGATGGTTCCGATGTCCATCTTGGCGTCGATTGCTTTCTGGGTTGCTTCCTGAGCGAGTTTGATGTTCCATGTCTCGACTGATGTCTTAAGGTCAGCGAGAATCTGTTCGTTTGCCATTTTCAATTCCTCCTTTCTTTGGGATAAACCCCCCAATGATTACCATTGGATGAGAAATGTAACTTTTTGCACGTATATATAGTATGCGCATATCTTCACAGGGGTTTCTGTAATACTATATTTATAGTTTTTGTTTTTTATGATACTTTTAATTCATCGTTATATAAAATTTGCGATGGCTAATACATCCAACTAACTTATAAAGTTTATATTGTCAATAAAAAGAGACTGTCTAGGGGCGGTAAGACATGGATAGGGGGATCTTACTGTTGAAGAGGCTCGATACCGCTTATAATAAGTATAGTATAGAATAGAAACATATTGATTGGATGAGCCGAGCAGAGGAAATACAGTTATTGGTCACGATCCTTTCAAAACACCGGCAATATCGGTATTCAATTTTTGAGAACCGTTGCAATATTTTTCTTGATTCGTTCAATTTTTTCATCAACTATAGATGGATATTACATACATCCACCTATGTATTTATATACTGATTAAGAAAAGTTTATATAATGTTATTTTTACAATATTTATTATATATAAATTTATCTATTGAAGATAAATCTCTTTAAATAACTTGAATTGGATTTTTGGGTCAATATTTCCAATCTGTTTGTTATTCTATATATTATTTTTCCCATAGCTATATTAATTGAAGAATAGTGCACAGCCTCAGCATTAGATGCTAAAAAGGAGGAAAAAAAATGGCTTATGAAGCTGAGACAAAGAAACTGCAGGATGCGTTGATTTCCTGCAAGGTCCCCGACATCTCGAAGGCAGTAGATGAGGCGCACGCCGCAGGTATGCCCGCCGAGGATATCATCAACGCACTCGGTGCAGCAATGTCCGACGTCGGAGTTCTTTTTGAGAGGGGCAAACTGTTCCTGCCTCACGTGCTGAGCGCAGCGGCGGGAATGAAGAATGCCATGTCAACACTCGATGAAGAGCTGAAGGCAGGAGCAGGCAACTCGCAGGCAAAGGGAGTCGTTGTGATGGGTACTGTTGAGGGAGATGTCCACGACATCGGAAAGTCCATTTGCTCGACCATGCTCCAGTGCGCGGGATTCGAGGTTCACGATCTCGGAAGGGATGTACCTCTCAAGAATTTCATCGAGGAAGTCAGGGGCGGCTGCAACTTCTGCGGAATGTCTGCTCTCATGACAACGACCATGACCGGAATGAAGACGGTCATCGACGACCTCAAGGCACAGGGCCTTCGCGACCAGGTCAAAGTCATGGTCGGCGGTGCACCTGTCACACAGGGATACGCCGACAAGATCGGTGCAGACATCTACGGAGAGTCCGCATCCGAGACCACAAAGAAGGCACAGGCCTGATTTCTATTAAGCTAGGTGATTGAAATGACAGAGTATTACACCAGAATGGGTGACGGAAAGAGGGTCACCATGACAAAGTTACAGATCATGGATGACCTGCAGGCAGGAACAGCCGACGCAGCCGACATGGCAGGCGTTCCCGCATTGGACGCGAACGACCTCGAGCACATCGCCGAGATCATCATGTGTCAGGACAGGGTCGTCGGAGTCGCTCCCGGAGAGGAGGTAGTCCTTTCCTACGATATCGGACAGCTCGACTTCACAGGTGACAACGGAAACTCCGGAAACGGAGTCGACATGGGAAGGCTCGAGGCAGCTCTCCTCCACGAGAGGGCACTCGGAGCAGACACATTCGAGCTCGCACACTCTGACTATTCCATCAAACCCGTGAAGCCTGTCATCTCAATGGAGATGCAGACGATGGAGGAGATCCAGGCTGAGATCGTCGCACCGTTCTTCTACGGAGCAATGCCCAACCAGGGACTCTACTACGCCCCCGACGGACCCTACGGAAACCCGGCAGACCTGATGAGGGACTTCAAGATCGAGGAGTCCATGCAGCAGTCCGAGCTCGCTTCCGCCCACGTCACAAGGGATATCGAGTACGTCGCAACAAGGCTCCAGGCAGCCGGATCCGACGGATTCAACTTCGACACCACTGGATCCGCAGGAGATGCAGACTGCGTCGGTACACTCAACGGTGTAAAGATTCTGAGGGAGCAGTGCCCCGAGGCGTACATCCAGGTCGGATTCGCAGGAGAGTCCATCATGGGAATCCACGGAATGATCGAGTTCGAGGGACAGGTCGTCGCAGGAATGTACCCCCACCAGTACGTCAAGCTCGCCGAGAAGGCCGGAGCCAACGTCTGCGGAACAGTCTGTAACACCAACACAAGCAAGTCACTCGCTTTCAACATCGCGAGGGCGGTCACCTTCATCAAAGAGGCCGTCAAGGAGTCCAACATCCCCGTCCACGCAGACATGGGAATGGGAGTCGGAGGAATCCCGATGTGCGAGACACCCCCGATCGACGCAGTCTCCAGGGCGAGCAAGGCAATGGTCGAGATCGCCGGAGTCGACGGAATATAGGTCGGAGTCGGAGACCCTGCAGGAATGGACCTCCCCCACTTCATGACATCTGGAATGGGAGGAATCAGGACCGCAGGAGACCTCGTGTCCAGGATGGAGTTCGGAAAGAACATGAAGATCAAGGACGCGAAGGCATACGTCGCGAAGAAGCTCGGAATCGATGTCCTGGACATCGGAGACGAGTTCGTCATGAGGGACCTCCGTGAGGAGCTCGGAATCGGAGTCGTCACCGGAGTTCCCGGAGCAACCCGCGGAATTGCAGCCAAGATGAACATCGAGAACATCCTCGACATCAAGATCAACAGCTGTGAGAAGTTCCGCGAGAAGACGCAGAAACGCTGATTGGACCCAAACATGGCGGGCGGACGCCCGCCTACTTCGGATCCATAACCAGAATGAAACAACTTCATCGAAACGCTTTTACCAGAAAAGGAGGAAAATAAATGAAAAATATCCAGTACCCTGGAAAAGTCGGAATGAACGGTATCAAGATGAACCTGTTCACATTGGATGACTGCAGAGCGATCGACCTCGCAACAAGGGACGTCCTCTGGAACTACGGTGTCCAGGTTTCTGACGACGAGTGTATCAAGATCTTCGAGGATGCCGGCTGTATCGTCGACTACGAGACAAAGATGGTCAGGATCCCCGACTTCCTTCTGAACCAGGCACTCGCTTCCGCACCCAAGACATTCTACCTTTACGGAAGGGACGATGACCACACCGTCGAGCAGGCATGGAACGGACGCGTCCACTACACCTGCTTCGGAACCGGTATCCAGGTATGTAACTACCTCGGAGACGGAAAGTACGAGACACGTGACTCCAACTCCGACGACCTCGCACAGATCGCAAAGCTCTGTGACTGGGCAGACGGAATCAGCTACTTCTCCCTCCCCGTTTCCGCAAGAGACTGGGCAGGAAAGGGAGCAGAGGATGTCCACGAGATGTACATCTCCATCGCCAACACCGTCAAGCACTTCCACCACATCGACCCCGTCGCCGAGCACGTCAAGTACTACTGGGAGATGCTCTGCGCATTCTACGGCGGAGACGCGAAGAAGGCACGCGACAGGCCCCTCATGTCCATGCTCGTCTGCCCCACATCCCCTCTCGAGCTGTCCCACAACGCGGCACAGGTCATCAAGCAGGGAGCCGAGTTCGGAATCCCCGTTAACGTCCTGTCCATGGCAATGGCCGGAGGATCGTCCTCTGTCCACCTCGCTGGAACACTCGTCACCCACAACGCCGAGATCCTTTCCGGTATCATCCTCGCTGAGATCGTGAAGCCCGGAGCACCCGTCTACTACGGATCCTCCACCACCATCTTCGACCTCAAGCACGGAACCGCACCCGTCGGAGCACCTGAGCTCGCTCTCATCTCCGCAGCTGTAGGAGAACTCGGAAGGTACTACGGACTCCCCGTCTTCACGGCCGGTATGTAGACCGACGCCAAAGTCCCTGACTCCCAGGCAGCCCACGAGAAGACCATCACCAGTCTCCTCCCCGCAATGGCCGGAGTCAACATGATCTACGGATCCGGAATGCTCGAGCTCGGACAGACATTCTCTCTCGAACAGCTCGTCATCGACAACGACATCATCGCAATGGAGAGGAAGGCACTCGAAGGAATCGTAGTCAACGACGAGACCCTCGCAGTACCCGTCATCAAGGAGCTCGGAGTCGGAAAGGACTTCATCGGACACCCCACCACCATGGCAAACATCGAGCTGGCATCAGACCCCACCGTGTTCAACAGGGACATGATCGGAGACTGGAGAGCCCAGGGATCCAAGGCTTGTGTCGACGTCGCCCACGAGATCGTCGTGGACGTTCTGAAGAACCATGTCGTCGCACCCATCGACCCCGAGATCGCCGCCAAGATGGAAGCAATCGTCAAGAAAGCCGACGAGGACTTCCTCAAGGGAAAAGAGTGAATTCAAACTAATTAGAGTCAAAAAAAGGAGGAATTAAAATGACATTGACAGAGGACGCAAAGAATGCAATTATGAAGTATGACAACAAGGCAGCCGCAGAGATCGCCAAGAAGGCGGTCGCAGAGGGAGCAGACCTCGTTGACCTCATCGAGAACGGATACTCTGCAGGAATGACAGAGGTCGGAGCTCTCTTCGAGGCAAAGAAGCTGTACCTCCCCCACGTCATGGCAGCTGCAGCAACGATGAACGCCGCAATGGAGATCCTCGAGCCCGAGATCGCAAAGCAGGGCGGAGAGGCCGGAACCGGACTTGGAACAGTCGTCATCTGCTCCATCGAGGGAGACATCCACTCCATCGGAAAGGACATCGTCGCAATCATGCTGAAGGTCGCAGGATTCAACGTCAAGAACATCGGTAGGGATGTTCCCCTGGACACCATCGTCCAGGCCTGTGTCGACAACAACGCTGTTGCAGTCGGAACCTCTGCACTCATGACCTCGACCATGGTCGGACAGAAGACCTTCGAGGAGAAGATGCAGAAGGCCGGACTGAAGGGCAAGTGCCTCACCAACGTCGGTGGAGCACCCGTCACCCAGCAGTGGGCTGACGAGATCGGAGCGGACCTCTACACCGAGAACGCATCCGATGCAGCCGCGAAGTTCGCAGCAGCATTCGAGAAGTGAGTTAAGCACACTTTTCAAAGGGGGTGCCCAGCACCCCCCCAAAACCTCATTGGAAAAAGAAGGAGGTCTATTATGGATGTTAATCAAATGAGGCACATGGACCACGACAGAAAGAAGAAGATCGGACTGTTGATGGGTATTCTGTGTGCTCTGTATTGGGGAGTATGGTACGTACCCGGTTACACTATCTACGTCTCCCCGTTGGTCGACGATGTCTACCAGAACATGATTGATGCTGGTGCGTCGAACGACATGGCGCTGATCTTCCAGGCTTTGTTCCTGACATTCATCAACGCAGTCGCATGTGCAGTTCTTCTGTTCATTTGGAACGGAGGACTTGGAAAGACCAAGGAACTGGCAAGGACCGCAGTCCAGTTCAGGGCGGTGACCAAGTACTACGTCGTTGCAGGTATCTGCGGAGCCATCGCGGTTTCCGGTACCTACATCGCAGCACTGTTCCTCAGTCCCGGATTCGCAGCGGTCGCAGGACTTCTGTACCCCATCGTGGGAACCATCATGTCCGTTCTGTACCTCAAGCAGAAGGTCTCTAAGAGGGCATACCTCGCTGTGATCGTCCTGATCGTGGGAGGAATCACCCTGTACGCAGGAAGCATCATCGCAGATCCTTCCGTTCAGATCCTCGGTCTCATCGGAGGTCTTATGGCAGCCTTCGGATGGGGATTCGAGGGAGTGGCAGCCGGAAAGGCACTCGACCTCACCGAGCCCGATATCGGTATCCACCTCAGGTTCATCTTCGAGGCCCTGTTCTGGACCGTCGTGATGATCGTCATCCTGATCTGCGGATTCCCCATATTCGACACCATCGGATGGCTGTTCGACCCGACCACCTTCCTGATGGTCCTGATGATCGGACTCTCGTTCGCATGGTGTTATGTGTCCTGGTACAAGTCGTTCCCAATGATCGGACTCGCAAGGGGTCAGGCAATCGGTTCGCTGTACGCTGCATGCGGAGTCATCTTCCTGTGCATATTCCTCGGACCCGAGCTCGCACTCGGATACGATGACGACAGCATGGTGATGATCGTCGCATCGACCATCCTGGGACTGTTGATCTGTCTGGGAGGAGCCTATCTTCTGGCCACTGAGGATTCAGAGGACATGGCGAACATAAGGGACGGTGATTGAAGATGATGGAGAACACTCCTATCAAATTCCGTATCCTCGAGTTCCTCGAGGCCGGCCCCAAAAGGACCGACGAGATCTGTTTCGCCCTCTGCAAGGAGTACAAGGGTTACGACAACGACTACGGAAGGGGAATGATCAAGTTCGACTGTATCGAGATGGCTTCCTACGGACTCATATCCGAAGGAGAGGCGATCGTCGATGAGGAAGGCATCCTGGACAAGGGTAAGCTCCTCGTCATGTACGCTATCACCACCTACGGAAAGGACTACCTCGAGTACCTGAAGAAGACCGTCAAAGTCAAGAAGGTGTGAACATGGGATCTGAAGTTGACGTATGGCAAGCAGCTGTGGACTACATGAGTAACGGATTGTTCGGAGGAACCGCCGGTATGATCATCATGGCTGTTTTCATCATCGGAATCTGTGCTTACGGACTCATCAAGTCCAGAAAGATCTACAGAGAAGTCTGAAACTGATTAGGGCGCAAGCCCTGAGAGGGGGGAACCCCTCTCGAAATCCTTTATGAAGCCGCCGGGCCGGAGCTCGGCGTCCTAACAAGTGGCAGGTTGGTACAATGGATATAATCTGGGCTTGGGTTATCCTGATCGTGGCCAGTATCATCGAACCGATATGGGTCACGTGTCTCGACAAATCCGAGAATTTCAAGCACAGGGGCTGGGGAGCGGCCGCCATAATTCTGGTCCTGCTCTGTCTCTATCTGCTATCCATCCCGTCCAATCCGGAGAACATAGGTCCGGGAGTATCGTATTCCATCCTCGCAGGCATCGGTGCAGCGGGCATCGTCATCATCGGAAGGATCCTGTACAAGGAGAAGATCACCGCGAGGAAGCTGCTGTTCATAACCATGATCGTCGTCGGCATTATCGGCGTCAGGCTAATTTCGGGGTGATCGAATGAACGACAGTTGGAAGACAGATACCAGGGTGGCCTGGTTCCTGATTATCCTCGGTGGTTTCCTCCAGGTCGGATGGTCCATCGGTCTCGCATACACCGACAGCTTCACCAACATCGGATGGGACATCGTGACGATCGTGTTCCTCATACTGAGCATGATCTGCCTGGAGTATCCCATGAGGATGGGTATAGCGTTCACCACCGCTTATGCGGTATGGATCGGCATCGGGGTATTCCTGACGGTGGTCCTCTCATACCTCCTGGGATTGGAGAGCACCGGATTCTCATGGGGAATGGGCATATGCCTGGCCCTCATCATAGCGGGAGTCGTCGGTCTGAAGATGACCCCCGTGGAATATCTGGACGAGGAAAAATGATTTTCAGACCGGGGCCCGTATGACAGGCCCCGGTAAATTCAGATTATCTTCGCGTTCGCGGTACGTACAAGGTTGATCTCCTCATAGGATTCTATGCGGAGGTCGTCCAGGGTGTAGTATCTGGCGTGCAGGGCATTGGCGAATTCCAACGCGTGATGGACGTTGTCGAACCTCTTCTCGGTATCGATGACGATCCATTTCACGGTGGGCAGATTGATCTTCTTGGCAAGCCTCAGTGCCTCCTCGAGGGGATCGGTCTCCTTGTCGTTGGGATCCAGAGGTACGTTGGCCTCCCCGTCGGTGACGAGGACCACGTAGCAGTCGTCGTCAGGGCGTTTCTTCACGTACATGGACATGTATTCGTCGATGTACTGGAGGGCTGCGGACAGAGGGGTCTTCCTCCCGATCGCCAGGTCGTCAAGGAGCTTGTAGATGACCTCCACCTCCCTGGACGGCTGGAGCAGCATGGTGATGGCCTTCTCGTTGAAGGTAAGGAATCCCACGCGGTCCTTCTTGACGTAGTGCTCCTTCAGGAGAGAGAGTATGGCGCCCTTGACCGCGGTCATCCTGTTGCGGATGATCAGGGATCCGCTGGTATCGACGGCGAACAGGAAGGTGGATGAGCTCCTGGCCTCCCTTATCTTCTCCCTCATGTCCTGCTTCTCGATGATGACGGCCATGTCGGTGTCGCTCTCCTGATGGCGCTTTATCTGGTACGGGGCACTCGCACGTACGGTGGCATCGAAGGCCAGGTCGGGATTCTTCTCCTCGGTCACCCTGGAGCCGACGTATCTGCCGGACCTCTCCTTAGTCTTCTGCTGGAACCTCTTGCCTTTGGCCGAGGCCTTCCCTCTGGCGGCGACACCTGTCTGTTCGAACAGGTCTATCGTCTTGAACGTCTCGCCGATCTTCGTGATCACATCCTCGGACTCCTTGTGCTGGCGTCCGTCCGATTCGGGCTGTTTGCCTGATGTGTCTATGTCGGGATCGGTGTCCTCCGACAGCTCCTCGACCTTCACGGTCTCGTGGGGGAGCTTGGCTATCGCACGGGACTCCGTGTTGAATCCCACGGAGGAGCGGGCCAGCTTCTGCTGTTTATCCACCCTCCTTCCCTTTACGACCCTTAGTCTGTGGTGGAGGCACATGACTGTGGCATCCACTATGTCCGTTTCCGTCGGCTCCTCCCTACCATCCAGGGCGGCCAGGGTCATGGCCACATTCATCGTGGACAGATCCCCGCGGTGGCCGTCGACACCCATCTCCTTGCAGACCCTTGCAACGGTCTCCCTGACTTCTTTCGAGGGCATCCTGTCCTTCAGGATCTCAGAGGCTCTGACGATGCGCTCATGGACGGCCTCATCCTGCTCGCGGTATTTCTCCACGAAGGAATCCGGGTCGTCGTTGAATTCGATGCTGCGGAGGAGGATCTCCTCGCGACCCTCGGGATCGTCGGGATAATCCACGTTCACGCACACGTCGAAGTGATCCAGAATGGGAGGGCTGAGATAGGAGTCGCTGTTGTTCATCGTAGCGACCAGAAGGGTGTCCACTTCATAGGATGTGGAGATGTTCTCCCTCTCTATGCGGACCTTACCCGACAGTACGGAATCTATCACTCCCGTGATTATCCTGTTCTCGAACAGGTTGATGTCATCCATGTACAGGATGTTACCGTCGCCTCTGTTAAGGAGGCCTTCCTGCAGGGTGATCTTCCCCTCCTTGATGGCCGATTCAATATCGAGGCAGCCGAACAGCTGCTCGTCCGTGACGTTGAGGGGGATGTTGACTATGGTCCTGTTGGAGATGTATCCCAGGGAACGAGCGACCAGGGTCTTCCCGGTCCCGGAGGGGCCTCTGATCAGCACCGCTTTGATGCGGTGGTTGGCCATGGCGCACATCAGCGCCTTCTTGGCCTGTTCCATCCCGTATATCGCTGAGAATGGGTAGTAGGTCGGGTTCACATTCCCAGACATATGTCCAGCTCCTTCTCATCGAAGGTGACGTTGTCGAACGCACGCTTTTTGAGACGGTGTGACAGGACCAGCGGGGCGATTGCACGCAGATCGCTCTTGGTGACTTCGGTCCTTCCCTCCAGAGCCGCATGTGCCTTCGCCGCCCTCATCATGGTGATATCGGCCCTGTGGCCTTCCATGTTGAAGTGTATGGATACCATGACTATGTCGTGGATCATCTTCTTGTCGAGGACCACTTTCGGAAGCAGCTCCCTTGCTTTGATGATCATGTCGCGCATCGCGTCGGTCTCGGCCTGGCAGTCCTCGAGGTACTTCTCGGGGTCGTTGTCGAACTCCATCCTGCGCTCGATGACCTCCATCCTGACATCGACGTTCTTCTCTCCCTCTATATCGACGCAGAGACCGAACCTGTCCAGCAGCTGGGGCCTAAGGCTTCCCTCCTCGGGGTTCATGCTGCCGACGAGGATGAACTTGGCGGGGTGGGAGAACGACACTCCTTCCCTCTCGATGTAGTTCACGCCCATGGCGGCGGAATCCAGCAGGAGATCGATTATGTGGTCGTCCAGAAGGTTGACCTCGTCCACGTAGAGGACGTTCCCGTTGGCCTGGGCCAGGACTCCGGGTTCGAACTTCTTCTCTCCGGTCTTCAGAACATGCTCCAGATCCAGAGTTCCAGATACACGATCCTCCGTCGCACTCAGCGGGAGCTCCACTACGGTCATGGGCATGTCCGCGGATTCGAGCTCGATCCCGGCGGCGAGCTTCTCACGGCATTGGATGCACATCCTCTTGGGGTATCTGGGGTCGCAGTGGAACGGGCATCCCACGACCGTGGGTCTCATGGGAAGTATCTGTGACAGGGACCTTACCGAGGTCGATTTAGCGGTCCCTTTCTCACCTTTTATCAATACCCCTCCGATTCCTGGGTCGACTATGTTCAGAAGGAGCGCCTTCTTCATTTTGTCTTGTCCAACCACACGTACGAACGGGAATATCAGTGAATCCGAAGCCATTCTATCAATCGGACACTGATATCCTATTATTTATAAAGATTCCGTTTGAATTAAACTAAGTTTAAATATTTTAATCCTCAGTTTCATACATGACGGATACATCTGCCTACGCAGCGCTATCTGACGAGCAGATCATGGAACTGATCCGCTAGAAGACCAACCTGGATTCCACCAATCCGAAGTCAATCGAGGAGCTGAAGGAGAACCAGGCCTGCATCAAGAAGATCGACTCAATTCTGGAACAGTATTCCGAGCGCATCGCGTCTTTCGACATCGGAGCGGACACGGCCGGACTCATAGAGTATTTCAATCTGGACAGTGACGATCCCGAGGTCTTGCAGGAGGCCCTCAAGAAGATGTGGAACAGGGTCGCCGAACTCCAGAACGCGATAATCGTCGCCAGGGACCACGGCGACGAGAACGAGGCCTACGAATTGGGCGTGGAGATTGCAGAACTCAGGAATCTGCGTGTAAGGACTCAGGCGCGTATCAGGGAATTGGAGAAGAAGTGAACTTCCATGGAGATCGGAAACCTGCTGTTCTCATACACCATCGACGACAGCCTCGATGACAGCGAGTTCAAGAGGATGGGCCGTGCGATCAGGTACATGAACTCGAAGAGGTTCATACCCGTCGCCCTTCTGTTCGTGGCCGTCACGGTGATATCGTCACTGTTCGTCTCAGCGCTGATTCTTGTGATCGCCATAATCATCGTCATCGAGCTGGTCGTCTATATGGAGTACAGTGCAAGGGGCATGGCGAAGAAGATGAGGTCCATGGTCCCTATCCGGTACGATTTCTATGAGAATGGTCTGACCGAGACAACATCCGAAGGCTCACAGACGATAATGTACTCACAGTTCAAGACCGTCAATTACGACAATCACAATTTTACACTGGTGGGTAAAGGGTCCGACGTAGTTGTGATCCCCAGGTCCCTGATAGACAAGGATGCGGAGAAACACCTGTTCGATCTCGGAAAGGTCATGGGAGGCAGGAAGGATGGAAGAAGACGATCTCTATTGGGACTGTTTCACGTTCCTGGTCCTGGATAAGATCAGCCGCGAGATAAGAGGCAGTCTGAACAAGGAGATCGCCCACTACGGCATCACAAGCGCCCATGCGATGTATCTGATAGCCCTCAAAATGCATGACAATCAGACGCTGATGTCATTGTCCAAGTTCCTAGATGTGGACCCATCCAACACGTTCCGCATGCTGAAGGCCCTGAAGGCTCACGGATACATATCCGATGACAGGAGGAACGCCAGCAGGAAGTTCCACGTCTTCCTCACGGAGGAAGGCCGCCAGGCCACCGAGGAGATCCAGGCCATCATGGACAGGCAGATGGAGAGCCACATGAGGGGGCTGTCCGAGGAGGATATCTCACGTTTCAAGTCCATACTGGTCCGTTATTTCGCCAACATACAGGACGAGACGGAAGAAAAGGAGTACAACCAGCCATTCTACTGCTACGCGCAGTGATCGTATCGGAATCGATCAAGTTTCCTGTCCGATTTTTAACCGATAATATATAAACTTATTTGAAAAATAGAGTAAACTTAATAAATAATCAAGGAGGATTTCCGAACGTGAACATTGTACAATCGCTGTCGTCTATAACTCTGGTGGGTGCTTTCGTGGGTGTATTCGCCTGCTTCTCCCCATGGGTCGGGGACATCACGGGTGTGGACCTGTTCAACAGCTACGGCGGTTCGTTCCAAGTCTTCATACCGTTCTTCATAATAGGCCTGTCGGCGGTATCCGCACTGCTGTCCGTGCTGATGCTCACCAGGACCGACTATTGGTACATACCGTTCATCCAATTCTTCATCGGGGTCGCGGTGATGATCCTGACCTCCGTCTTCTCCATGTGGAGCATAGATTCGGTCAAGGTCACGAGCATGGTCTCCATGGGATTCTGGATCTCATACCTTGCAGGTATCCTGATGATTCTCGGCG
>Ga0310786_10007467_pt1 | contig 14256 bp, 19 predicted proteins | sample AusTroGonzalo_MG_FD_203881 | JGI IMG/M metagenome (GOLD analysis project Ga0310786, IMG submission 203881) | Bovine rumen microbial communities from tropical cattle in Woodstock, Queensland, Australia - Gonzalo_03 (v2) (version 2) | ecosystem: Host-associated > Mammals > Digestive system >... | reverse complement strand
TTACGTTGTGTTTGACCTTACTGAAAAACTCTAGGGCTCCTTTGAGGAAAGAGCGTCGATCCTTCAGAGCGCTGTCGGCGGTCCTTACATGACAAGAAACGAAGCAAGGGCAGATTCAGACCTTCCTCCTATCGAGGGCGGTGATCGGCTGATCGTTCCCATGAACGTCAACAACGGAATCGACAATCCCGCAGTAGAGGAAGAAGCCCCGAAGATGCGGTATATCTCAAAGAAATCCGCAGAGAGTACACACATCAAAGGCAAGGCTGATGATGAGGAAAGCGAAGCTCTTGGAGCGGTGATCGAGAAGTTTTTCAAGAGACAGGCCAAGAGCATAATCCCCAAGATCGGAGCCGGTAAAGAATGGTGGGATGAGAACAGATGGAACAATGAACTGTCTGAAGACATCGATCCTGTCATCTTCGAGATTGCCACAAAGCACGGCACAGAGACAGCCAAGGAACTCGGTACCGAATACTATTCCGGTAAAACGGTCAACTATCTCAAAGCACTTGCTGAGGGCAGAGCAAAAGCAATCAATTCAGCCACAAAAAAGAAACTCGATGAAGTTATCGAGAGTGATCCTGAAGACCTTGAGGAAGAGATTGAGCACGTTTACGAAGTCAGAGAAGACAAAGACGCTGATCTTCTCGGAATGACAATCGCAACCACTGCAGCTTGTTGGGCTATCGGTGAAGCGTGTGAACAGGCCAAGGATCAGGGCTATTCAGCAGAAGTGTTTAAGACATGGGTAACGGGAGAAAATCCCCGTGAAGATCATGCAATGATGGACGGGGAGACCGTTCCGGTAGACCAGAGATTTTCAAACGGAGCCGACTGGCCCGGAGATGACATACTTGGACCTGATGGAACGTGCGGATGCAACTGCACGACAGAGATCACCATCACAAGGAGGTAAGAGATGGAAAGATTATATAAGTCATTCGAACTTAAAGAAGGGGAGAATGGAGTGGTTGAAGGCTACGCCTCAACATGGACCAAGACCCCTGATTCATACGGCGATATCGTGATCAAGGGAGCCTTCACCGAAACTCTGAAGAAGAGAAAAGCAACAGGCCATCCCTTCCCTCTTTGCTTCAATCACGACTTCGATCAGATTATTGGAGCAGTATTTGAGGCAGAGGAAGATGATTACGGATTGAAGATCAGTGCTTCATTCCTCAATACACCCGCCGCCCAGGAAAAGAGGGAGCTTGTCAAAGAAGGTATCGTTTGGCAGTTCTCCTTTGCATATTCCGTTCTCGGTTCGGAAGCACCCACCGAGGAAGAAAAGAAGCAGGGCATATTCCAGAAGCTCACAAAGTTGGACCTTTACGAGGTTTCTCTTGTTCCGGTACCTGCAAATCAGACCGCAGTAGTTACCGAGATCAAGAACGATGAGAATATCGAGGAAAAGGCCGGCAAGAGAAACAGTGCCAAGGACGAGGCACTTATCAGAGATGCTATTAGCGCTCTGCAGGCGCTTTTAGATAACGCAGACGATCCGGGAGAGGACGAGTCTAAAGCCAACGGGGCACCGGAGGAGCAGAAGGCAAGCAATCCCGAAAAAGATGCACTGCTCACCTACATCAAATCTATGGAGGAATAAGAAATGAATAAGACTGAAATGCTCGAAGCCAAGAAGGCAGAGCTCGCAGCACTTGCTCCCGACATCGAGAATGACGCAGAAGGCGCACTCGAAAAGGGCGCAGCACTTAAGTCTGAGATCGAGGCTCTTGAAGTTGAGATCAAGAAGGACGAAGAGAAAATCGCAGTTCTTAAGTCTATCGGAACTGCAGAACCCATTAAACAGGAGGAAAAGAATATGAACGACCTTGAGCTTTTCGCACAGAAGTGCGCAGAGATGACCGACAGAAAGATGGGAGTAACCCAGCACATTAAGGCTGCTACCGATGTTGTTACCGGAGTACAGATCGCAGATATCGACAGAGAAGTAGCTCCTCAGCCTACCAGAAGAGCAGCAAGAGATCTCTTCTCAGTAGCTCAGATCAGCGGAAACGCTATCACCTACTTCCTGCAGGATGCTTACGAGGGAACTCCCGCTGTTACCGCTGAGAACACTAAGAAGCCTCAGAACAGCACCGGATTCACCCCCGTCACCCTTGCACTTTCCAAGATTGCTGCTTTTATCAAAGAGACCGATGAGATCATCAATGATGCTCCTTTCCTTGCATCAGAGGTTCAGAACTCCCTTCTCTATCATCTCGGTGTTGTTGAGGATGCAACTCTTATCGGTGCAGTAGCAGGCACCACCGGAATCCTTGCAGGAACCTACGGCGCAGGTTCAGGATCCATCGCAGGTGATTTTGCTGACGGTCTCCTCTATGCAATCAAGGCAATCAAGTCTTCTTCTGCATACGATGCTTCCGCAGTTATCCTCAATCCCGCTGACATGTTCGCTCTTCAGACTGCAAAGGACAGCAACCTTCAGTACATCGGCGGCGGTTACTTCACCGGCGCTTATGGTAACGGACAGTATCAGCCCATTAGCGCTATCTGGGGCGTTCCCGTATTCGAGAGCAACGCAGTCAGCGCAGGCGAAGCACTTGTTGTTGCTAAGCAGGCTGTTAAGGTCTGGGTTAAGGGCGGCGTAGACGTTAAGCTCTATGAGCAGAACGAGGATGATGCTCTCTACAACAGAGTAACTCTTCTCGCTGAAGAGAGAATCGCTTGTGCAGTCAAGGACCTCAACGGAGTATTTGCTCTTACTGCAGAGTAATCAACGGCGGGGCGGAGCAATCCGCCCCTTCTTTATAAGGAGGCAATATGGAACTTTACAGAATGCCTAACGGAGTGATCAGACAGTTTGACGGAAACGCACCCGAAGGAGCGGTACCTTTGAAGAAAGCTGTCAAGATCGAAAAGGCAGCAGAAGAAGTAATCGAGACGAAAGCAGTCGAAGAGATCAAGAACAAAGCAGTCACACCCGCAAAGAATAAGAAAGGAAGCAAGAAATGAATTTGCTGACGAACTGGGGATATACGCTTGTAAATGCTGAGGCATTGCCTATAGCGATAACCGTAACAGAATTTAATACCTATACCGGGAATAAATATGTCGGAGATACACGTATCGAGCCCAGTATCAAAGCGGCATCACTTGCTTTACAGAATTATTGCGGATGGCACCTTTTTGGGGCTCAGTCTTGCAAGATTTCGTGGACTATCAAAAACCGTGGGATCATCGCAACAGGAAGAGATCTGCTCATACAGCTTCCCACCAGGATGCTTACCGGAATCACTTCAGTAACTATCAATGGAGATGCTACGACAGATTACTCGTTCCAGACAAACGGTCTTCTGACTGTTTATGATGCTTCGATTAGCGGACGCAGAGACGTGATCGAAGTTATCTATACGGCAGGGGTAACTGCAAGCGATGCACTCAAGGAATTAGTTTCAGACATGGTTACTTTGAAGCTCGCTAAGTCCTACGGAGTAACGTCAGAAGCGGCAGGCGGTGTTTCTATCACCTACAATTCTTCATGGACAAACGGATCCTATGATCGCATCCTTGAGAACAATGCCGCACTGCTCCATCCGTATAGGCTGGAAGGAGTTTTCTAATGCTTTCGTTTTGTAATCAGTCAATCAAAATCATAAGACCTGGCACGAAGACAGTAAGAGGTTCGGTGATTCCCGACTGGGAACACACAGCGGATCCTGTTACTGTTACCGGTTGCTCAGTACAGCCCGCCGCAACCACTCTTTCAGAAGATGGTCGTGTGTTGGGTCTGTCTGATGGTCTCACAGTTTATGTACCGAGCGGAACGGATGTTAAAGCCGGAGATCACATCGAAGTAGATGGCGAGACATACGAGATCAACGGAGTTCCGAGAGATTGGACTTCACCGACAGGCAGAGTATCTAACATCCAGCTCAATCTTAAGAGGTATTCCGGATGACGGAAATCAAGATCACATTCAAATCCGAAGGCTTCAGGGAAATTCTCATGGGAGAAGGAGTCAAAGCTCTTGTATCTGAGGAAACCGAAAAGATAGCCTTGAAAGCAAACAGCAATTTGACAGACCCGGACAGCGAAGGATTTGGCGCTGAAGTGTTCCAGGGCTCCATGATGAGTAAATATGGTTATGGCGGCCGCTGGATAGGTCGAGTGACAGCACTCGATTCAAAAGCATCAGCTGATGAAGCAGAAATGAAGTCATTATCGAGGGCGGTAACATGAAGATAAACAAAAGCATAGATGTCGAAGAAGAAATCAGAGCATCCTTGAATGATTATATCAAGGCATATGTGCGACCTCTTCCCGCAAATTTCGACGTTCCATCCATACTAATCACAGCAGTCGGAGGAACTGATGAAAACACGATTGACTACTTTGATGTGACTCTTGATTCAAGGGCCGAGGAGGATGCTACAGCACTTGAGAATCTTCAGACGGCAGTCGGAATAGTAATAGCAATAGCTAAAAGTCAGACAACCAGGCTGAGGTTTGCAAAAGTCAACAGCTTGGGATCCTGGGGCAGAGACCCCGTAAGACCTGATCTTGCAATGTGCTCAGCACGTCTCCGTGTGCTCGCACACATTGAAACCATGGAGGTAAGCAAATTATGAACAAAGCGAAACTTGGAATTGGACTTGCAACAGGCATGGCATTTCATGCACCTGCAGGCACTTCACTTCCTACTTATCCCACTGATATTGTCGGTGAGAACGGTGACGGCACCAGCACAGATAAGTTCACTGCCACAGCCGCTCAGACTGTATTCACTCTCAGTGAAGCAGCAAATGCCATCATCTCGATGACCATCGATGGTGTTGAGCAGGATCCCGATGATTATTCCGTTTCCAGCACCACTTTCACCTGGGCTGGAACTGCTCTTGACGGTGGCGAAAAGATTGAGATCACCTATTATGTCTCCGCATGGAGAAATATCGGTGATGTAACCCATGACGGAATCAGTGTCACCACTGATAAGTCAGTCAACAACATCCGCAACTGGGCGAATGTGATCAAGAGATCCACTCTCTCAGAGCATACTGAGACTGTTCAGGTACCCATCATGGATACTACTGAAGACAGCCTCAAGGTTGTTGTCGGAGCTTCTAACGTTACTGTAACTCCCGCAGCAGGCGATCATGGAAAGACCATCGATTGTGACCTTTCCGCAGGTTCTCTCCCTGCTCCCGAGGCGTATATCTTCATCATGAAGGACGGAGATGACATCATGGCAGTAGGTATGTCCAATGGACAGATCACCGCTGTTGATTCAATCTCCTTTGCTCCCGAGAACACAATCAACTGGACTCCCACCATCACCGCTCAGGAAGGTGGACTCCACTTCATATCTGAAGAGGGATAAGCGCATGAAAGAAATCACACTCGAACAGCCCAAAGAAGTATTAAAGATCAATATTCGTGATAAATCATTTACCATCCCGCTTGCCGGATCCATTCCTTTCAAGGACTTAGCGCAGATCAAGAACGCAAAGACCAAGGAGGATAAATTCGATATCATCACTAAGTTCTTTGAGAAGTATATCCCTGAGGATGTCTTTTCAGAGCTTACGAGTTCCGAATTGAATCAGATCATGGTCGCATGGGGTGAAGTTTCGGAAACAGATACCGGTGTAACACCGGGGGAATCATAAGCCTTGCGGAGTTTGCACATGAACACCACAAGGCGTTAGAGTGTGATCTGTTGCGCATAGGGTATGAGTTAAAAGATGTAGGGTGCTCCTTAAGCTGGAGTGCCCTTCATTCTTTTATAAGCAACTTGGGAGCAGATTCCTATGTTGCGAAGGATATAGAACCCGAACTGCACGAATGGACCACAACTTTTAAGACAAATAAAATCCTGGCTGATATTTACGATATGTTGGCAATGATCAATTCCAATCTCGTAGCACTTGGTTCCAGGAAGAAAGCAAAGAAGCCTAAGCCTTATCCGAGGCTGAAAAATAACGGCGACAAATATGGAAAGGATCCAGTTGCACCGGTGCAACTTAAGAACCTTTTCGTGAATATAAGACATAAGAGGAGAAGAAATGGCGAACAACATTGAAGTGGCAAGAGCTGTTGTGACCATCGTCCCCACGATGGAAGGCGCACAGCAGACAATTACAAATGAATTGACACAGGCCGCATCTTCTTCTGGAGTAGCACAGGCGGGAAGAGCTGCAGGATCTAATTTTGCAAGTGGGCTTGGAAGAGGAATTGCTGTAGCTGGTGCAGCCACTGCAGCGGTAGGAGCCGCAGCTGTCAAGGCGGGTGCAGAATTTACTGAAGCAGCCGGTGAGGTCGCAGCATATGGCGACAACATCGATAAGATGTCCCAGAGGCTGGGATTGTCTTATGAAGGTTTTCAGAAGTGGGATTATATCCTTGGACAGTCCGGAGTCGATATCGACTCAATGCAGACAGGTCTGAAGACTCTGACAAATCAGCTGGATGATGCAAAGAATGGAAGTGCGGATGCGCAGGCAAGATTTGCGGCGCTCGGTCTTTCTCTCGAAGACATAAGCAATATGTCAAGAGAGGAAGTCTTTGAATCAGTCATTTCAGGTTTCCAGCAAATGGAAGACAGCACTGAAAGAGCTGCACTCGCAAATGATCTCTTTGGAAGGAGCGGACAGAATCTCACACCGCTTTTCAATACGAGCATTGAAGAGACCCAGGAATTGGCAAAAGCTGCCGAAGACCTTGGTCTGATAATGTCCGATGATGCAGTCAAGGCATCTGCGGCATATCAGGATTCACTCGATACCTTAACGAGAAGCCTCGGAGGAATCAAAAACAACCTGATGGGTCAGTTCCTTCCCGGAATGACCAGTGTCATGGATGGACTGACCGCCATATTCGCAGGGGACAGTGAAGGCGGAATCGGAAAGATCACCGAAGGCATTGATGCAATCGTTGATAATATGACTGCAAACTTCCCAAAACTCATAGAGGTTGGAATGAGCGTCGTTCAGGCGCTGGCACAGGCTATTATGGATAACCTTCCGGCATTAGCGGACGCAGCTCTTCAGCTGTTGGGAACCATAGCCCAGTTTATCCTGGACAACCTCCCGACGCTTATCGATGTGGCGTTAAATCTTCTTATAACTTTGGCGAACGGAATCATCGATTCGCTTCCGGTCATCATCCCTGCCATCGTGGATGTTGTACTTACGATAGTGGACAAGTTGACTGATCCCGATACTTTGGTGAAGCTCGTTGAAGCGGCCCTTCAGCTTATCGTCGCTCTTGCTGAAGGATTGATCAGAGCTGTCCCTAAGCTAATAGAAAAAGCCCCGATCATAATTATGAATCTGTTGGAGGCTCTGCTCAAAGCGGTACCGATGCTTTTGGAAGCTGCGGGATCTATTATTGTCACTCTCGGTGATGGAATCCTCAATGGACTTGTGGCTGTAGCTGAATGGGGCGCTGAAATCATTCAGACCATCAAAGATGCGATCATGGAAAAAGTCGACGCAGCGAAGGAATGGGGCAAAGATCTGATTGAGAACTTTGTCCAGGGAATCAAAAACTCCTTGAACCTCGTCGGAGATGCAGTGAAAGCTGTAGCGCAGAAGATAAAGGACTTTATTGGATTCTCAGAGCCTGAGGAGGGACCACTCTCAAATTTCCACACTTACGCACCGGATATGATCGAGCTTTTCACTGAGGGCCTTGAAGATTCCAAAGTCAAATTGCAGAGCACGTTGACATCAGTTCTTCAGCTTCCCGAAAGTGATATGCAGATGGAGGCAGCAGGCGTGGGTATGGCCCCTATCACAATTCCTGTCTACATCGGAGAGGAAAAACTCGATACAATCATCTTAAATGCTCAGTCAAGATACAACCTCATGTCAGGAGGAAGATAAATGAGCAGTGTCAAAATCTATTTCAATGGAGTCGAAGTTGTCATCAACCAGGGCTCTTACAATTTATCCTTTATCAATAAACAGACCGTAAACGAAACAGAAGCAGGAACCCTCAGGCGATACATCAAACGCCTGGGTGTTCCGCATATAACTGTCAGCATGCCGGCAAATGAAACGGAATATTCCGCAATCTACTCGGCATATATCAACAGTTCATCTCACACCATAAAATATTACAATCCCGGAACAGGTCTTGCAGAAACATTCACGGGTTTTGTTGAGAATTTCAGCGGTGAACTGATTGATGATAATGATACAACGCCGAACTGGGATATCTCTTTTGAATTAACTTCAATGTAAGGGGCGAGGATGTATAACGCATCAGCACAGTATAAAACAGCAATCAAGGCAGATACAGTAAATATAAGCTGGTCTGGAACCATCACAACGGTAGGCGGAACGGTTTATTCCTTTACACATGATGATATTCCTTCCGGCGCAGCAGCATCGATCACAAGAACGATTTCATCCCAGAGCCTTAAGATCGGAACTGTGTTCTCTTCAGCTTTATCTATTGTTTTGATTCTCCCGGGAGTTTCAAGATACGAACTTATCAATGGTGAGATTGAAATCACCACATCAGTTGATGGAGTGGCTGATGTGATCCCAATGGGAAAGTTCATCATCACAAAAGCAAATCAGACGGCTGACACGATAAACATAGAAGCAAACGACAACATGCTGAAGTTCGCAGCTGTTCCTTTTGATCCTGTCAGCAATAACACGATTATGAAGCCTTACACATGGCTGTCGGATCTCTGTCTGGCTTGTGGAGTCACCCTCGGAAGTTCATCAGCTGATATCGCAGGAATGCCGAACGGCAACAGAAAAACAGGTTTCGCTGATGTGGTTTCGGATGCCTCTACCTGGCGTGATGTCCTTGGATATATGGCGGCATATCTCGGAGGTTTTGCCTACATCGGAAGGGACGGATATCTGTACATTGGACAGTACAAAGCTCTTTCTGATGATACAATCACCGCCAATCTCAGATATTCATCAGCTCTTTCTGACTTTAGAACTACATATGATGGACTTTATGCCATATGCAAAGAGGAAGGTATCCAGGAATATGTAAGCAATAACAATTCCGGAGGCCTTGTGCTTAATATGGGCACAAATCCTTTCCTGCAGTTTACAGATCAGACAAACAGGCTGGCAGCTCTGCAGGAAATAATCGATGCATGGGACGGAATCTATTATGTTCCTTTTAGTGGAGATATTGCTCTGATTCCGATCTACGATCCCGGAGATGTTCTGACATTCACCGAGAATCAGGCTGGAACCTATGACATCGGAGCAATCACTCAAATTGTCTATAGTTTCAATTCAAAAATGACAGTCACCTGCGCCGGTGATAATCCCTATCTTGCAGAAGCTCAGGACAGGTTTTCAAAAACAGTCGCAGGACTCTCAAAGGATTATAACAATGGTCAGGAGTCCGGAGCAAAGAACTTCTGGCTGCTCCATACAGAAAATACATCTTCTTTGACGGTCGGAAACACCAAGACAAAAGTTGCTCAGATTGACTGGAAACAGACAGTCGATGTCCAACGCATGGGTTTCATGTTTACGGCTGAAGCTTCTCTTTCTGCAACAGCAACAGTTAAGATCCTGATCACTGTCGACGATGAGGCTTCTTATGAGTTTGAAGTCACAGAAGAAAAAGCAATGATCGGAAAGAGAGTCTTCACTTCGACCTGTGGATTTAGAGTCACAGGCAAGGGAAATCACTCAGCAATCGTCTATATGACCGTTACGGATACGCCTACTTTATGGAGTGATATGGAATGAGTGCAACAATCGGAATAAATGATCTCAAATTTGTTATATTCGGAGCCGGACATGATTACACCCTCGCCGATTCCGGTGATGGAGATGTCCAGGTGTTCTCGCACCCGTTCGTGCCTAAAAACTCGAAGAACTACGCCGGACAGTGGTACTTTTTAGTACCCGATGAAAACGGCGATCCGCTCGATGCTGTCAAGGACGACGTCGCACATTGCACATTTACACCTGCAATCGGTTCGACATTCAGCACGGTCGGAGAGGTGACGGTCGAGTGCCATTATCACAGAGAGTACGTTCACGACGAAGAGACGATCGTTGTCGACAAGACCGTCAAGCAGGTCATCACCGTCGTCAATCACGGTTCGGTCTCATCGCATACAAACAACCTTGATGTTTACTCTGACGGGTACGGCTTTATCAGACCACTCACAACGAGCGGAGTTGAAGTAAAAGATTATAGTCTGACATCGAACAACTCAGTCAAGAAGCTTTCCTCGATGCCTTGGAGAGCGACGGGATTAGGAGAGGACGAGATAAACGGCTTTTTCTCGTCAACGCAACTTACGGACGTTTCCGAGCTTGCTTTTGCTGATGTCTCGAATTGCACGAAGTTCTACGGCGTTTTTGGTGGCTGTTCTTCACTTTCAGACATTTCTGCTGTTGCAGGTTGGGACGTTTCAAACGTAGAGGTGATCTATCACTTCGGTTATTATTCAGACATATCATCGCTTGAAGCACTCACAAATTGGAAAACACCGAGTTTGACTAATTTGTACGCTTTCCTGCAACATGCGGAGAGCCTCACAAGCCTGCACGGATTGGAGAACATCGACGTCTCGAACGTCACGGATATGTCATACATCTGTGATATGTGCGTATTACTCTCTGATATATCTGCGTTGGCTAATTGGAACACGGACAATGTCGAGACTATTTCCTGCGGTTTCATCGGGACATTGATCACGAACTTGAATGCGTTCCTGCTTTGGACGATGCCGAGTCTTGAAGATATCTCGCAGATGTGTGAAAACTGTGAGCATCTTGTTGACCTTGCAGGGCTTGCAAATTGGGTCTCAAAACTGATCACGGTCAGCGGTGCTTTCTCGGGTTGCATTTCTTTGACCGATGTGAGCGGTTTGAGCGCACTCGACACATCTGACGTTGTTGACTTCTCAAGTACTTTTGAGTATGACATCAAACTCACAAGCTTGCACGGGTTGGAGAGTTGGAATTTTTCAAACGGTGAGAACTTTTACAGAATGTGTAAAGGTTGCACTTGGCTCTCTGACATCTCTGCACTTTCAAATAAAGATATGTCTTCTGCGAATCGAACAGATGAAATGTTTTCCGGGAATGCTTGGATATTATCAGTTGACGACCTTGCGTTGTGGAGATTGTTTACAACTATGGTCGGCAATATGTTCGGTGGGAACATTAAAGCCTGCTTTTCATCAAAGATCAATAAGAACTTATACGAGACCGCATATTATTACTACGACTATGCAGGAACACAATACGTCAACTCCGAAGTGCAGGACGAAGACACACCTCTCACATACTTCTCCTACGATGCAACGAAGGCGTCTCTGTGGGGCATAACAGGCTCAAATTTGAACGCATTCGATACTCGTTGGTCAAATAAACCTTCTTGGAATTAATAAAAGGGAAATATGGCGACATATACGACAAATTACAACCTAAAGAAACCCGAAGCCACGGATCCGTTCGGAGATTTTCGCACGGATTATAACGACAACATGGATATCATTGACGCCAATTTAGGTGGGGGCGGTGGCTCTTCGTCTTTGGCGGGTCTGTCAGACGTAAACCTCACAACTCCGACCGACGGACAAGTCTTGACTTACGACGGCAATAGTGCGGAATGGGTAAACGCTAATCCTTCGGGCGGTGGCGACACGGTGTCTTGGTCGCAATTACAGGCAAGCGGAACTAAAATCGCAGAGATAGATATAAACGGAACTACGACGGACGTTTACGCTCCGAGCGGCGGCGGAAGCGGACACACGATCGTAGACGAAAACGACCAGACGATGCCTGCCCGCACCTATTTAAAGTTTGCAGGCGATGTTGCGGTTACGGATGACAGCGTGAACGACGAAACCGTCGTGACCGTAACGGGCGGGGGCGGCGCATCTTCCCTTGCGGGGCTTTCGGATGTCAATTTAACGACACCCAGCGACGGCCAGGTTTTAACGTACGACGGAAATACGAGCAAGTGGGTAAATGCAAACGCAAGCGGCGGGAATCACGTTTATTCAACCAACGAGCAAGTCGTCGGAACCTGGATAAATGGAAAACCGATATACCAAAAGACCTGGAGCTTTTCACAGAAAACCCTGCCGACAAACACCTGGTACAGCTTGACGGGCGTTTCGGTTCCTAATTGCGATACACCGATAAACGCAATCGGAAGAAGCGATAGATACGCCTGCCCCGTAAATGTTGACATGATAGATAACCCGATAAGCGTTATGAGCACGCTTCCGAACAATGAAGGGCGATTATCATCGATAACTCTTGAATATACAAAGACCACAGACTAAAGGAGAACAAATATGAATCTTTTAAAGATCATCACAGCGACAGACGGAACCGTGACCCGTGCCCTTGTAAATTTCGCAACGGAAGAAGAAGCGATGGCCGCTTTGTACTACGAAATGTGGTACGCATCTTCAAACGAAAACACCCAGGCGGTCGTTTGCGAGATCATAAGCGATGACGGGCAACTTTCAAAATGCGAACGTTTCAACAGATTTATACCCGAAGAAAACGAAAGCGAGGGCAAAGAAGCATGACAACCGAGCTGGTCGTTGCACTTGTTATCGCTGTTATAGGTTCCAATGGTCTTTGGTCTTTTTTTCAGTTCCTTGCAGGAAGGAAGAAGAAAAGAATAAACCCGGAGGATATCGAAGAATTTAAGAATGGACTTTGTGCGTTGTTGCGAAACGAGATCGTGGTAGCACATCGCACCTATACATCGGCGGGCTATTGCACCATTGAGGACAAAACAAACATATCCGAGATGTACAAGGCTTACCACAATTTAGGCGGAAACGATATCGCAACCGCCTTGAAGAACCAGATTATGGAATTACCGAACACGAAAGGAGAAAAGAAATGAGCATTGATTGGAAAAGAAAACTCACATCCCGTAAGTTTTGGGCAAGCATTGCAACATTTGTCACTATGCTTTTGATCTATTTCGGAGATAGCACAAGCGATGCCGAACAGGTGGCGGCACTCATAATGGCGGGAGCTTCCGTCATTGGGTATGTGATCGGCGAAGGTCTCGCAGACGGAGCAAACAAGACGGATGAGTGAAAACATCTTCATATCATTAATGGCGGCGGTTCTCGGAGCGGGAGCCGCCTATATTTTGCACATTTTTAGGAAAGGGGAATAAATGAAGCAAAGTGATTTTATTAAGCAGCTTAGGCTTGCTCATGATGTTCCAAATTATTATTGCAATAAGTTCCCCAAAAACTGCGGGTATTATGACGGATCGAGATTTTCGTTTGATTGCTGGAATCTCATCAAGGCGATCTTAGGCGGGTGGAACGATAACAGAACTCCGGGATATTATGTGAGCCCGAAGGACTTCCCGACAGGTGACTGTGATGGATATACACTTCTGAAGAAATGCTCAGGAAGATCCAAAGATTTCTCAAAGCTTTCACAGCCCGGAACATACCTTTACTTATCGACATCTCCTCATGCCGGAGTTTATCTTGGAGATTTTGATCAGGACGGATATACCTTCAATGTCGTCGAATGCACTGGAGCGTGGGAATCAAAAGTTCAGTATACATACGTTGATGAAAAAGGCGGAAGATATCTTTACAAAGGCGGCCCCAAGAGTCAGTATTCCTGGACGGATTACGGCTTGCTGACTCCCTACATCGACTATGGAGATTCGACACCTGCTCCGGAACCTGCCCCCGCATTCTCAGCTTTTGCCATCGATGTATCAAGGCATCAGAAAGGCCTTACACTTTCAAAAGCAAGAGAAGAAGGTTTTGATCATATAATCATTAGAGCAGGCGGCGGTGGAAATTACGCAGATCCTCTGTTTGAAGATTTTTACAATCAGGCGGTTTCCGGAGACTGGAAGAAAGCAGCATATTATTACGGGAATTGCTACAGCGTAGAAGCTGCGCTTTCCGAGGCGGAACACTTCAAGAGTCTTCTAACCGGAAAAAACATAACTACTGTTTACTACGATGTAGAAGGCAATATGCTGAATCAGGATAAAGTGAACCTTACGAACATTATCCTTACGTTCTGCAACACGTTGAAAGCGGCGGGATATAATTGCGGAATATACTCCTCCGAAAGCCATTTTAATAATAAGTTTGTCGATGAAGCTCTTAAGGACATCCCTCATTGGGTGGCAGCTTATAAACTTACTCCTCCGGTATTGAGGAGCGGCAATTCTTACGAGATGTGGCAATATGGAGGCACAGAGAACCCGTTCAGATCCAACAAGGTAGCAGGGATCATCACGGATCAGAACCTCATGCTTAAAGAGTGGGAT
>Ga0310786_10007466_pt1 | contig 14257 bp, 12 predicted proteins | sample AusTroGonzalo_MG_FD_203881 | JGI IMG/M metagenome (GOLD analysis project Ga0310786, IMG submission 203881) | Bovine rumen microbial communities from tropical cattle in Woodstock, Queensland, Australia - Gonzalo_03 (v2) (version 2) | ecosystem: Host-associated > Mammals > Digestive system >... | reverse complement strand
GTATACGTCGGAAGTTTTGTCGTAGAAGTGAATCGCACGGAGCGTCTTATACGTTCCTTTAACCGTGATGTCTTTCCTGATGAGCGACCTGACTTCTTTGAGGAAAGCCTTTTTGTCAAAGTCTTTCGCAACCCTTACGACTTTCACACCTTCTGCCTCAAGCGACCTGAGCGCTTTTTCGAATTTCTTCGGGAGATATTCTGCGTAGGAAATGACAAGAACGTCGTATGTTTCATCGCCGCAGGCGAGCTTTCCGTTTGAGGCAGAGGCTCTGAAGACGCGGCTTCCGGTGCCTGAAATGAAGCAGTCAACGGGCAGAATGTCAAAGTCGATCTGGTCGTCGTAAAGAACCTTGGCGGGTTCCTGGAGCATCATCGCGCCGCCCTCGAAGTTCATCCATTCGGCGTCCGCGTGGTAGAGTATCGCCGCGTTGGCTTTGTGCGTCATGCCGCTCAGGAGGTGCGCTGCGCGGTTTGTGTAGTTCATGATTTTCGTAAAGCCCTCAAACTGCGGGTCCTTGTCGTCGGCGCCGAAGTGGGGAGGGCAGTCGGGGTCGGGGAAGTCGGGCGAGAACGCGTGCGGAATGAATCTGTTGACGCCCCTCACGAGCAGGAAATCAATCAGCCATTTCATCATGGGCGTGCCCTCGGCCCAGCCGTAAGCTCCGAAAACCTCGCACATCGCGCGGCCGTCCATCTGGGTGCCTATGTGGGCAAGCGAGGCCGCAAGTTTTCCTAAAACTACGTCATAAAACTCAGGGTCGGCATTGCTTCCGAAAGCCCATCCGGTGTGGATGTAGTCGTACATGCCCGGAATAATCTGGTGGAGAACGATGTCGATACCGCTCATGTGCTGCCCGTCAAGGGACCTGAAGTAGTGCCCGCCCGCCGCCGAAAGCCTCGCGTGAGCGTTCATATCCTCTATGATGTGGCCGATGTACTGCACGCCGTGCGCCTCGCACCAGTCTCCGAGCTGCCTTGTAAAGCAGTCCCTGTAAAGCTTCGTCACCGTGTCCATGTACGCGTGACGGACCGCAGGCGTCTTATCGCCAATGTCAAACCAGAGTCCAGCAAGGTACGGCAGCGCGTTCTTCCCGAAGCCGCTCTTCATAAGCTCCGGCACGTCGCTCCTGAAGGGCAGGGCAAGCCCCGGCTGTCCGACTCTGTGGTTGTAAAAGCCAAGGTCAACGGTATGCTGGCCGAACCACGCATTGCCGAGGCAGGGCTCGTCCGAGAAGAATCCCGCGAGCGTCTTTCCGAATTCATCCTTGTAATGCTCAAAATGCGGCTGATAAACTGTATCGACAAGAAGCTTCACCGACTCAGGGTTCAGCATGTCAATATAATCCGGGCGCACGAAGCTGCGCGTCGTCTCGTAATAGTAAAAGACCCTCCAGCAGCCTTCCGGAATGTCAAAACGCAGAAAATCGCCGCGCACGCAGCCCGAAAGGTCGATCGGATCGCCGAAAGTTGCCTCCTTAACACCCGTCCTCTTGAAAGCGAACACGCCAAGAAGCTCATCCCCTCCGTGTTTCTCAATCCTCAGAAGCGAATTGGCGGCAGGTCCGAGCACGTCAATGTGCTGCTCGATAAGAAACCTCTGCTTAAGTTCCGGATGGCCTTTTACACTGCCCGCCGCGTGTCCCGTCGGATAGTGATCGTCGTCAAAAATCCAGACCTTCATCCCGCGTTTTTTCGCCTCGCTGATGATAAGATCCATATCGTACCACCAGCCGTCTTTGCAAAAGTCTTTGTGAGTCCTTGATTCAACGCAGAAAGCCCTGCACCCGCTCCTGTAGATGCGCTCAATCTGCTCCGGTATTTTGTCGTGGTGGTTTCCGTGCTGCCAGTAAAACGGCAGGAGGTAGTTGTCCTCTTTTCCTTTTAAAACTTCATCCAGCCTTCTGTTCATAAAAATCTCCTTGCGCCTGTTTTTCCGGTCTTTTATTATCCGCCGGCGGGCCTTCCTGTGATTCGGTATTATACAATTTACCGGAGCCGCTTACAATCGATAAAAATTAAAAGTGCCGGAGCTGACTTTAATCAGGCTCCGGCGCGCCGCTTAAGCTATTTAACTTTAACGGTTATTTCAAAAACGAGGTTGCATCGGCAATGGTCTTCTCAAGTGCCTCCCTGCCGTACTTGTCGACTTCGGCCTTGTTCTTTTCGCCGTGGGTGAGGCACCCTGCGCCTCCTATGCAGCCGCCGATGCAGGCCATGCCTTCGATGAAATTGGCGTCAAGCACGTTCTTTCTCTTTTTGAGGAGGGCAACGCGGCACTCTTCGATACCGTCGCACGCGATTGGCTTGAGGTCAAAGTCGATGTTCTGCTCCTTGAGGCCCTCGGCAATGGCGTCTGAGAGTCCTCCCGAGCGGGCGAAGATCCTTCCGAAGTAGGAAGCGTTTTCGAGAACGTCCTCGGGGAGGGTTGTGATGTCGATGTCCTTGCTGTCAAAAAGCGCCTGGAGCTCTTCGAAGGTGATGACAGAGTCAACGTAGGGCTTCACTGTTTCGAGCTGAACCTCGGCTTTTTTTGCGGTGCAGGGACCGATGAAAATGACCTTGGCGGTAGGGTCGTTCGCTTTGATGTACCTTGCGACGGTTGCCATCGGCGACAGGTTGTGTGAGACGAGCGGCAGAAGATCCGGGAACGCGGACTTTATGTACTGCACGAATGCGGGGCAGCAGGAGCTTGTCAGGAAGCCTTTTTCCGAAAGCTCTTTTGACTCGGCCTGGGCGACCATGTCAGCGCCGAGAGCGGCTTCGATAACCGTGAAAAAGCCAAGGTCTTTGAGGCCCGTGACGACCTGACCGAGTTTTGCGTACACAAACTGGCTCGAAATTGACGGAGCGACGACAGCGTACACCTTGTACTCTTTGTTCTGTTCGCTCTTTTTAATCATGTCGATGACGTCAAGGATATACGACTTGTCCATGATGGCGCCGAAGGGGCACTGGTAGACGCACGCGCCGCACTGGATGCACTTGCTGTTGTCGATCGTGGAGGCTCCGTCGTCGTTGATGGAAATTGCGTTCACCTTGCAGGCAATCTGGCAGGGGCGCTTGCGGTTGATGATGGCGGAGTAGGGGCAGACCTTTGCGCACTGGCCGCACTCGACGCATTTTGACTTGTCAATGTGAGCCACGTGGTTGTGATCGAAAGATATAGCTCCGCGCTTGCAGACGTCCTCGCACCTGTGGGCAAGGCATCCGCGGCACGAATCCGTGACCTCGTATCCGGCCGCAGGGCACTCGTCGCAGGCGATGTCTATCACCTGAATCACGTTGGGGTTTTCGCTGTCGCCGCCCATTGCAATCTTGACGCGCTCGCTGAGGATCGCGCGCTCTTTATAAACGCAGCAGCGCATTGTCGGTGTCTTCCCCGGCACGATCATTTTCGGAATATCGAAAACATTCTGAAGGAGGGTGTCATTCCAGGCCTGACGCGCGACCTCGCGCAGAACTTTGTATTTAAGATGCTGTACTTTGGTGTCAAAAATCCTTACGCCCATGGCATAATCTCCTTAGAAATAACTTACTTTGATTCTTTTCCCCATCTTCCTGAGGCACTCGGAGAGCTCCTCGACCAGGTTCATCTTGATGTTGAAGGTGATCGGCAGATCGGGGTTCTGGTGAGCGGGGTTCACGGCTCTTCCTACGTAGAAGTTGATGTCGGTGGCTTCTTCGAAGAGGAGGCGGCTGATGAGAGACGCGCCGTCGCGCTGGAAGCTCCATTTTTCGTAAAGCTCGTTTTTGTCAAGCGCGTCCTTGGCGTATTCAAGAACCTGGTTCACCGTGATGACGCCTTCCGTCACGAGGTCTACGCCTTCGATCTCGGCAATGGGAGGAACGTCGCTCTTTTCAAAATTCAGGCTCGCCTTGAGGGGCTTGCCAAGGTATTTCGCGGCAATGGAAGACGTTGTTCCGCCGCATATGATGTGCTTTCCTTCCTTTGAGAAGAAGAGGGACATCATTCTGTCGCAGTCGTCGCGGTTGCGCGGCGGCCCGAAAAGTATGTTCATCGGCTCTCTCTTGCGGACCTTGACGACGCATGCAGTCGCGTCATCGCCGGGGTGAAAGCCGTACTCTTTGTTGCACTGGTCGACGAGCATCGTTGCGAGCGTCTTGGCGGTATATCCTGCCGACGCCATCGTCTGCATGAAGGATGCGATGTCCTCGAGTTTCCAGCCGAAGTTGTATGCGAGGCCTATTCCGGCGTGCGGGCAGCCGTCGCTCATTGCGATCATGAAGTCGTCCTCCTGGAGACTTATGACCGATTTTAACATTTTCTTGCCGTCAACGTTAAGCTCCGTCTTCGGGTAGTCGTACACCTCGTAGTTGCGCAGAAAAATGACCTCCGGGTTGTCGTACTGGATGATCTCGACCGTCCTGTTTTCAATAATGTGAAGGATGGTGAAGGTCGAATAGGCAACGCCTCTCACGGAGCATATCGGGAGCGTCGCGGCAATTGTCGAAACGCAGTCCTCAAGCTTCAGCCCCTCTGCCATCATAGTTGAGATGATCTTTGAGGTGAGGGTGGAGAGAATGCTCGCCTTGACGCCGCTGCCGAGCCCGTCGGCAAGCACAATGACCTGTGAGTTTTCACCTTGATTTACGATATCAACGTGATCGCCGCACAGCTGCTCGCCTTCGTGGTTTATGCTTTTCCAGCCGATTTCAGCGCACAGGTTATTCATTGGTGATTGACTCCTTAAGCTTCGTCAGAGCTATCTTTGTCTCCGCCGCGGTCTCTCCGAGCAGGGACGCAATCTCCTGCACAATCCTCATCTGGCGGTCCACGACGTTATCCGCAATCTCAATCGTCTGCTTGCTTATCTCCTCTTTCCTCTCACGCTGTGTCTCCTCTTCGGTCACGTCGCGGAAAATTCCGAGAATGAGGTGATATTCCTTGTCGTACACGATTGTCTTTTCAACGTACTTCTCGTACTCGGCAAGGTATTCGCGCTTGTCCCTGATGACCCTTCCTTTGTTAAGAACGGTGACAAAATCCGTGGGGTCGAGCACTCTGATTACCTGATCGCCAAGGATATCGCCCGCGCTGCGCAGGTTGAAAATCTTAAGCGCAGCGCTGTTGACCTGCTGAACCTCCATTTTCTCGTTGAGCACAACGAGGCCGTTCGGCGTGTTGCGCGCGATCGTGTCTGAGAAGTTCTCGGCCTTGTCCTTGAGGTAGGGCAGGCACATCGAAATCTCGGCCTTGCCCTGCAGTATTGCAATCGCTTTTTCGCGGCACGTATTGTAGCCGCATGTGCCGCAGTTCAGCTCGTCCGACGGCTTCATCTTGCCCATCTGGCGAAGCGTCTCCGTTATTTCGGCCTCTGTCGGTTTGATGGCGCGCAGGTCGATCGCCTCAAAATGCTTCTCTATGTCGCGCGCCGCAGGCTGCTTGACGTCAAAGTCTTTCTTACCGGCGTAGTCCGATACCGCTATATAGTCTTTTACGGGTGAACGGTGGAATTTTTCCATGACAGGGCCGCCGACGCAGCTTCCGACGCACGCAGACATCTCGATAAAGCAGCGGTGCAGATTGCCCGCTTCGATGTCCTTAAGAGCCGCTATGCAGTTTTCGGTCCCGTCGATTGCGAGGTAGCTGTACTTCGGATTTTCTTTGACCATCGTCTTCAGTATGCCGCCCGTCGTGGGGAAGAATCTTGCGAGACTGTTCTCGTTTGACTCCTTCTTCTGTTCAAGCTCAATTTTATCCGACTTGAGCCATGCCGTCAACTCGTCAAACGTCAGCACGGCGTCGACAATGCCCTCGTAGTGCTGCGCCTCGTCCTTCTTGGCGACACAGGGACCGATGAATACGGTCTTGGCGTCAGGCATGCGCTTTTTGATGTCTGAGCAGTGGGCCTGCATTGGCGACATCACGTCGGCAAGGTACGGGAGCAGTGACGGGAAGTACTTCTGGATAAGAAGGTTCACGGAGTGACAGCAGGATGAAATGATAATGTCCCGCGTTTCTTCGCTGAGCATGCGGTCGTATTCTCTTTTAACAATCGTCGCGCCTACAGCGGTCTCCTCAACGTCCGAAAAGCCGAGCTTCTTTAAAGCTTCGCGCATCGATTCGATTCCGACGCCGTCGTAGTTTGCGACAAAAGAGGGCGCGAGACTTACGACAACGTGACCGCCGCTCTGGAGGAGCATTTTGACCTTCTCCATTTCGCTGACGATCTGCTTGGCGTCCTGAGGACAGACAACAAAGCACTGGCCGCACATGATGCACTCATTGCCTATAATATATGCCTGATTCCCTGAAAAGCGTATGGACTTCACAGGGCAGTGGCGAATGCATTTGTAGCAGTTCTTGCAGTTTGTTTTCTTAAGCGTGAGACATTCCATTTAGTTATACCCTTTCTTGCTCTAAGGATTTTATAACCTTGTCATTAAAGAATGAGTCAAAGTTTTCGGGTGTTATGCCCGTGAAAACGTCGTCGTTGACGGTTACCGTCACACCTATCCGGTTGCACTGGCCGGTGCAGAAGCTCCCGGCCAATGTTATTTCATCTTCAAGTTTACGCTGCGCGATTGCCTTCTGAAACAGTTCGACGAGCTTTTCGGACCCCTTCAGGTGGCAGGACGAGCCCACACAAATCTGAATTATCATATCATTTCACCTTCGGCAGGACGGCCGTCTCGAAGAACTCGCCGACGCTCTCGGGCGATACCGAATGAAACTCGTCGTCAACGGACACGCAGACTCCCTGCTGGCAATTCTTCATGCAGAATGTTCCCGCAAGCTCAACCTTATCGCCAAGGTTATTCTCTCTAATCAGGTACTGGAGCTGCTCAACAACCTGTCTCGAACCTTTGATGTGGCAGGAACTGCCGATACATACTGTGATTTTCATAGTAATCCTCCCGATTGTGTTTATTCGTAATCTACAACGTCTACCCAAGAGAGCAGGAACTCGCGTTCTTTTTCATTGCTTTTAACCGACTGCGACGCGGCAACGATAGGCATCCACTTCTGGACGTACTGTTTGGCGGTACCGCTCTTCTCGCAGAACATGTCAAGGTATTTGTCCGCGCCGTCGATGTCGCCGTTCAGCCAGAACAGCAGGTACGTGCGGGCGATGTCGGCCGAGGCGTTGCCCTGTGTGGCGTGCGACCAGTCGAGAATGAAGGGCGTGCCGTCCTCCGCGATGATGATGTTGGAGGGGTTGAAGTCGCCGTGGCAGACCTTGTCGTGCTTAGGCATACCCTCAAGGCGTGTGTGAAGGTCGTAGCGCGTGTGCTCGTCGATGTTTGCCTGGCTTATCTTCCGGTTCATCTTGTCCTGCAGCTTGTTGAGAAGAGGGCACTTCTTTGCGTGCACCGAAATCTGCAGATCGACAAGAAGCTCAAGATACTCATCCTTCTTTTCCGGGTTCTCCTCCATGAGCTGGGCAAGGGTCTTTCCCTTGATGTATTCGGAGACTATTGCCCATTTCCCGTCGATGGTCGTAACTTCGAGAATTCTCGGAATGTTGAGGCCTGTCTCTTCAATCCTTGCCTGGTTCAAAGCTTCGTTGAGAACGTCGGCTTTGGAATAATCCTCATTAAATACTTTAACACATCTTTCGCCGTCGCGGTAGATGGTTTTATTATTTCTCACGGCAATTACTCTGTCAAGTTTCATTTTTAGGCCTCCTTAAGCTTTTTTGCCCTTGCGGTAGATCGCTTTGACCGCATCGACCTCAACTGTTTCGATGTCTGCGGCTGTAGGTTTCTCCGTTTCTTTAAACGTTCTTCCGTAGTACGCGTTGAGATACATCTGCTTGATCTCGCTCATGAGGGGGTACCTCGGGTTGGCGCCTGTGCACTGGTCGTCGAACGCCTGCTCAACCATATCGTCAAGCCTTGCGAGGAAGTCCTGCTCGTCAACGTTGTAATCCTTGATGGTGGGTTTGATACCGACTCTTGCCTTGAGGTCGTCGATCGCCTTGATGAGGTTCTCGAGACTCTCTGTGTCGCTCTTGCCGCCAAGGCCGAGGCTTTCCGCAACCTCCGCGTACCTTCTCAGGGTGTGCGGGTGATCGTACTGCGGGAACGTGCCCATCTTGGCGGGTACTTCTGCAGCGTTGAAGCGGAGAACTTCATCGATGAGGAGCGCATTGGCGATACCGTGCGGGAGGTGATGGAACGCGCCGAGCTTGTGAGCCATCGAGTGGCACACGCCAAGGAAAGCGTTCGCAAAAGCCATACCTGCCATCGTTGCGGCATTGGCCATTTTCTCCCTTGCTTCGACGTCCTGCTGACCGTTGTCGTAAGCCCTCGGAAGGTACTTGAAGATGGTCTGAAGGGCCTGCTTGGCGAGGCCGTCGGTGTAGTCCGTGGCCATCATGGAAGCGTATGCCTCAAGTGCGTGGGTGACTGCGTCGATACCCGAAGCAGCTGTGAGACCGCGGGGAGCGCTCATGTGGAAATCTGTGTCAATTATCGCCATTTTAGGCAAAAGCTCGTAGTCTGCGAGGGGGTATTTGACGCCTGTCTTCTCGTCGGTGATGACCGCAAAAGGTGTCACCTCGGAGCCTGTGCCTGCGGAAGTCGGGATGGCGATGAAGTATGCCTTCTCACCCATCTTCGGGAACGTGTAGACCCTCTTGCGGATGTCGATGAAGCGCATTGCCATGTCCATGAAATCTGCCTCGGGATGCTCGTAGAGAACCCACATGATCTTGCCGGCGTCCATTGCGGAGCCGCCGCCGAGGGCGATGATGACGTCGGGCTTGAAGGCTTTCATCTGTTCCGAGCCGCGGATTGCGCATTCGAGCGTCGGGTCGGGAGCAACGTCAAAGAAGCATGTGTGCTCGATTCCCATCTCGTCGAGCTTGTCGAAGATCGGCTTTGCGTAGCCGTTTGTGTAAAGAAACTGATCTGTTACGACGAAGGCGCGCTTCTTGCCCATAACGGTCTTGAGCTCGTCAAGCGCGACGGGCAGGCAGCCTTTTTTGATGTAAACTTTTTCGGGTGCACGGAACCAAAGCATATTCTCTCTCCTCTCGGCAACTGTTTTAATGTTAATAAGGTGCTTAATGCCGACGTTCTCCGATACGGAGTTACCGCCCCATGAGCCGCAGCCGAGCGTGAGCGAGGGTGCGAGCTTGAAGTTGTAAAGGTCGCCGATACCGCCTTGAGAGGAGGGCGTGTTGACAAGAATACGGCAGGTCTTCATGCGTGCGGTGAACTCGTCAAGCTTGGCTTTTTCGGTGCGCTCGTTGAGGTAAACCGACGATGTGTGTCCGTAGCCGCCGTCCGCGATGAGGTGCTCCGCCTTGTTGAGTGCGTCGCCGAAATCCTTTGCTTTGTACATTGCGAGCACCGGGCTGAGCTTCTCGTGAGCAAATTCTTCCGAAATCTCAACATTTTCGACCTCGCCAATGAGAACCTTGGTCCCTTCGGGAACCGTCACACCGGCAAGCTGAGCGATCTTGGCGGCAGACTGACCGACAATCTTTGCGTTGAGCGCGCCGTTTATAATAATGGTTTTGCGAACCTTCTCGGTTTCAACGGGGTTTAAGAAGTAGCAGCCGCGCGATGCAAACTCCTGCTTTACCGCGTCGTAAACCTTCTCGAGCACGATAACGGACTGCTCGGATGCGCAGATCATACCGTTGTCGAACGTCTTTGAGTGGATGATTGAGTTTACGGCAAGCAGTATATCGGCGGTGTCGTCAATAATCGCGGGAGTGTTTCCTGCGCCTACGCCAAGGGCCGGTTTTCCGCTCGAGTAAGCAGCTTTGACCATTCCGGGGCCGCCCGTTGCGAGAATTATGTCAGCCTCTTTCATGACGAGGTTTGTCAGCTCAAGGCTCGGAACGTCGATCCAGTCGATGATTCCGTCAGGCGCACCGGCTTCTACAGCTGCCTCAAGAACGAGTTTGGCGGCTGCGATTGTGCTCATCTTGGCGCGCGGGTGAGGGCTGATGATGATTGCGTTGCGGGTTTTGAGCGCGAGCAGGCACTTGAATATGGCGGTCGACGTCGGGTTTGTCGTCGGAATGACCGCTGCGATGACGCCAATGGGCTCCGCAATCTTCTTTATTCCAAACGCGGGGTCTTCTTCAATGACTCCGCAGGTCTTTGTGAACTTGTATTTGTTGTAGATGTATTCCGCGGCGTAGTTGTTCTTGATGACCTTGTCCTCAACAACGCCCATGCCCGTCTCCTCGACAGCCATCTTGGCAAGGGGAATCCTTGCTTTATTGGCGGCAGAAGCGGCTGCGAGAAAGATCCTGTCAACCTGCTCCTGCGTGTAGGTCGCGTAAACTTTCTGAGCCTCTCTTACCCGGGCAATAGCTTCTTCAAGTTTCTCGACATCATCGACAACTGAATAATTTCTGATTTCCATGTAGTTTCCTCCTAATTATGATTGCATAATTGATTGTTGAGATGGGCCAGGGAAAGCGCCAGGTTTTCGTTTTGGAGAAGCACACCGGAGGGGACGTTCAGCTTGCACGGGGCAAAGTTCCAAATCGCTTCGATCCCACAGCCGACCATCCGGTCGCACACCTCCTGAGCCGAGCCTTCGCCAACGGTAATGATACCGAGTCTGATGTGCCCGTCCCTGCAAAAACTCTCAAGCTGAGACATAGGAAGAACTTCTGTTTTTTCGCCGATGATGATAGGTTTCTCGTTTAAGTCGAATGCCGCCGAGATTTTGACGCCGTACCGCTCGAATTCCCTGTACTGCAGCAGCGCCTTTCCCAGCTTTCCCGCACCGACAAGAATTGCCGGAGTCAGCTGATCGTAACCGAGAAAATGCTCGATTTCCTCAATCAACTCGCCAATCTCATACCCGAGCTTCGGTTTTCCCGCGCCGCTGACCGCCGCGAGATCCTTCCTGACCTGAACTTCACCGAGGTTAAGCTTCTTGGCGATAGCCGTTGCCGAGATGTGGGTGCCGTCTTCGGGTGCGAGCTCTCTCAGAGTCCTTAAATACTCCGGAAGCCTTCCCAGCGTCGCCTTCGAAACAGTTGTTTTTTCCACAAGCTCTACCTCCTTCTCTCCCAAGCTCGGGACAATTCTAACAGCTAATATCTGTTCTTAAAATTCTTAAATCGGATAATCGGTATAATCTATATCGATAACCCCTGTATCGACTCCGCCAATGCAAAAAAATCCGACCTCATTTAAAAGGCCGGAACTTAAAAAATCAAAAATGTTTTCTCTTTGATTCGCAGAGTTTCGTGATAAACTGCCTGTCAAGCTCCGACAGTCTGTAGCCCGTCCTGTAAATGAGAACGTCCTTGTAAACCTTTTTATTCTCCGCGCAGCTCCTCTGGACAAGGTTATAGCGCGTAAGCAGCTTCTCGGGGGCAGGGGACACCCACATAAACGTCTCCGGGTTCATCGACAGAAGGTCAAACTGGCTCGCTCTCTCAAAAATGAAAATCCTCCTGTCAATATTGTCCGGCAGCTCCTCTTTCACAACTTTCGACAGCGCCATCGACGGCACGTAAGGGTCCGCATGCGCGATCTCAATGTAGCTTCTGAGATCCTCAAAAGTAATCGTCTCCTTTTCCGCCAAGGGGCTCTCCGCGCTCATAATCAGCGAGTAAGTGAACTCCGTTACCAACTCGTACCTGAACCCTTTTTCCTCAAGCATCGTCTTAAAGTAGCGGTCGTAGTTCTCCGCGTACCTTATGATACCGAGCTTGTAGTCGTGGTTCAGCAGGTTCTGGATAGTGCGCTGGGAGTTTGTCTCTTTGTAGAAAACCTCCGCCGGGTCTTTTGAAAGCGTCTTTGAAAACTCCGCAAAAGCCTCTGAAATGTAGCAGGCGCGCGGAACCGAAATCGAAAACTTCTGCTTTTTGGGCGCGCCGGTCTTGTAAAACTGCTCCACTTCGTCAATCTGCCCGAGGATGCTCTTCGCATAATTGATGAACTCCTCGCCCTGGGGCGTCAGCTTCATTCCGTTCTGGGTACGGTCAAAGATAGTGATCCCGAGATCGCTCTCGAGCTCCTTGATGGATCTGCTTATATTCGGTGCGGCAATCAGAAGCTTTTCGGAGGCCTTGCTGAGGGACCCCGCCTTGGCGACTTCAAGCGCATGTTTCATGTGTAACAGGTTCAAACTCACTCACCGTCTTCTTATTTGAATTGACAACAAATTCTAACATTTATCGCCAGTAAAAATCAACGTTTTAAGCTTCCGCCGCCGCCCGTGAGGAGCGACCGTTTGTCAAGACAGACTGAGTGTCTTCGCGTATTTAAAGTGAATTATTTCGTTAAGAGGCGTTTTAACGTATGCATCTTCTCTGTGCATCGTTTCAACAATCTCGTTCTTCGTTGTTTTGCCAAACCTGCGGATAACCGTGTCAAGAATCGCCCTGTCATCTGAGGTCAGGTGAGGGTAATCTTTGCTTTCTGTAGGCAGAAACTGATATCCGGTCCCGTCATCCAAATCAATTTCCTCACAGTTAACAGTGCTCAGTTCTACAATTGATTCGTATGCTACGGGAACAGCACCCATGCGAAGGGCACGGTAAACGAGACCGGAAATTGAATGACCTCTGCGTTTAAATGAGAGGGCATCTGCATACCAAAGCAGTTTCATGAGTTTGACACGAAAAAGGCTTGTCACCTTGGCGGAATTGGCGTAATAGCGGATCATATCCGAAACCACATCCAGCGACAGCTCATTACCTCCGTTCAGGTCGGTATTTCCAGTGAACCGGGCGTACTTTGACATTATTGCGCTCTTGAGATAGGTGTCGTGATCCTTCTCGAAGAGGGCGGTTCCTGTTTCCGTATATTTTTCGTAAGCTGCAGGAGAAAGAGAATCTTTGGCGGCTTTGAGCAGCTGCAAAAACCATTCCGGGTCCGAGTCAAGCTTACGCAGTATTGTATCGTGAGCGGCGTCCTGCACCTGGTGGCTCTCGTAGCGCGTTACGGTTTTTGCTCCCCAGCCAAGCAAAAGACACAGGTCGTTCTGGCTGATACCGTATTTGGCGCGTAAATCCGTAATCTGATCGGACGTCAGCAAACCCATCTCCTTGCGGTACGCATTTTTCATGGCAATATCGTTTGAAGAAAGCTGCTGCTCATCCGCAAAAGTCTCGTCCGCATTGTCGCAGTAGAAGCACTCTGCGTCGTAGCTGACCGGCACGTTCTTAAAAACTGTCTGCTCAAAGACGCCAATGACTTTCACGCTGTGTTTTTCCATGCAGCAAGGGCAAAGCATATCAATCTCTTTCAGTGTTTTCATTTTAAGTGACCCCTTCACAATCTTGCAGTATCATTTGATACCATCGTACACGCAGGTTTGCGAATTGTCAAGTGAATTCATTGGCGGATTCGCAAAAAAGCTGCAAAAACGCTCACGCCAAGGCAAGCACGTGCTGCAGGGCTGTTGCATACGGAAATCTGAAGAACGGTGTTGATGTCTGCAAATTCGGAAAACAGTGGGTCGTTTCAGCCGAAGCAGTTCACGTGAATACAGCGAACACCGCGAAAAACTGATGATTATCTCATTTTTAAGCCTTGACAATATACCCTATAAGGTATAATTTAGATATCTTAAACAGAAATATACCCGTAAAGATATAATAATTAGAAAAACACTTGATTTTATACCTTAAAGGGTATATAATCGATAGGGAAACAGGATGAAGGAGATTTGAACTATGAATCCTATTGCTGAATTTGTGAAAACGAATAGAAAAAATGCGGGGCTGACTCAAGTTGAGTTTGCTATGCGTTCAGGATTAGGACTTCGCTTTGTTCGCGATCTCGAGCAGGGCAAAGAAACTGTGCGTATGGATAAAGTTAATGCCGCGCTTGAAATGTTCGGCGCCACTGCCGTTCCGGGAAGAAAGAACAATAAATAATGGATACTTTTAGAAAAGCTTATATATATGTACGGAATACCTTTGCGGGTATTCTCTCCGAAACGGACTCCGGATATAAGTTTGCTTACGACGAAGACTATCTGAAATCGGAAAACGCATCTCCGGTTTCGTTGACGTTGCCTCTTCAAGACGAACCATACAATTCCGGTACACTGTTTTCGTTTTTTGACGGACTCATACCGGAAGGTTGGCTCCTCGGTGTGGTCAGCAGAAACTGGAAGATTGATATGAAAGATCGTTTCGGGTTATTGCTCGTCGCTTGCAAGGACGGCATTGGAAACGTGAGTATCATGGAGGAGAAAAAATGAACTGCTTTTGCTGTGGCAAGCCGATACTGAAAAATGATATAAACGGTTGGCATCAAGCATGCGTTAAACGTTTTTTCGGAACGAACGTTATTCC
>Ga0310786_10007461_pt1 | contig 14260 bp, 9 predicted proteins | sample AusTroGonzalo_MG_FD_203881 | JGI IMG/M metagenome (GOLD analysis project Ga0310786, IMG submission 203881) | Bovine rumen microbial communities from tropical cattle in Woodstock, Queensland, Australia - Gonzalo_03 (v2) (version 2) | ecosystem: Host-associated > Mammals > Digestive system >... | reverse complement strand
TGTGCTGGTGCTGAACGCCGACGGCAGCACCACCCGCACCAAGGTCGAGACCGGCCTGAGCGACGGAGTGAACATTGAAATCAAGGGCGGCGTGACCGAGGGCACCAAGGTCCGCGGCTCCAAAATAGTCGAATAGTCATGAGAAGGATTATCATCACGGCGGCCCTTCTGGCGGCGTTCGCCGCCGGGGCGCAGGCGCAGGATCGGGTATGGACGCTCGCCCGGTGCATAGACCACGCGCTGGAGAATAACCTCAACATCAAGCGCAGCCAGTTGAGCGTAGAGCAGAAGGAGATATCGCTGAACTCCGCCGAGAGCAGCAGGCTCCCGGGCGTGAGCGCCAGTTCGGGACAGAACTTCTCCTTCGGGCGCGGACTTACCGCGGACAACACCTACGCCAACACCAATACGACGAGCACCTCGTTCAGCGTCGGCGCGGACGTGCCCGTATTCAACGGATTCCGTATTAAACATAATATTGAATTGTCGAAACTAGACCTGGAGGCGGCCACCGCCGACCTTGAGAAGGCCCGGGACGACATCCGGGTGGCGGTGGCCCAGGCGTACGTGCAGATACTCTACAACATGGAGATCCTGGACGTGGCCAGGAACCAGGTCGAAATCGATTCCCTCCAGGTGGAGCGCCTGCAGGAGATGGCATCGAACGGCAAGGCCGCCCGCTCTCAAGTCTCCGCCCAGGAGGCGACGCTCGCGCAGAGCCGCCTGAGCGTCACCCGTGCGGAGAACAACCTCTCGCTCGCCATCCTGGACCTGACCCAACTGCTCGAACTCCCTTCGCCGGACGGCTTCAGCGTAGCCCGTCCGTCCGTCGAGGGTATAGGATACACGCCCCTGATGAACCCCGAGGCCATCTACGCCGAGGCGGTGAAGGTCAAGCCTGCCGTCAGGGCCGAGGAGATCCGTCTCGACCAGGCCTTCAAGAACATCGACCTCGCGAGGAGCGCCTTCCTGCCTTCTATCTCGCTGAGCGGAGGCCTCGGGACCAACTATTATACTTCTTCCGGTTTCGCATCGGCCGGGTTCTTCGACCAGGTGAAGAACAATTTCAGCCAATATATTGGCCTGAACCTCAGCGTTCCCATCTTCACCCGCTTCTCGAACCGCAACCAGGTGAAGAACGCCCGCCTGTCGTTCAATGCGCAGGAGATAATGCTCGACAACACCAAGAAGACCCTGTACAAGGAGATTCAGCAGGCTTACTACAACGCCGTGGCCTCGCAGGCCAGGTACCGCAGCAGCGAGGTCGCCGCGGCCAGCGCCGAGGATGCCTTCGAACTCGCGCAGGCCATGTACGAGAACGGCAAGTCCGGCATCACCGAGTTCAACGAGGCCAAGGCGCGGTATATGTCCGCCGCCTCCGACCTGGTGCAGGCCCGGTACGAATACCTCTACCAGTCCAAGATCCTCGACTTCTACCGAGGCCGCGACCTGGATTTCTGACACTTTAGGATAATTGATTGAAATACTGATATTTATGAACTCTAAGAGATTAGCGTTATTCCTTTTGTGCGCCATATTGTTCCCCATCGGCGCATTTGCCGGCCGTCAGAACGAGACCATACTCCGCGGCAGCATAGTGGACACCGCCGGCGAGCCCGCCGGATTCGCGACTGTTTTCCTGACCAATGGTGATGGAGCGATAGTCAGCGGCGGCACCGCCGGAGGCGACGGCCGCTTCGAACTGCGCGCGCCCTACGGCGAATACACTTTGACCGTATCACTGATAGGATACAAGGACGCCAGGCAGCCCGTCCGCCTCGCCGCAGCGCAGATGGAACTCCCGCCCATACGCGTAGAGGAGGATTCCGAGCTGCTCGGCGAGGCCGTCATCCAGGCCGTGATGCCAAAGACCACCATCACCGGTGAGGGCCTGTCGACTTCTGTGCGCGGCTCCGTCTTGGAGAATGCCGGCACGGCCCGGGACGTCCTGGGCAAGGTCCCGGGACTCATCAAGGGCCAGAACGGCATAGAGGTCATAGGCAAGGGCGCCCCCGTGATCTATATCAACGGACGCCGCATCACCGACGCCTCAGAACTGGACAGGCTCCTCAGCCACGAGGTCCAGAGCGTGGAGGTGATCAGCAATCCGGGAGCGCAGTACGACGCGACCGTGCGCGCGGTGGTGCGGATACGCACCGTCAAGCGCCAGGGAGAGGGCTTCGGCTTCAATGCCAACCTCACCGACGCGCAGTCGCTGACCAGGAAGGACCACAATGATTTGAATGCCCTGCTCAACGCCAATTACCGCACTGGAGGCGTCGATATTTTCGGAGGCGTCAATGCTTCCAACGCCACTGAACGCCAGGTCAGTGATATCGTGCAGAAGGCTATAGGAAAGCACGAATACGTTCAGGAGGGGGACATTGACGCTGATTTCCGGGGCAGAAGCCTGGAACTCAACGGAGGCGTCAACTGGCAGATCTCCGACAACCATTTCGCCGGCTTCAAGGTGGACTGGACCGGCACGCGATCCTACTTTGAGGATATCTTCATGTACAGCGACGTCTTCCTCGACGGGACGCTCCTGGACCGCCTGCATACCGAATCCACCACCGACCTCGGCCCTCAGAAGCCTTATTCCCTGGGCGCCAACGCCTATTACAACGGCACGGCCGGTAAACTCGGCATAGATTTCAACGTCGATTATTTCAACGTCACGGACAGCAAGGTCTCCGAGTCCCGCGAAAAGAGCGACATCCAGGACGGTACTGTCGACACGCAGTCGGCATCGGGCAGCAGTCTCTATGCGGCCAAGCTCGTGCTCTCATATCCCGTTTGGGCGGGCCAGTTGCAGTTCGGCACGGAGGAGACCTTCTCCCGCCGCAGCGACGAGTATTCCCTGAGGGGAGCGCCCGTCCCGGCATCCTCCTCCGTCGTGCGCGAGGACAATTACGCCGGATTCGTCAACTATGCCTTCATGCTCGGGAATATGGGCCAGGTGAGCGCAGGCCTGCGCTATGAGCACGTCGACTACTCCTACGACGACCTCCTGGCGGGGAAGGACAGTTTCACCCGCCGTTACGACAAACTTTTCCCCTCGCTGTCCTTCGCCACGGCCATAGGGCCGGTGCAGACCATGCTCAGTTACAGCGCGAGGACGGTCCGTCCGGATTTCTCGATGCTTTCCAGCGCAATACGTTACGACAACCGCTACACTCTCCAGAGCGGCAACGCCGCCCTGCAGCCGCAGAGCATCACTTCGCTTTCGGCGACCACCCTTTGGAAATTCCTCACGCTGTCGGTCAATTACGAGCGTGCGGACGACCCCATCATCACCTGGGCAGGACTCTATAACGACGAGGGTGTGGTCCTGCTCAAGCCGCTCAACCTCGACCAGCCCCTCCGGGTGCTGTCGGCCTTCGTGAGCGCGACGCCCACTATCGGGCTCTGGTCGCCTTCCTATGTGTTCGGAGTGCAGCAGAACTGGCTGACGGTGGATATAACCGACCCTTTACAGCCTTCGGCAAACCGTTCCGTATCCTTCAACGACAAGCCCATATGGATCGCCCAACTGAACAATGCCTTCACCTTCAAGAAGGGCTGGCAGCTGGAGCTCGGAGGCGAGTACCACAGCCCGGGCTACACCCAGAACGTGATGGTTACCAATCACTTCCTCAACCTCACTGCGGCGGTCCAGAAGACCCTGCTGAAGGACGGTTCGCTGGTCATCCGCCTTTCCGGACAGGACCTGGCCGGTCTGGGATACAACGACGTGTTCACCGACCTGGGCACTTACACCCTCAAACAGTCCGTACATATGGATACCCAGCGCCTGATGCTTTCTGTCCGCTACCGCTTCAACAGCGCGGACAGCAAGTACAAGGGCACCGGCGCCGGCAACGACGTCCGCGACCGAATGAAGTAACCATTCTTTCCATAGGTGACAAGGAGCAGGAACGGGCCCGGAGGGCGGTTTCTGCTCCTTGTCGGAATTATTGGCAGGAGAGGGAAGGAATGCCTACCTTTGGATTGCCGGGACGGTCCGGCGCTGAAACTATATGACTATGAAAACTGACGGATCATTTGCAATGCGGGCGGTGCCCGCGATTTTCATCCTGCTGTCTGCCGTCTCCTGCATGGAGAAGGACGGCCCCGAGATCTTCCTGACGGGACAGGAGGAAGCGGATATTTCAAATACCCTCGTCAGGGCGTCGCCTCCGCCTCTTTTCGCCGACCTCCCCGGCGACTCCGGCCGGTCGGACACCAAGGGGCTCGACGAAAAGGTCCCGCTCGTGTCTGTCCTTGACAGGGTTCGGCAGAAGAAGGCTGTCTTCAAAGGGATATCCGTGGTGCAGATTCCCTTCTCGGACGGGTATTCCCTGCAGAAGGCCTATTACGGCAGGGAGCCGGGAGGGGAACCGGGGGATGCTGCCGTGATGAAGAGATTCCTGGTAACGGGGCCGGAGGGGATGACAGTGGTCACCATGATTGCGGACTCCCGGTATGCACGCGCCCATCCAGATTTTGATTATCTGGACAGGCCGGACTATACAGGCGCCGTGGTCTTTTCCACAGTCTACGGAGAGTTGCTGAAGGTGCAGGCTTATGACGGCGGACGTATCCTTGCTGCGGAGTTCGTCTCCTCCGAGGGCACTGGAGACGTTTATATTGTGGTTTATTCTTGGGATGGGGAGACCAGGTCTGCAGACGGCGCAGACGGAGTGATGACTGGCAGATACGTCATCGCACTGAAGCCTGAAGGAGAAGTCAGCCCGTGGTTCTGGGATCCGGACGGTTCCGGCGAAGGCAGTGATCCGCAGACGCCGGAAAAGTTTTATACCCTGAGCCTCTCCTGTGACATTCCGGACAAGGTCGAGATGACCGGGGGCGGGGCATACACGGCCGGCAGCACGGCCGTGGTCGGCTACCGGCAGAAATACAGCGTCCAGGTCCATACCCTCGACCACTGGACCGGCGACTTCGCCTGGTCAGTGTCGGCGAGGTTCAGCATGAAGGTCACGGAAGACATGGAGTCGACAGCGTATTTCGAGACGAAAAGGCCCGCTGCGAATAATTCAAAGCATGTCACCAATCCCTTGATATCCATGCGTATAGCCGCCAGCAATGTCAGCATGGTCCTTGCTGACGCTGATGAAAGGGTTTATGCCAACTATTATGGCGGGACGTTCGGACTGACAAGGGTGGACAGGGAAGGCAATCCCAGGAGGCACGACGGACTGGACCTTTATGCTGATGTCGGTACGCCCGTATATGCGGCATATTCGGGGACTATAAGCAAAGCCGTTTCCGGGTATGGCGACAGTCCCGTGGCCAATTCTTACGGGAACGAACTCCGGATCACGACAGCGGAGGGAGGCAGGACCTTCGTCACCCAGTACGCCCACCTCCAGGGAGGGAGGCCTTTCGCAGTCAATCCGCGCACAGGGCAGCCTTTCAAGGAGGACGACAAGGTCTATCAGGGTGACCTCATTGCTTATTCGGGCCGTACGGGGAATGCCGTCGACGTACCGAACCCGCATCTCCATCTCGGCATTTATACCGGCGGCAGATGGGTCGACCCGAAACCGTACATCAACGGCACTTATCCCTCCGGACAGAAGTCCATCGACAAGGGCAAGGGAAGGATCACGAACATCAGATACGACTGAAATAGTTGGAGTTCTGGATAATAATGATTACTTTTATCAAAATTATCGTTATCTATGGGACTCCTTAAGAACATACTTTCTGAAGCCATCGGTGATGGCCTCAGCAAAGCGGTCGGCAAGGCCGTCGAGAAGACCGTGGCTCCGGCTGCGGAACGCTTCGCGCAGAAGCAGGCCGAAGCGCTCGAGAACGCTTCGAAAAAAGTCGAACAGCGCATCAACGAGGCGAGCGCTGAGGTGCAGAACGCCGCGGAAGCCGTGGCCGAGTCCGCATCCGAGGCGGTAGCCTCGGTGCAGGAGGCCTCGGAGGCACCGCAGGTCCCGCAGAGGGAACTTACCCCGGAGGAGAAGGCCAAGGCCGAGGAGGCCGCACAGGCCCTGAAGGGGCTCGGGTCCCTGCTCTCCGGCGCGGTGGCCATGGCCAAGAAGGAGATGGAGGCGGAGAAGGCCAACAGGGAAGCAGCCGAGAAGGCCGTCTTCGACGACTGGGGGACCAATCTCGGCGCATATCCCGTCTGGGACGTCGGCGGCGAGAATTTCGAGCTCGAGGAGCAGACTCCGATGAACGGGCATCCAGTATTCAGCCTGCACCTTAAGGGAAGGCCTTTCCTCGTGGAGTTGTATGCCGCGAAACTCCGTGCCGACGGATTCGTGGCGAAGGGTACCAAGCCGGATGACCTCAACGCCGATACCTACTACAAGATGATAGACGGGGTATGCCATGCGTTCAACAGGACCGACGCCGCCTATGACGGCCACATCACCGTAAGCTTCTACGTGGACGACTATGTCCCGAAACCCCAGCAGACCCAGCAGGCTCAGCAGCAGATCCAGGTAGATGACCTGAAGAATCTTGCCAAGGGCATTTTCAAGAAACTGTTCTAGCGGGATGACTGGTCTTTTCACTCTGACGTCGGGGCTTCACAGCGAGGTGATCCCCGACGTTTCTGAAGAATCCTTCATCAAGGAGATCGCTTCCGCCGGAGCGGAATTCGACTTCCGCGGGGAGGATTTCTCCTCCTACGGCAGCCGCGACGTGGAACTCATCTATGTCCGCACCGGCGGCACCGAGAACGCCTTCAAGGCGGTCTTCCCGCATCTGAAGGGCCGCATCACGCTGCTCACCAGCGGCGCGAGCAATTCTCTCGCGGCTTCTATGGAGATACTCTCGTTCCTTCGCCAGCAGGGCAGGGAGGGTGAGATCCTGCACGGGAGCGCCGCGTATATCGCGGAGCGGATAGCGGCGCTGGGCCGGGCGGCCAGGGCCCGCAGGCGCCTGCAAGGCAGCCGCGCGGGCGTCGTCGGCCGCCCTTCCGACTGGCTCATCGCCTCCGAACCCGACCGGGAGGCCGTCCGCGACCGTCTCGGCATAGAACTGGTCGACGTGCCGATGGACGAATTCGTCACTGAGATACGGAAAGGAATGTGCGAGGCTCCTTCAGGATTCCCGCTCAAAAGCATCAGGCATTCCGCCAGTCCTAAGGTGACGCAGAGGGTCTTCGACGGCGCGCTCGGCATCTACGGAGCCCTGAACCGCATCATCGACCGTTACGGTCTCTCCGCCGTCACGGTCCGCTGCTTCGACCTCCTCTCGGCCGTAAGCAACACCGGCTGCCTCGCCCTGGCCCTGCTGAATGCCGAGGGCATTCCCGCAGGTTGCGAGGGCGACATCCCCACGCTCCTGACGATGTGCGTCTCCAACGCCCTCTTCGACGTCCCCGGCTTCATGGCCAACCCCTCGCGCCTCGACCCTTCCACCGGGGAGATGATTTTCGCGCACTGCACCGTCCCGTTCAATATGCTCCGGGACTATTCCTACGACACGCATTTCGAGTCCGGCATAGGCGTCGCCGTCAAGGGCGAACTTCCCGAAGGCCCGGTGACGCTCTTTAAAATGTCACCCGGCCTCGACCGTGTCTTCACGGCGGAGGCCGGGCTGATAAAGAATCTGTCGGACAAGCGTCTATGCCGCACCCAGGTGCTCCTGAGGCTCGATGACCGGTCCCTCTGCAGCGATTACTTCCTGAGAGATCCTATCGGGAACCACCACGTCATCGTTCCCGGCCGCCACGCCCGGGAAATCATAGACTTCCTTCAGGGCGTCCGCAAATGACCTTGAGCGAAGATCTGCCATAGAACTTCACCGAATGCTGATAGCCTCTTAAGGTCTACCTGATTTATGGGGTACCTTGAGAGGCAATCTTTATCTCACGTGCTTGTAGCGGCTTTGCGCGCTCAAGGTCATTTGCCGCCGCTGCTCCGCCATATACAGATAACTTATTCAGAGGAGGGATCGTATTGATAGTAAGGAGTAAAACAAGGCATATAGTCTTTCTTTACTCCCAATATCTTTACTTCATACTCTGCATCATCCGCGACAAACAGACCCCATTGAGCCGAGGGGCTGAAAAGATAGAAGAAACCGTGAAAGTAATCAAATAAAAATGAAGCGATAAACCCTCCAGAGATTAATTCTTCCCAACTTAACCGAATAGGCAAAGATAGAAATAAGGGTAGTGGATCATAAGGCTCCTGTACCTTCTCAATGAATAACTGTTTTTCTCCCATATTAATAAGAGAACTCTGAAGAGCTTCGTATTCTGTTTTATCGAAAAGAATACTTGATTCTTTGCAAGAGGTCACGAAGTCGCATTTAAACACATTAGTCGGGTAAATATAATCCTCTTTTTCAAGTGGAAGATTAAATACCTTTTCCTTGGACGGGTTCCACTCGGGAGGAAGTGGCTTGTTAATAAACGAAAACTCTTCCAAAAACTTAACAGACCGTTCATTGTCAAGCCAGTCTTCCCGTGTTAAACCTGTTTGCCGATAATAATCAGCAAAGTCAGGTTCACAAAAGCCTTGAGCAAGAAACTTGTAAAAGCTAAGCAGATGTTCAATGGTCATTTTTCGTGTCGTATTAAATAATTCCCCATTGCTATTGAATGCATCAGGTGATCGAGTGTCAGTCAGTATCTTAGTCGTCAGTCCTTTGATTCAACGCAATTTACTAATTATTTACGAAAAAAGCAGCCACCTTGTTGAAGTGGCTGCTTTTTATGTAGTTAGGGAGAGAGACTAGTTTCCTTTGTAGGAGAAGTCGCGCGGGGCGGGGACGGGAGGCAGAGGCTTGCGGTCCTTGAGCTTGCCGAGGAGGACTTCGATGGCCTTGTCGAGCTGCTCGTCGATGCCGGCCTGCTCCTTGATCGGGTCGTTCTCCACGTAGATGTCCGGGTCGACGCCGTGGTTCTCGATGATCCACTCGCCGGTCTTGACGTCGTAGTTGGTGAAGAACGGGACGCGGATGTCGGTGCCGTCCATATAAGGCAGCGAGCCGCTGATGCCGACGATGCCGCCCCAGGTCCTGGTGCCGATCAGTTCACCCAGCCCGGTGGCCTTGAAACTCCACGGGAAGAGGTCGCCGTCGGAAGCCGAGAACTTGTTAATGAGACAGACCTTCGGGCCGACGAACGTGCCCTCGGGCACGGTGTTGGTGCGGCTCGAACTCCTGGACATCGTCATACGGTAAGGCTCGCGGAGCAGACGCTCGATGATCATCGGGGAGACGTTGCCGCCGCCGTTGGCGCGGTCATCTATGATGAGGGCTTCCTTGTCAAGCTGAGGGTAATAGTAGCGGACGAACTCGTTGAGACCGTCTGCGCTCATGTCCGGAATATAGATGTAGCCGATACGGCCGTTGGAGGCCTTCTCCACGTACTCGATGTTCTTGATCACCCACTCATAATGCACGAGCGGATACTCGTCGGCTATGGGCTTGATGACTATCTTGCGGGCGTCCGAGCCGTTGGCCTTGGAGGCCACGGTAAGCTCGGTCAGCACGCCGGCCTTGCCGACCAGCTTCGAGTAGATGTTCGCCACGTCCTTGAGGTCCTGGCCGTCGATGGCAAGGATGTAGTCACCCTCCTTCACCCCGATGCCGGGCTCGGTGAGCGGCGAGCGCAGGGATGCGCTGTACGGGGCCCCCTTGTAGATATGGTCGATCTTGTAGCCGTTCTTGTCCTTGGAGACGACGGCGCCCAGCAGGCCCATCTGCACGCGCTCGGGCTTCGGATAGTTGCCCGGGGTGATGTAGGAGTGGCCTACGGTGAGCTCGCTTATCATCTCGCCGATGATGTAGTTGAGGTCGAGGCGGGTCTTGGCGTAAGGGAGAAGGACTGCGTATTTCTCCTTCATGGCCTTCCAGTCTATGCCATGCATGTTCTCGAGGTAGAATCCGTCGCGGAAGGCGCGCCAGGCCTCGTCGAAGATCTGGGCCCACTCCTGCTCGTAGTCGATGTCGGCCACCATGTCGGTGAGCTTGACACCGTCGCCCTCGAGATTGACGCGGCCCTTGGGGATGTCGATCACATAGTACTTGCCCCTGTTGGAGGCGATGGCTTTCTTGCCTACGATCTGGATGTTGCCGTCGGCAATGGGCCTGGACTCGCCGGAAGCGAGGTCGAGCGACTGGGTGCCGCCGCGGCCGCCGTAGAGGAGGGTCTTGCCGTCGGAATAGATCGGGCGGGAGCCTGCGGCAACGCCGGGAACGCGCAGGATGCGCTCGTAGATGCCGTCGGCATCGACCTTGAGCGCGGGCGCATCGGCGGCCTTGTCGTCCTTCTTGGCGTCAGGCCTGGCATCGGGCCTGCCTTCGGGTCTGGCCTCGGCCGCCGGTTCTCCGTCCTTGGGCAGGAACGGCGATGCGGTGTCCTTGGAGAGGACGGCGACATACATGGCGCTCATATTGGAGTATGCATAGTTCCACTCCACCGAGCTGTAGGTCGGGTTGAGGTCGCGGGCTGAAGTGAAGAACAGGTACTTGCCGTCCTCGCTGAAGAGAGGCGAGCCGGAGTCGTACCACTTCTCGGTGATCGGAATCTCCTTGTCCGTAGCAAGGTTATAGACATAGACCACGCCCATCTCATTGGCTGCGGGCTTGGTGTATGCTATCCACTGGCCGTCGGCCGAGAAGTCGCCTATGCGTACCGCCGCCTCGGGATTGGTCATTATGACTTTCTTGGCACCGTCTGGGACGCTGACCTGGACGAGACGGTTCTTACGGTCGGTATAGAAGAGCGATTTGTCGTTCGGCGCCCATACGATATTGCTGATATAGGTGTCCGCACCCTTTGTGAGCTGGGTTGTCGCATCTTTCTCTACATCAAAGAGATAGACCTCGGTCTCGCCGGTGCGGTCGGAGATGTAGGCGATGTATTTTCCGTCATGGGAGAACTGCGCACCGCGTTCATTCGCTCCCGGGGTGCGGGTGATGTTGCGGGTGACGCCGGGCTTCACAGGCACGGTGAAGACCTCGCCGCGGGCCGTGACCGCCACGCGGTCTCCCTTGTCGGAGACGCTGAAGGCGGAGACGTTGCGGTCCACGTGCATCTTCTCGGAACGGGCATAGACGCCTTCCGCATCAAGCTGGATGTCGATCTTCTTGCAGGAACGGTCGGCGGGGTTGAGGGAGTAGATGTAGCCTGCGTTCTCGAAGACTATCATCTTGCCGTTGGTGCTGGGGAACTTCACGTCGTACTCCTTGAAGTCGGTGACTTTCTCGGTCTGGCCCGTCTTGGTGTTGTACACGAAGATGTTCATCCAGTGGTCGCGGTCGGAGATGAAGAAGATTTCGTCGCCTATCCACATCGGCATGATGTCCTGGGCTTCGTTGTCGGTCACGGCCTTGACGGACTTGCCGTCATAGATCCAGATCTCGTCGGCCTGACCGCCGCGGTAGTACTTCCAGGTACGGAACTCGCGGAAGACGCGGTTGTATGCAAGTTTCTTTCCGTCAGGGGAATAACTGCAGAAACCTCCCTCCGGCAGAGGCAGGGCCTCGCTCATGCCGCCGGCCGCAGGGATGGTCCAGAGCTTGCCCTCGAAGCCGTCTCCTATGCGGTTGCGATAGACGATGTTCTTGCCGTCCGGGGTCCAGCACATGACGATGTTGTTCGGGCCCATGCGGTCGCCCAGGTCGTCACGGCTGTTGGTGGAGGTGTAGGTAAGCCTGACAGGCTCGCCGCCTGTCACGGGCATGGAATAGACTTCAGTGTTGCCGTCGTACTGCCCCGTGAAGGCGATGGTCTTCCCGTCCGGGGAGAACCGGGCGAACATCTCGTAGCCTATGTGCGAGGTGAGGCGCTCGGCGCGACCGCCTGCGAGCGGGGCCTTGTAAAGGTCTCCTGCATAGGAGAATACCACGTCGGTACCGTTGGTTGTCGGGAATCGAAGGAGCCTTCCTTCATCGGCGCGGGCTGAAACCGCAAACCCTGCCATGACAAGCAGGGTGCAGAGCAATTTCTTGATCATTTATCAGTTCGTTTTTGGTTTATTGCTTCTTGGTGTAGTTGTCCGCCATGGCGCGCGCCCTTTCCGCGCGCTTCACGTTGTCGGGATGTGAGGAGAACATCTGCGCCACCTTCGAGGCCTCCCTGCCCTCCGAGAGAGTCTTGAGTTTCTCGAGGGAATTGGCCATGCTGTAAGGGGAATAGCCCATCGCGACCGAGAACTCGAAACCGAACTCGTCCGCGGCCAGTTCCTGCTTCTGCGAGAACTGGGCGTTGACCAGGGCCTCGGCAATGCTGCCGGCCAGGCCCTGGGTCACGGCGCCCACTGCGCCGGCCGCACCGACAAGGTCGCTGGCGGCCGAGGCCATGTACGCCTTCTTCAGGGCGTTCTTGGTGTCCTGGTGGACGACGTGGCCGATCTCGTGGCCGATGACGGCCATCAGTTCACCGTCGTCCATGAGGTCCATCAGGCCGGAATAGACGCGCACGGAGCCGTCGCCGCTGGCGAAAGCGTTCACCTCGTTGGTCCGGTAGACCTTGTAATTGAGTTTCAGGCCGTTGAGCTGGCCGACGCTGCTCATCAGCTTGCGGAGGCGGGTGATGTAGGCGCCGTTGTCGATGGTGTTCTGCTGGTCAAGCTGGGCGACGGACTGACGGCAGAGTTCGACTATCTGCTCGTCGCTGATGGACATGGCCGTGACGGCTTTGCCGGTGGCCGAGGCTATCCTCTCCTGGTCCCAGTTTACACTCGCCAAAAGGCTGCAGCCGGTGAACAGCCAGGCTGCAGCCATCAATGAAAGTATTCGTTTCATTCTGCTATTTTCCCTTAAGGATACCGCCGAGGATGCTGGTGGCAGCACCGAGCAGACCGCCGCCGGAGGACTTCTTCGCTCCGCCTCCGGAGAGGGAGAGGATGATGTCGTTGATGTCCACGTCGCCGTCGCCGTCCATGTCCCTGATGAGGCCGGAGAGCTTGCCGATGATGGTCGGGATGAGGCCGGTGAGAGCGGAGTTGGTCTTGTTGCCGAGGCCGAGCTTGCTCAGGATGTTGCCGGCGAAGATCTTGGTCGCCAGAGCGGTTACGGGGCTGGTGGCGGCGTTGGACTTGCCGGAGAGCAGGCCCTTGAGGATGTCGACACCGCCGGGGGAGGTGGCGGTCTGGGTCAGGCTCTTGAGAACTGAGTCGGAAAGGCCGCTGAGGACGGTGCTCTGTACGTTCGAAGGGATTTCAACGCCCTGGGCTGCGGAAGCCACAGTCTTGGCGAGGAGGTCGGTTAAAGATGCCATAATCAGTTAAAATTAAGTGTTTCAGTGTTTTCTAATCTGTGTACTCCGAAAAACGGTTTCGGATATGTAAAAATAGGAAATATTCTTGAATAATGACCACTTATGTCAAAAGTTCTCGTTTTTTTCTTCAAATTTTTGCTTTTTATCAAAACTGTTGTAACTTTGCACTCCCGTTTCGGCGGGCTTGGAATATCACATTGAGATATGGTGTAATGGTAGCACTACAGATTCTGGCTCTGTCAGTGAGGGTTCGAGTCCTTCTATCTCAACTTTTTTTTGTGCCCGAAAGGTAGCACGGCGGGGTAGCTCAGCTGGTTAGAGCGTCGGATTCATAATCCGGAGGTCGTGGGATCATGCCCCACTCCCGCTACCACACCATAGCAAGATAAGTAAGCGGCCTGTATGAAGCCCTTACGCCCCACCCGTCATTCCGGGTTCGGACCGGAATCCCAGATATGCCCCCGGCGCTTTGCACAGCGGCGGTTTTTTTGTGCCCTGCCGTCTCCATTGTTTTAGTGCCCACCCCGTCATTCCCGGCTTGATCGGGAATCCCATAATCGCAAGTCGACATTCGCATGGAACGGCAACCACCGTTTGAGGCGCGCTGAATGCATTTGTCCGTTCCATGCGCGGCGAAAAGGGCGGGCATTGCACAATCATCGCCCTCACAGTGCCCTCCGTGACCCATTTGCGTTCCATGCGATTTCCATCTTCTTCCCACTAGCCTGGCGGCCACACAGGGCAGTCGCGGGAAGACTTCGGAAGGAATGGAAGTGATGGCCGGGCAGCCTCCGCTCGCGTGTTTGGCCCCTCGGGAGAATAATCTCATTAATGGGGAAGGTCTGCAATAACACCGCAGGCCTTCCCCATCAAAACGAGCTCCCAAGCCACTGGGAGGGCATTTCAGCGGGGAAGGTGTCGCAGCTTTCAGCAGACCTTCCCCACTGTCGGACGTAATAACTGTTTCTTCGCCGGACGGACCGGGAGGTAAACGCGTTCCGCCGCGTAATCTGCCACTATCCCTGCCCTGTCTTCAATTACCGGCGGGAGCATAGACCT
>Ga0310786_10007460_pt1 | contig 14260 bp, 18 predicted proteins | sample AusTroGonzalo_MG_FD_203881 | JGI IMG/M metagenome (GOLD analysis project Ga0310786, IMG submission 203881) | Bovine rumen microbial communities from tropical cattle in Woodstock, Queensland, Australia - Gonzalo_03 (v2) (version 2) | ecosystem: Host-associated > Mammals > Digestive system >... | reverse complement strand
GGATGGAACTACTTTGGACTTTTTAAAAACGTTCCACCCCATTCATACGGAATATATATCTGAAATCAGTCAAGCATTTTCATCAGTCTATGATAAAGACAGTTACAAAGATTACTTCACTATAAGAGAAATATACGAATTAACAGGAGTTACCACTAAAGATGGCGGCGATTCGTTGATTAATATATATTCGGGATTAACCAGTAATATTGAATTCGGATTTGAAAACCTAAATAATTACTTGTCTAGCATCCCTCAAGAATATTCGGATAAAATCAAAACGTATGCAGATGAGATTTTCAAAATACGTGAAGATTATCCAAAAGAAGTTGAAGCGATAATTCACCAAATCGAAGAACAAATAACTCATCTTCAGATAGAAAAACTTGGACGTAACCCAAATTAATGTCTAAGCCTTAACCTTACTTTCTCTTCAGTTAATAACCAAATCTATTCAATTGATCATATTTGCCAAGCATTATTCAATTGTTAAGATTTCTAATCCAATCCTTCCGGGACAGGCACGAAACGGCGGTCACGACCTCCCCCATGTACGGATTCTCGAAAAGGCCCATGTGATCGAACTTGAACCCGCATTTATCCTGGACGCTGGCCGACCTCATATTGTCCTCGGAGCATTGGCACCAGATCTTAGTTATCCCCAGATCCTCGAACGCAAAACGGATGATCTCCTTCACGGCCTCCGTGGCGAATCCCTGTCCCCAATACCTGTGGGCGACCCAATAACCGATCTCGGCATCCCTCTTCCCCTTCCTGAGGATCTTGGGGTCGCAGTTGAGTGCAACGCATCCTATGGGCGAATTGGATGTTCTTAGAACTATAGCGAAAACGTTCGGCTCAGCGAAAACAGTTGATATTATGCTCCTGCTCTCCTCGACGGAGGCATGGGGCTTCCATCCCGCCATGTTGCCGATCTCCGGATCGCTGGCCATGCTGTACAGGATATCGGCATCCTCCAACCTCCAGGGCCTCAAGATAAGACGCAGCGTGCTGAGCTCTACTGTATCCGGCATCACGACCCCGATGGAACTGATCCGTGATATTATTTACCGGGATTCCCCCCGGCCTATACTTGGAAAGATGAGAGAAACGCCCTCTTTCGAGGGCTGAATTGTTTAGGCCTTCCTTCTGTTGCGGAACGATACCTTGGATTCCTTCATGTCGATGACCGCTGCCTCGAGCTTCTTGATCAGGTCGGACATGGTCTTGGTCAGATCGTATCCCACTTCCTTCATCATCACTCCGGTTCCGTTGATGAACAGCCTTGCGGTGATGCTGTATTTGGGATTGCCTCCGACCTCGTTGTACCTCGACACGTGGATGATCAGGGATTCCGGCTTGTAGATCTTGGAGACCTTTGAGATCATGTTCTCGATGTCGGCATAGATGGCGTCGGTGTAGTCCTTCTCGTCATCTTCGAGACCGCTGATCTGCACGAAGAGCATATCTCTCTCCCTGCATGCGGAGATGAGCTCGAGCACATCGTACTCGGTGATCACTCCGACCAGGCCACTGCGTTCTACCACCGGGAGAGTGGAGAATCCGTTGTCCACCATGATGGCGACGGCCTCGGCCACATCCGAATCCCACTCGATGGTCTTTGCGGAGGTGGTCGCTATGGACTCCACGGTGATCTGCGACCTGGAGCTCTTCTCCAGGTCCCCGATGGTCTTGTTATCCTTCTTCCAGTTGTTTTCGATGATCTCCTTCATTCCGACGACACCGATGACACGGTCGGTCTCATCGACCACCGGCAGGGTCCTGATATCCTCCCTGACCATCAGCTCCAGCGCCTCATCCATTAAGTCGTGCGCCTTGACGGCCTCCACCGGGTTGGTCATGATCTCCCAGACCTTGATCTCCTTCAGCGCCTTGATGTCGTTGACTATATCGATGATCTTGTTCCTCTGCACAACACCTACGATCTTCTTCCCATTCATGATGGGGATCTGTCTGCAGTTGTTGGTGATGAACATCTCTGCAATCTTCGTAATCTCCAGGTCCGCGGTCGCGGTCTGGATGTTGCGGATTATGTTCTTGACCTTTGCATCCAAAGATACGCTCCTTTTCCTGAGGATCGACGAGTATGTGACAACTCCGACGTATGCACCGTCTTCCACCACAGGCAGATCCTGGTACTTGGATTCCTTCATCACCGAGAGTGCGTTGGCGATGGTGGAATCAGAATCGATGGTCGGAAAATCTGTCGACATGATCTTCTCGATAGAGATTCCATCGATTTGCGATCTCAGCATGGATAGCTTCTTCAGATCTTCTAGGTCCTTTACACCCATTTTTACACCTCGTATATTGAATCGTTATAATCATGATATAAACACATGGGATGAACGTGCCACATGAACTAACAATTGATGATTAGTTCAATAAAATCAGGATTGGGAAAAACCGAGATCCTGGGATCCCGGTGAAAAGTTAAATATCAGAGCGATGCGAAAGGCTTGCCGGCCAGCAGATCGTCAATGATCTTTGACGCTTCCGCGGCGGGAATACGCCTCTGCTCCGTGGTATCCCTGTCCCTGAGGGTGACCGTGCCGTCCTTCAGGGAGTCGTAATCGACTGTGATGCACCACGGGGTACCGACCTCGTCCATACGGGCGTAGCGCCTTCCGATGGTTCCGGATCCGTCGTAGTAGGCCTCGACCCTGCTGGTGTGGACCTTCTCGTAGATCTCCTTCGCCATGTCGTCCAGACCGTCCTTCTCCATCAGAGGGAACACTCCGACCTTTATGGGGGCGACGGCGGGCGCCAGCCTCATGACGACGTAATCCTTCTCCGCATCGTACTCGTAGGCGTGCTCGAGCACTGAGTAGAATATCCTGTCGAGTCCGTGGGAAGGCTCGATGACGTGGGGGATGACCCTCTCGCCTGCAACCTTCTCGACCCTCTTGATGACCTGGAAGTATGTCTCGTCCAGCTCGATCTCCTCTCCGTCAACGTTCACCTTGAGCTTCCCGTCCTTGATAGCGGACGGAGGCATGGCGGAGATCGCTTCGGATATGGCCTTGGCCTTGCCTTTGAATGTGGGCCCGATGTTCTTGCTGTTGGGCTGGATCCTCTCGACCTCGGTCTCCCTGGGCTCGTCGTACTTCTTGAAGTGCGACAGGTCCTGACCGGAGAACTGCGAGTGCCTCGAAAGGTCCCAGTTGCCCCTGTCCGCGATGCCGACGATCTCTGTCCATCCGTAGGAAAGGAGGACCTCTGCATCCCAGCAGTCGGCGGCGTAGTGGGCCATCTCGTCCTTCTCGTGCTCCCTGAACCTGAGCCTCTTCTCATCGATTCCCAGGGACAGAAGGAGCTGCTTCGTGGTGTATACGAAATATGCCAGAACGCGGTTGGCGATGACTCCTTTCTCGACGGCCTCCTTGACCGTCATGGTGGTGAGCTCGAGCGTCGTGTTCGGGATCAGATCCAATTTCCCGTCCTGGATGTCCTCGAACCTTGCCCAGTCCTTATCCTCCGGGTCCACGAAGAGCTCGACCTCCATCTGGTTGAACTCCCTCATACGGATCATTCCCTGCCTGGGAGCGATCTCGTTCCTGTAGCTCCTTCCGGTCTGGATGACCCCCATGGGGAGCTTCTCCCTGTTGTAGCGGTACAGGTTGGAGTAGTTGACGAATATACCCTGAGCGGTCTCGGGCCTCATGTATCCCACGCGGGCGTTTCCGGGACCGATGTTGGTCCTGAACATGAGATTGAACTCCTCAACGGGGCCCAGGTCTCCGCCGCATGCGGGGCATTTGATCTTGTGCTCGACGAATGCCTCCTCGAGCTGCTTGGGCGTGAGCACGTCGGGATTGTCATAGAATTCCTTGACCATGTGGTCGGCCCTGTAGGGTGCCTGGCACTTCTGACAGTAGGTGATCAGGTCCGCGAAATTGTCAAGGTGTCCCGAGGCCTTGAAGACCTCGCGGGGATTGACCGTCTCCGAGTCTATCTCGACGAATCCCTCCCTGCCCTTGTAGATGGATCTCCACATCTCAACGATGTTGTTCTTGAGCGCGCATCCCAGCGGGCCGTAGTCGTACATACCGGCGACACCGCCGTACATCTCGAACGAGGGCCAGATGAATCCCCTGCGCTTACATACTGACATCAGGTCGTTGCTTCTGTCGTCCGCCACGGGGATCACTTCAGAAGAGCTTTGAGGACGTCCACATCGTAGATCATGCCCTCCAGATCGTTCTTGTTGCCGTGGACCGGCAGCTGGCCGAAATCGTTGGCCAGCATGAGCTTGGCGACCTCTGCGAGGTTCATCTTCTTGAAGATCGTGGTCGGGTTCCTGACCATGAAGTCCTTGACCCTCCTGTCGCCCTCCTGATACTTGTCGGTGGCCGCATAGAACAGCGGCAGGACGTTCCTGTATCCGGCGAGGTTGTCGTCGTCGGAGATTCCCAGTGCCTTCAGGGCCTCCTCGTCCTTGACCTGATCGTCGAACAGGTCACGGTCTGTGAATATACCGACGAGCGCTCCCTGGGCGTCCAGAACGGGCAGTGCGGTGACATCGCTGATCCTCATTGCAGGGATGGTGTATGTCAGAGGCTCGTCCTCGTAGGCGGTGACGCATGTCGTGTTTATCGCATCCTCCGCCGTCAGGCTGGTCTTCATATCCTTGATCAGTTTCAGAAGGTCGGTAGGCGTTATGATTCCGACCAGCTTCCCGTTGTCTACGACGGGGAGCCTGTGTATCCTCATGCTGTAGAATATATCGGCTGCCTCCTCGACCGTGGCGTCCGGAGAGATCGTCTTGATCTCCTTCTTCATTATCAGCGAGAGCTGATCCTCCTCGAACTTGCGGAAGATGTCCCTCCTGGATACGATTCCCATGAGCTGTCCGTCCGAGGAACGCACCACCGGAAGGCCGGTCAGCTTGTTCCTGACCATCATGTTGATCGCATCGTTACGTGTTCCGGGCACCTCTACCACTATCGGGGCGGGCACCATGATATCTGCTACAGTCTTGCTCATTCAGTTAGCCTCCGGGGCTCTAATGACCATGACGGGGCACAAAGCCGCTCTTACGACCCTCTCCGCCACGCTTCCCATGAGGAGCTTGGACATTCCTGTCCTTCCGAGGGTTCCCATCACGATTATGTCATAATTGGTCGATTCTTCGAGGATGACTTTGACAGGTGTGCCTTCCTTGATTACCACTTTCGCCTGTACATCGGCCTCTTTGGCCAGGTTCATGACGTAATCCACAGCTTCCTGTCCCTCTTTCTCCAGTGTCTTGTAGACGTTCATCACAGCCGTGTCCATTGGCATGTTGGTCAGGACCGTCTGGTCCAGGACATACAGGGCGGTAATCTCTCCGCCAGACATCTTCGCGAGCTCGACCGCTTCCTTAATCGCGGGTTTGGTGTACTCGCTTCCATCCGTAGGTACAAGGATCTTCTTGAACGCCATTCGAATCACTCCTCGGTTCATCTTTACACGGAACGCAGGCTTACCGCACCCTTCAGCCGGGATAACGGTCAGATACCTGTCCGTGCCTCTCTCCTCAATTCTACTCGTGCGATTTAATAACTTTGGCATATTACTGCAGACCGCCCTCCAGGCCTCGGAGGGGTCGCCGCCCTGCAAGCGGATGATTTCCGACAATGAGGACACTTCCGATATCAAATCAGGCTCGCAGAGCATCCCGTTGTCCGTCCCTAAGATGATGTCGGCGCCGCTGTCTAAGATGGCCTTCACCGGCGGGACGATTCCGAAGTATTTGTTGGATGTGGGACATATGACTATGGGCACCTCCGCCTCGGCGCATTTCGCCATGTCGTCGGAGGTCGCAACGCTCATATGGACTACGAAGGCGGGGTCAAGCGACAGTATCGTGTCGATGTCCTCGCGCACCCTCTCGCTGGCATGAATGGCGAAGATCTTGCCTGCCTTCCTGACATCGTCCGCCACCGATTCGATGTATTCCGCATCCATGTCGGACAGGCTCGGGATGCCTATGCCGTCGGCCACAGACAGTATGTCCTGGATCTCGTTGGGATCGTATTCCGGCGAAACAGGACGCCCGAGGATGATGGCATCGCCGCTGCATTCTCTCAAGATGCGGCAGCCTTCCGCACCGCCCTCGCGGAAATCCACGAATGCGGCCGATCCGTATCCTGCCGATGCCTCCGAGAAACGCGTTATGTTCTCTTTGAGACCGTCCGGCCCTAGCTGTGAGAGATATCTGTGCTTAAGGCCGTCCGGAGGAGCGACAAGCTCCTCTATCGACAACCCGGCCGGGACCTTCAGTCCGTAGTCCCCGCAGTGGGTATGGGCGTTCACCATATCTTCGATGAAAACAGCGTTGAAGTCGCATCCGGAGGTCTGCCCGTCATCGATGGACAACGTTCCCTCTCTGGATGTGACGGTGCACGGTTCGGACGAACCGCTGCGAATAAGAAATCCGGAGGCTGTGAAATCGCCGGTCATGTTCATGCCCAGTAGGGCTTCTTAACGAACTTGTAGGCCATCATTGTTGCGGTGGTCGCCTCTCCGCAGGCCGTAGTGATCTGCTTGTACTTGCCCTCATAGGAGACGACGTCCCCGCATGCGTACACGCCTGGGCGGTTGGTGGACATGTCGAAATCGACTTTTACCAATCCCTCGGGGGTGAGTTCCAGTCCCCATTTCTTGAGATCGTCCAGATCCGCCGCTATTCCGATGTTGATGACCACCAGATCCGTCGGGACCTGGATCTCCTTGTCCTCCTGCTTGAGGGTGACCGATTCAACCTTGTCGGTTCCGTTGATGGATACCAGGCTGGCATTCATTATGGTCTTCACATCGCTGTTCTCGAGCTCCTTTACGGTCGACTCGTCTGCCCTGAACTCGGCCCTGCGGTGGACCAGGGTGGTGTCTGCAACTGAGTTCGCGATCAGTGCCATGTCGATGGCGCTGTTGCCCCCGCCGAACATGGAGATCCTCTTGCCGACCAGCTCCTCCTTGGCGGGAAGGATGTATGTGACTCCCTTTCCGGTGAACTCCTCCTCGCCGGGGCATCCCATCTTCTTGGGCTTGAAGCTTCCCATGCCTATCGCCACTATGACGGACTTGGCATGGTACTCCCTCTTGGTCGTGACTACGATAAGCTCCTCTTCCCCGTTGTTGATCTCCTCGACCTTCTCGTTCTCCTTTATGTCGCATCCCATTGATTCGGCCTGCGCATAGAGCTTGTCAGACAGTTTCCTTGCCTGAATGGTCTCGAAACCCGGGTAGTTGTGGATACCTTTCTCGGGATAGAGGCTGACGAGCTGTCCTCCGACGCGTCCGGAATCCAGGATCAGTGTTGTCATGCCTTTGGATCTAGCGTATATTCCAGCCGTAAGTCCTGCAGGCCCTGCTCCGATAATGACGACGTCGTAACTCATCGTCCGCCTTTATTCCCCTAACCGTATAAAATGGATGGGTTGGAACAGGGATGACGGGCGGCGTCAACGGCACGACTTTATCTATCGCAAGGTAGATACCAGAACCGAGAGTGAGTGACATGGACCAAACAGAGCTCTATTCCGAGAAAGTGATGAATCTCATCCTCGACGCTATCGAGGAGGTTATCGTGATCCATGATGCGGATCACAACATACTTTGGATGAACCATGCGGGGGAGAAGGCGTTCGGAATCAACGTAGACAAAGCGCTCACGATGAAGTGCCATCAGCTTTTCAAGAACTCCATTCCCTGTGCGGACTGCGACGTCGGCACCATAGTCATCGGAGAGCCCACCAACCCCGTGAGGAGGAAGGTTATCCCCTCCACAGGCACCACCGTCGAATGCAAGACTGTCCCGTACTACAGGGATGGGAAGATAGCGATCGTAGTCCAGTGCCTCCGTCCCCTGAAGGATGGTGAATGAGTCATGGTAGAGATCCCCGAGCCCGTTGCAAGGATGATCAAGCATCCGGACACCCACAAGGTTCTCACGACCACTTTCCCCGACGGAAAGCCGCATGCGATAGTCTGCGCCAGCCTGGATGTGGAGGACAACGACACCGTGGTGGTGGGCGAGGTCTACATGCAGAGAACGTGCGAGAACATCCAGAAGAACCCCAACGTGGAGTTCCTCGTCTGGCTGGGCAAGAACGCCTATTCCCTCCAGGCCGTGCTGGAGTCCAGGGAGACGGAAGGCCCCACGTTCGAGAAGATGCGCGCGGCCTTGGACAAGTTCAACATGGAGGCCGTGGCCGTTTGGAGATTCACGGTCACCGGGATCTGGGACGAGAGCGCCTCGAGAACCGCTGGCGACAGAGTGGTCTGATCATGGAACCCAGACACTACAAGCTTTTGGCAGAGATCCTGATGGTCGCAGGCATAATCCTGGCCGTCATAGGGCTCGCCGTGGTCTACGGGCTTCACGAGAACATGACGGGCGCGATCATAATGATCGCCGGGAGCGGGATGCTGCTGATCTCCCTTCCCACTTTTATGATACTGACTGCGTTGTCCACTTTCAACGCAAAGAAATGAATGGGGCCATGGCCCCTTCGTTTTTCAGAACTTTGATCTGTCGACCTGTGCAGGCTTGTGCTTCTGGAAACAGTTCCTGCAGTAAACTGGCCTTCCATCGGTCGGTTTGAAAGGAACCTCGCACTCCTGCCCGCAATCCGAGCAGGTAGCCTTGAAGAATTCCCTCGGTCTGTCCCTATCGTTTCTGTATCCGCCGTATGCCATGCCATCACTTCGCTCGCGTAAATGCGATGCTACCTGTAACGAATGAGAGTATTTGAAACAAATAGAGGACAAAAAATACTAGGTAATGGAGTTTGAAATAGGGTTTGGAACAGGGTTGGACCCTGTCTGGCTCAAATCTCTCTCGAGTTCAGTGCCTTTTTGAGAACGGCGACCTCTTCATCAGAGAGTGTTATGCCCTTCCCCATCTTGGTTCCGTCAGGAGACCATTCCCTGATGTCGTACTTAGGGTCTCTTCCGTTCCAACTGATCAGATTCAACTCTTTAGTCCATCCTTTGGAGGATTCCGAAAGGACGGCTATCTTTTCCGTAACTTCGTAACTGAAATCACCGTTCATGAAATCAACAGTGCGGTATTATTATACTATTATTTAAAGAAAATATTCGCGCGCGTTAACAGTGACGAACACTGCGTTCACCAACATTTCCTGAAGGCCTGCCATATGGAGATGTATATGTTCGCCCATTTGGGCCTCCTGAGGACGGCATACACCCCCCTCCAGACGGAATAGCCCTTGCGGAAGGGCTTCACGGCATCGGCATACTCTTCCTCCCCCCAGGCCCTGAATGTTACTGCCGCTTCCATGAAATGGCGGTCGAACAGGATGTTGCCGTTCTTCCATTTAGCGTAATGTGCCAGATTGTCTTCGGCGATGGATTCTGCAGCCTTCTTTCCGGAGAGAAGGGCGGCCCCGATCCCGCTGTAGCAGATGGGATTGTTCATCAGTGCGGCGTCCCCCACAAGACAGCAGTTGCCATCCGCTATCGCGTCCGCTCTTCCGCACACTATGTAGCGGAACCCGGATTCATCGGCTTCAGGGATATCGTCTGTTCCGATCTCATAGCCTATGGATCTGAAACCGTCTTTCGATGGAAAATCCCATCTGTAAGCTCCAGGATACTTTGTCGAAACCTGGAATTCCAATACGTCCGTGTCCGAATCCCCTTTGACCAGGTTGTTGACGACGGCAGACCTCAATCCGACAGTAGAGACGAAGAACCTTTTACGGACTATGGAGAAACCCCCGTCCGCGCCCACGAGATATCTGCAGCTGAATTCGCCGCCTGTGCATCTGACCGTGTATCCTTCATCGCAGCGCGATACATCGATGACCGAGTCGCAGATGGTCTCCGCTCCGCTGGAGGCCCTCATGTCCTCCAGAAGTCTCACCCTGTCGATGATGACACCCTTTACAGGGATGTCCATGGAGACATCGCCGTAAGATATCCTGATGCTGTTAACGTCCCTTACGATACAATCCTTCTAGACTCCGGCCGCATCCAGCATCCTGTTGCTGACGGCCTCCCCGCATGTGCGGTGATACTTCCCATACCTTTCGGAGGACATGCGTTCTATCACCGCCACCTTCAGGCCCTTCCCCTTCAGATGGCAAGCGCATGAGAATCCGGCCAACCCGCCGCCGACGATCAGAACGTCATAGTCTTGCATCTAATTCCGTTATAGCTTCGATTTATAAAGTCAGAACGTCGTTCCATTCGTATGAATACGAAGCAGGAACTGATAGATGCCATGAACGGTCAGCATGACGGCATGGCGCCCCCGGCACTTTTCTCACAGACCGGGACGGCGTCCCAGATGGAAGCATGCGGATGCTATTGGCCGGAAGCGTTCTTCGACGTGGACAAGCTCATGGAGCTGGCACTCCAGCCATCCAAGCTGTTCGGGTTCGCCACTGTCAGGATCCCCTTCGATATCACTTGCGAGGCAGAAAGGATGGGCTGTACCTTGGACGGCGGAGACAGTATGAAACAGCCTGCCGTTACCGGATCGCCTTACATGACCGAATCCATAACCTCTCCGCCTGAACTCATGCCTGTGGACGAGTACATCACAGGAGGAAGGCTCGCCATGCACCTGGAAGCGGCCGAGAAACTGTCCAAACAATATCCGGACCTCTTCCTGACCGCTTCCATGCTCGATCCGATAGGGGTCGCCAGCTTCATGGTGGGTTTCGAACAGTTCATGATGGCCACATTCATGGAGCCGGACAAGACACTCGAATGGGTGGATAAGGTCTCGCCCTATCAGAACGAATACGCCAAAGCGCTGTCGGAGGTATGCGATAACATCTTCATCCTCTCGGGAGGATCCGAGGAGATCCTGCCTGCGGAACAGTTCGAGACCTTCATAGGCGGGAACACCAGAAAACTGCTGTCCAACACCCGCGGATGCTTCACCACCCTCCATTGCTGCGGTATCACCGACAACATTCTGGAATCCCTGGCCGGACTCGGGGCCACAGCCATATCGGTGGAATCATGGAAGGATCCTGAAGGCATATACGAGAGGGTCAAAGGAAAGGCCAGGCTCGTAGGCGGAGTGGATCCGATCGGGTGCCTCATGTCAGGTACGCCGAAGGATGTTATCGATTCGGCCAAGAAATGCAGTTTGATAGGTTTCGACGTTATCATGCCCGAATGCGGAGTCCCTCCGCAGACCAATAACGAGAACCTGCTGGCACTTTCAAAATACAGGGAAAGCTGAGGTGATTGGATGGACGTATACGAAGCCATGAGGGAAAGACACTCCGTCAGGCAATACACCGATCGGAAGATCGAGGGAGATGTCCTGGAAGCGCTCGAAGATGAGATCAGGAGTATCAACGAGGAAAGCGGCCTCCGCATAAGTCTGATCCTCGATGAACCCAAGGCATTCAACAAGCTTCTGCTCAAAACTGTGGTCAAATTCAAGAACGCCAACAACTACCTTATCATAGCGGGTCCCGACAACGAGCATCTGAACATTGATGCGGGGTACTACGGGGAGAAGCTCGTACTGTTCGCACAGACGCTCGGCCTCAACACCTGCTGGGCGATGATGGCCGGAAGGGATGCGGTAGACAGGACCCTTGAAAAGGGATACAAGGCCGTTATCGACATATCGATAGGATATGGCGAGAACCAGGGCGTTCCCCACAAGAGCAAGCCCATGTCCGAATTCGGGGACACAGACGGCGCACCGGATTGGTTCGTTCGCGGACTGGAGTATGCCATGCTCGCGCCGACAGGCGTGAACAAACAGGGATTCAGGTTCGAACGGGACGGCGACAAGGTTCGCATGATATTCGGGAAGAGCACCCTCAGCCAGATCGATGCGGGCATTGTAAGGCTCCACTTCGAGCTCGGCGCTGGAAAAGAGAATTTCACCTGGGTCGAGTGAAAAAAAAAAGAGGGCGTGACGCCCTCGTTTATCAGTATCCCTTAGCCTTGGATACGAAGATGATTATTATCAGACCCAGGATCGCAAGCACTCCTCCGGCGATATACTGGACCTTGCCGTATTCGTACGGCTGGGCAGCAGTGTCGGATTTGGCCTTGCTGATGATCTCCTCCATGGCAGGAGTCCTCGGATGCTCGCCGGTTCCTCCTGCGACGACAGTTATGTTACTGGTGTCTATCTGGAGTCCGGCGAACGTACTGCCACTAAAGGTTATGGAAGCACCGTTGACGATTCCCATTAGTCCGGAATTCCTAATGGTGCATTTGTTCTCCTTTCCGTCGATCCCGAGCCCGTAAGAGAGATCCACCTTCAACTTATCGATGCCCAGCGTTAAACTGGGATCGTCCTCTCCGCCTACCCCGTTGAATCCCAAGCCCGCTTCGATGGCCATGGAATTAACATTTATGCCGGACGATATCTTCTCTGGACCGGTGCCTGATTCCTTTTCCATCTCCATGTTGAAACCGCCCTTTGCGGCCAGGTCCAGATTCACGAAGAAGCTGTGCTGGGATACGATATCGGTGGCGGCCAAGACTCCGGCTGCCAAGTATATTGCCAAGCTGGGTCTCAGATCTACATTGTAGATTGAACCTTCGGAGATGGTGGTCTCGACTCCCTCCAGAGTGTTCACGTTATCGATGGAGATCACTTTCTCAAGTATGCCTGTGCCGCCGATGCCTGAAAGATCAAGTTCCGGAGACCCTACCTGTGTGATGGTCTCGTTGATCCTAACATCAAGCTTGACCGGGAAATCCATCAGTATTCCGATCTCTCCGACACTGTTCAGGATCACCTCTATGGGCGACTCCGAATCGGAATCCAGAATGCCGAATAAGAACGCCGGGACATCTAAAGCGAGTTTCATGCTTCCGGCCCCAATCTTGTAGTCTATGACTTCCGCATCGTCCCCCAGGACAGAATTCACAGGCATGGAGAACAGATTCTTTATCGCGCCCTCTATGGTCTCGTCGGTGACCTCATATTCGGTGGAAGCGGCGATCTGCTTGATCTTATCCTTGATCATCTCCATGTTTTCGTTATGATCATCAGTGAATTCGAATTCTATGGGCTCCTCGACGATGGCCTCCAGGATGTCTATGACCCCTTCGAACTCGGCATCGTCCTCTTCCGCGTCCGCCAGTGCCACGAAGGGGACCATCAGCACGGCCACGGCCAGAACGGCCATCAGCTTCTTGCTCATTGGCTCTCCCTCCTGTACTGTTTCCATATGGTCAGGCCAAGGAATAAGATGGCCCATCCGATGCATACCACCAGAGTGCCGAACAGACTGATCTCGATTGCCGGCGATGATTTCACGACCGAAAGTGCGGACAATACGGTCGCACCGCCGAATCCGCCAGTCGCCGTCGATGATATGGAATCGACCAGCGGCATGGCCGATGTCAGGGCGTCGATCTCGACTATCCCCATAAAAGGCCCTAGCACGAAGGCTATAACCGGCACCAGTATGAACAGGACGACTACCGTCATCCCGGTGGCGTGGGTGACCATCGTGTTGAAGAACATGGTGAGCGCACAGGCCACCGCGACGAATCCGACCATCACTATGATGGAATAGACCAAGGAGAACTGCACATCGCTCTTGAAGTAGTACAGCAGCGCGAATATCACCGCGTAAACGATGGCCATCTGTATCGCCGTTCCGATGACTGCCCCTACATACCTTCCGAGGATCCCGGCTGTTCCGGAAGCGTTGAGCTTGCGCCTCTTCTCCATGGATGTCCTTCCGGCGGTCGTTATGGTCCACAGCGGAACGCTGAGCATCAGCAGGGACAGCAGAGGTACCGAGATGTTGTTTCCTGACTGGGCGACCATGTTCTCGATGAATCTCACTGCATAAACCAGCAGAACCATGAGACCTATGGATATCAGAATCCCTAGAACCGATCTGAAAGTCGCGATCCTCTTCAGCGAGATGACGAAATTGTCCTTGAAACCCACTTCCAAGGCCTCGGTATCCTCGTCGAACATAGGATACTCGACCGTCTCTGCATCATCTTCGGATTTTCTCTTTCCGAACATAACTATTCCTTCTTTGCGGATACCGTAGAGCCCGAATCCGTCTTATTCTTAGTATAATCCGTTATGATTGATAAAACTTGATGGATAATAGCCAGAAGATGTACAACGGCGCTCAGAGAAACACAACCGTTCATTTGATGGAAAACACTGCCCCAATCAAAAGTGACCACGGGTCGGCTGCGCCGACCCTTGGGAAGCAGCCCTTCGGGCTGATTGGCTATGGGGATAGTCATATCGTTAGAATGAAAAAGTGAC
>Ga0310786_10007459_pt1 | contig 14264 bp, 9 predicted proteins | sample AusTroGonzalo_MG_FD_203881 | JGI IMG/M metagenome (GOLD analysis project Ga0310786, IMG submission 203881) | Bovine rumen microbial communities from tropical cattle in Woodstock, Queensland, Australia - Gonzalo_03 (v2) (version 2) | ecosystem: Host-associated > Mammals > Digestive system >... | reverse complement strand
CTATGATATACTTCTTGAGTGACGCCCATCTGGGCTCCAGAGCTATAGACAACCCCGCAGTCCATCAGACCAAAGTGGTAGAACTGCTGCAGCGCATGGGAAAGGATGCCACCGCCATCTATCTCCTGGGGGATATGTTCGACTTTTGGTACGAATACTTGTGGCATGACAGAAGCAAAGCGCAATATACTCCTTTTCTGAACTGCCTTCGAGGGCTGACGGAGAAAGGTGTGGAGGTACATTACTTCACCGGCAATCACGATATATGGACATTCGGATGGTTAGAGCGAAAGACGGGTATCACCGTTCACCGCGAACCATTGGAGACTACGCTCTGCGGTAAAACGGTTTATATGGCACATGGTGACGGACTTATTCCCTCTTCTTTTATGACTACACTGCCCAAAGAGATGCACCGTAAGATACAGGCGTTCATGCGTCTCCGCGCTTTCTTCCATAACCCCATCGCGCAGGCATGTTTCCGTCTGTTGCCACCTGCCGCAGGCAATGGTTTCGGCTATGAGTGGGCACGCCGTAGCCGAATGAAAGAGATAGCCAACCCCTGTCCTTACAAAGGAGAGGACAAAGAAGAACTGGTGCTGTTCGCAAAAGAAATGCCACCGCATGACTACTTCATTTTCGGACACCGCCATATTGAACTGGACCTGATGATACGGCAGGGTTCGCGTGTCATTATCCTGGGTGACATGTTCCGCCAATGGACATACGCCCATATGGACGAGAAAGGAGAATTGTTTATAGAATCCGATATTTAGGAAACGCCATGCATACAAGAGAAGAACAATTGGCCGCCTTTGACCGCCTGTTGACGGTGATGGACGAACTGAGAGAGAAATGTCCGTGGGACCGCAAGCAAACCTTTGAGAGTCTGAGGCAAAACACCATAGAAGAGACCTATGAGCTCTGCTCGGCCATTATCCGAAAGGATATGAACGAGATAGCCAAGGAGCTGGGAGACGTACTGTTGCATGTGGTTTTCTATGCCAAACTAGGTGCAGAGACAGGTGAGTTTGACATTGCCGATGTCTGCAACCGGCTATGCGACAAACTTATTTTCCGTCATCCGCATGTGTACGGTGAAGCGAAAGCCAAGGAAGCGGAAGATGTGTCGAAGCTATGGGAACAAGTGAAGTTGAAAGAGCAAGACGGGAATCACACCGTTCTGGGCGGTATTCCTGACTCGCTGCCCAGTTTAGTGAAAGCCTACCGCATACAAGACAAAGCGGCAAACTCCGGTTTCGACTGGGAACAACGTGCCGATGTATGGGACAAGGTGAAAGAAGAGATACAAGAATTTGAGGAAGAAGTACGTAACGGAAGCGCACAGGCAGAGGACGAATTAGGCGATGTGCTGTTTGCCCTTATCAATGCAGCAAGGTTGTACAAACTCCGTCCGGACAATGCATTGGAGAAGACCAACCGCAAGTTTATCCGACGTTTCAACCACATCGAAGCACGCGCCCGTCAGCAGGGACGCAACCTGAAAGAGATGACATTGGAGGAGATGGAAACACTGTGGCAAGAGGCCAAGACTACCGAACATTCTGCACCACTACAACCGTAGCAGGAGAGAACTTGGAGTCGGATGTGACAGTGAATGTCACTTTGTGCGCACCTTGTTTCTTAGGGATATAGGACATGGGGAAACAAACAAAGTTGTAACCGCTGTTAAAATACAGTTTCATGTCCTTCTCGGAAGAAGATGGTTGCAAGGCTGTATGGATGTCATCATTGAGTTTATAGCGGAACGCCATTGCCATCGTATCCGCCGTAATTGTGGCACTGAGAAGGTCATTACCCCGCGAACCGAAACCGGCAACAAACACCACCGTATCACTGACGCTGACCGTATCCAACACATAACAGCCCATAGAGGCATCGTACGCCACCATCACCGTATCCTCACAACCCACGATACTATCATTCTGGTATTCGGGATTCAAAAGGAACGCAGACAAAGATATATAAGGAGTATATTCCGCCTTGGTTTTACACGATACCATTGCGACAGTTATCGCCGAGGCTATGAACAGACAACTAATGAACTTACGCATAATAAATAATCAGAAAGAAGTGAGTGCGGCATAAAGGACTCGAACCTTCACTCTGTTGGGAACCAGATCCTAAGTCTGGCGCGTCTACCAATTCCGCCAATGCCGCGTGGAAGTATGAAACCGGCTGCAAAGGTACTGCTTTTTTTTGATACTACCAAATATGAACGACACTTTTTATAAAATTTTACCATCCGGTATCAAGATTGTGCATCGTATGAGCACTTCGCCGGTGGTTTATACGGGTATCATGGCCGGAGCCGGCACACGGGACGAACGTTCGGAAGAGAACGGTATGGCCCACTATATCGAGCACTGCGTGTTCAAAGGATGCCTGCACCGAACCGCCCAGGCGCTACGTCCGCTGTCGGCACGCCAAATTATCAACCGTATAGAGGGTATAGGAGGTGAAATAAACGCGTACACCACCAAAGAGGAGACCACTTTCTACGCAGCCGCACCGCGCCCGTGCTACCGGCGTACGCTTGAGCTGATTGCCGACATGGTGTTTCGTCCCACATTCCCGAAAGAGGAGACGGAGAAAGAACTGGGAGTCATACTGGACGAGATAGAGAGTTACAACGACAGCCCAAGCGAACTGATATACGATGATTTCGAAGGACTCGTCTTTGAAGGAAACACCCTCGCACTACCCATATTGGGTTCCCGCAAGACGCTACGCGCCATCAGCCGCAAGCCTGAGACTGCGCAGGCGTGGATACGGAGGCATTACAGTCCCGCACGGATGGTCGTGTTCTCGCAAGGTGCCATTCCGTTTGCGGAAGTGGTGCGCACCGTAGAAGGCATATTGGGTGATGCCGCCATAGAGAACGCTCCTACCTCTCCACCACGCATAACGCCGACACAGGGAACGCCCCACACGCTTACGTACCGCAAACACACCCACCAAGCCCATATTATGTTAGGGGGCCGCGCATACGAAATCGGGCACAAGAACCAACTTGGGATGTACCTATTAAATAATATTCTGGGCGGAGGCAGCCTGTCCAGCCGGCTAAACCTGAACCTTAGGGAGAAGAAAGGCTGGGTGTATACTGTGGAATCACAATACACGCCACTAAGCGACACCGGCTATTGGAATATCTATTTCGCCTGCGAACCGGGGAACAAAGAACGCTGTTTGGAGCAGTGCCTACGCGAAACCGAACGCCTGCGCAATGAAGGCCTGAGCAGTGCGCAACTGCAACGGGCACTAAAGCAACTGCGCGGGCAGATGGCTGTAGCGGCAGAGAATCAGGAAAACAACGTACTGGCAATGGCCAAGCAAATGCTTTATCACGACCACGCCCCCACATGGCAAGAGGTGTTTGCCAAGGTAGAACAAACAAGCCCCCGCCAACTGCAGGATATTGCACGCGAAGTGCTAGATGAAAACAACCAGTGGCAATTGCTATATGAGTAATGAAAATCGCATATCGGCGGCTTTTTTACTGCCATTTACGTCTATTTTTATAGAAAAAAGCCAACAAGCCGCATTTTTTTACATAAAAATTTGGTAGTACAGAAAAATTGTACTACCTTTGCGGCGAAAATGTGCTTTAGGCTCTGTAGAAAAAACAAGATAAAAGAACATATAAATCAACCAAACAAAACACAATGAAAAGAACAATTTCACTATTGACGCTCTGTCTGCTGACGATGGGCTTATGGGCTCAGACGAAGCAGATTAGCGGTGTAGTCGTAGATGAAAAGGGTGAGCCCGTGATCGGTGCGAGTGTGCAGGTAAAGGGCACCACCCAAGGTACGATTACTGACTTTGACGGCCAGTTTGCATTGTCGGTAGCCAATGATGCAAAGACACTGGTAGTCAGTTATGTAGGTATGCAGACGCAGGAAGTGGCTATCAAGGGCACTAACATCCGCGTCACGATGCAAGAAAACTCCGAGGTGATCCAAGAAGTGGTGGTTACCGGTTACGGTAATGTCACGAAGGGTAGTTTCGCCGGCTCGGCACAGGCCGTTACCTCCGAGACTATTGAGAAGAAGACTCCGTCTGAAATCTCAAAGGCTCTGGCGAATGAGGTGGCAGGTGTGCAGGTTATCAACACCAGCGGTCAGCCCGGTACAAACGCAACGATTCGTATCCGTGGATTAGGTTCTGTCAACGCAAGTTCTACTCCTCTTTATATAGTAGATGGTGTTACCTACAACGGCGATGTATCCGCCATTGACCCAGGTGACATCGCGTCCACGACCGTATTGAAAGACGCAACCGCTACCGCCATTTACGGTAGCCGCGGTGCAAACGGTGTGATTGTAATTACCACCAAGAAGGGTAAACAAGACGACGATGCGAAGATAGACATTGATGTGACCTACGGTGCTAACATGCACCTGCTTCCCATGTATGAGGTTATTACCGACCCCCAAGAATATGTGGAAATGGCCTGGCAATCCGTTTATAACCAAGTGGTTGCCCTGAAGGGAGATGCAGCCCAAGCCAACGCTAATCTCTTTGGTTCAAAGGGAATTCCCGCAGCATACAATATGTGGGTGGACGATGATGGTAACACAATCAACCCTCGCAACTTGATTGATCCCGAAACCGGTAAATTCTGGCGGAGTGGTATTCATTTGAAAGATTGCTATAAAAGCATGCCCGCGTGGAAAGATGTCATCTTCCGTACGGGTCAAAAGGCCAACGTGACGGCACGTATTTCCGGAGGAAACAGCAAGGTGAATTATTTCACCAGTTTCAGTTACCTGAAAGATGAGGGTTACTATATTGGTTCGAATTACGACCGTTTTACCACTCGCAGCAACATTGACTTTACCGCCAAGAAATGGTTGAAAGGAACGGTCAATATCGCGTATACTTATTCTAATATGGACAACCCCGGCCAAGGCGGTAACATGAATAACGGTTTCGCATACGTGAACGGTATTCCTCCCATCTATCCGGTGTACGAATATGATGCGAACGGAAATATTAAAGTTGACCCAAAGACCGGTGGCAAAATGTACGACTATGGTATGCACGAAGGCTATGGCCGCGGTTTCGGTAGCGGTATCAACCCTGCCGGTGCGTTGCAGTATGACAAGTCGAACACTAAGCAGCACCAAGTCAGTGTCAGTGGGTTATTGGATTTTGAACTCTACAAAAAACTGATTTTGGAAGTTACTGCCGGTGTCCAATATTTAGGCATTAACAGTTCAGATCTTACGAACAAGTATTATGGTGATGCTGCCGGTCTTGGCCGTATCTCAAAAGCACAGACCAACTATTTGGCATTTGAGAGCAAACAATTGCTTAAATATAACAATACATTTAGTGAACACACTATTGACGTGTTAGTGGGTCATGAGTTGAGTTTTACCCGCAACTCCGGTATGAGTGCATATAAGTACAACATTGCCGATCCCAATAGTTTGGAATTGAGCAATGCAGTAAAAGTGGATGCAGCAGAATCCTCGACCAACGAGACCGCCCTGCAATCCGCATTGGCACAGGTGAACTACATCTATGATGAGAAATACATGTTGAACGCCACTTACCGTGCAGACGGTTCCAGTAAGTTCGCCAAGGGTCACCGTTGGGGTCACTTCGGTTCCGTCGGTGTTGCTTGGATGTTCACCAATGAGCAATTCATGCAGCCTGCCCACCCATGGTTGAGGGATGGTAAAATACGCTTGAGTTGGGGTATGTTGGGTAACCAAGGTATTTCAGCAGATCTCTTCCAAGATCACTACTCCATTGAATATGTGGATGGAGAAATTGGTTATGTATGGGGTTACAAAGGTGCCCCGAACATCACTTGGGAACGCACACAAACCGTTGACCTGGGCTTGGAGTTCAGCATTAGCAAATATCTTGATATGGAACTTGACTATTTCTACAAACTGACCGATAATCTGCTGATGCCTCGTTATCAGGCAACTTCGTTGGGATATAGTTACGTATACATAAACGGTGGTAAATTGCAAAACCAAGGCTTTGAATTCCAAGCAAATGTACACGCAGTAGATATGCGTAACATCAAATTGGATGTCCGTTTCAATGGTGGTTTGTACCGTAACAAAGTATTGGCTCTGCCAAAGAGCATTGATGATGATAGTGAAATGACGACCAATGGCGGTTTGGTAGTAGGTCACTCCATGTATGACTACAAGATGCGCACTTACGCGGGTGTTGATCCTGAAACCGGACAGGCAATGTATATTGGTTATTACGATGCAAATCTCGGTGAATTCGCCGGCAACACCAATGGTGGTAAAGATGCCGATCAAGTCACCCAAGAAGAATTGGATAAGAAAGGTTATGTAGACAACTATATTTCGGACGTAGATCTCTATCGCCGCACACACCCCAATGCCAAGATTAAGACTGTTAAGACGACAGATGCAGGTTCTTGCGGTTCCGACTTTATCGGGAAAAGCGCAGAAGCTGATCTTGAAGGTGGTGTCGGCATTGACTTTGAAGCATATGGTGTGACACTGAATGTAGCTTGCGGTTATCGTATTGGAGGTTATGGTTATGATAACACGTACGCTATGTTGATGGGTAATGACAAAGTTGGTAACTACAACTGGCACGTAGATATGCGTAACGCATGGCGTGGTGAAGACAACCCAGCAGGGGCAAATACCAACACTAATGTTCCTCGTTTGAACAATGGTGATGACACCTACACCACCGCATCGTCAACTCGTTTCTTAACAAGCAACTCATACTTTACCCTTAACAACATCCGTTTAGGTTACAAGTTCCCGAAGAAACTGATTGAGAAAATCAAGTTGAGCCGTTTGGAATTGTATGTACAAGCTGACAATTTAGCAATAGCAAGTGCACGTAAGGGTTACAACCCGACTGTGAGTGGCACCGGTTCGTCTGATGCTTACCAGTACACACCTCTATCAACTATTATTGGTGGGTTGAAAGTTCAATTCTAAGCTAAACGGAATATAAATTAAGAAAATGAAAGGAACAGAAATATGAAAAAGAGTATTATTCTGACCGCCGTATTAGCATTGACACTGAGTTCTTGCAAAGACGATTTCTTGGAGCGTTATCCAGAAGGAGGAACAATGCGTCAAGACCAGTACGAGAAACTGGACAATCAATTGGAAGGTTCTGTACGCGGTTTGTATTCAAAATTATACACCATGGGCGGCAGCAGCCACGATGAATTTGGTAAGCGAAGTATTGACCTTTGGGGCGATTTGCTCTGCGGAGATATTGCACTTAGGGGAAAAACCTATGGATGGCTTTTCTCAGATGAGCAGATGCTGACCGTAAACCGTACGGGAACCATTTGGGGGCACTACTATAGCCAACTCCACAATATCAATTCTACAATTCTTGCATTTAAGAATGGTAGTTCATTGGTTCAAGACATTGAAGATTACGGGTGGCCATCAGAGATTACAGATGGTAGCCACATGTATACCGCTGCAGATACGACCAATGCCATTTATTATGCGCAAGCATTGGGGTTGCGTGGATACATCTACAGCCAACTGGTAAAGTGGTACACTCCCGTATTAGGCTGTGAATATATCAAGGGGCAAACAATCTACGATTATCCGTGTGCTCCACTCTATACTGAATACAATATGACAGTGGCAGGTTCTCGCGCAACCTCATGGGAAATTTACAAACAGGTGTTTAGTGATTTGGAGACCGCTATTAAATTGTATGACGAATTTGGTGGTGAATATAACCGTGCCAACAAACTAGAGTTAGATCGTGATGTTCTTTGCGGTATTTTAGCAATGGCTTATCTGAACGAGTCTGTTTATCAAACGCCCGAAGTGGAAGCGCAGACTGAAATAACCCAACAAAGTATTTTAGAAAAGGCACGTGACTATGCCTTGGAGGTTAACAAGAACAAATACACCATTCTCCCTGTAAGCGAATTACTAACCAACGGTTTCAACAACGTGGCCAACAAAGGATGGATTTGGGGACAGGAAGTTACAATTGAAGTCTCCGGAGGTCTAAAGAGTTGGTTTGGTCAAGTGGACATTCATAGTTATAGTTATGCGTGGGCCGGAGATGCCAAAGCCATTGACGATGGTTTATGGGCTGAAGCCAAGATTTGGGACAAACGTAAAGATTGGTTCAATGACGGTGAAACCAATAGCGTATATAAACTTTGTCCAGACAAGAAATTCTTCTCTGCAGACAATCCAACCTCCACCAAAGATGATGATTTGGATCGTGAGTGGTTGAGTGACAATGTGTTTATGCGCATAGAAGCCATGTACCTTATTGCCGCGGAAGCAGAATGGCGGTTAGGGCATTATGACCAAGCGAAGGAGCATCTGCTCGCCATTACTAATCAGCGTGTATACGAAGACGACCCCATGGCAACCAATTCGTACCAAACATGGTGTGATGAGTTGGGAGATCCAACAACCCTTCGTGATGCCATCCGTTACAATTGGCGTATGGAAATGTGGGGTGAGGGCTACGGCCTTGAGACCTTCCGCCGCTGGGGCATTGACGGGAAACGAGGAGGTAACCATATTTACGCAGCAGGTGTGACCATCAAACCGACCGATAGTAAGTTTAACATGAATATACCTTCGTCGGAAAGCACTTACAACCCCAATATAAAGAAATAAGACAATTAACTAACATTTATTAACCAACATTCTAAAAACGAAAGCAATCTATGAAAAAGTTTCTAGTAGGAGCCATGGTGCTCCTGGCAGCGGTGGCATCGTTCACCAGTTGTAAAAAAGACAACAACAGCGGTTCTTCTGAAGGTGCAGAATTTGCAATCACTCCCGCACTTGTTGAATTGGCTCCGGGTAATACCCAGCGTGTTAAACTAACCATCAGCGATGTTACTGCCACTTGGACATCTGATGACGAGACAGTAGCAACCGTTGATAAGTATGGTACCATCACCGCGAAAGCAAAAGGTGAGACCACCGTTAGAGCAACCGAAAAAGGCGGTACGCGCGTGGCTACTTGCACTGTCAAGGTTTTGGATCCATTGGCATTAGTAACATTCAGTCAAGCATCTGTGTCATATTCGTATAACAAAGACACCCACAAACCTCTTCCTGAAGAAGTGTATGGTGATACTATTGCTGTTGCCGTTACCTATAAAGCTCAAACCAGCGGCGGAGAAATGGCAGGAGGTGATACCATTTGGGGAGTTATGGTGGCTGCTAACTTAAACCTCTTCTCCAAAGGTTTCGGTTACAACGACGATGGTAAACTTTCCGGTGCCGAAGATGGTTACATCATGTCCTGCCCCACCTTCCTCTTTTATTCTGACTACGACATGAAAAGAAATAGCCAAGCCCGCTACGTAGTAGACGGTGAAGCCCACTACTATTTCCCAGAGGGTACACATCAGGTGTGGGATCGCTCTAAAAATTCACAAAGTACCAATCCTTATATGGTAGAGATTCCTGATTCCGGTGAAAAGAAAGCTCGTAAAATCATCCCCGGTTCTTTATCAAACGAAGATGCATTCATGACTTACATCAGAAATGCCATGACCGCGGCTAACAATAAAGAATGGAATACAGATAATGGATTTTGGGTTAACGTATTCCGCGCAGATACCGCAAGTATTGATGGTGCACGTGTAACCTACTACTACTATGATAGCGAGGAAGGTGATTATACTTTCGTAAGTTATTTGCCTGATGCATTGGTAACCAATTTGACTGTAGTACTTGAGAATAATCCCAATAGTGAGTATATGTATACCGTCTCCGGTATGCGTGCAGAATTGAGACCCGTACATGCTACTACAGTTAGTGGAATGTTAGTGCCCATGGGCGTTGAAGTTCAGGCTGACGAACTGACAGAGATAATGCAGATTGTCAGCGGTGACAAGCCTGTTCTTGATGAAGCAATTAACTTAGAATATTTTGCACCTCAAACCAGTGCCCCCGCTCGTAGAGTGGCTACAGATGACGAGATGATTCTTACCGCAGAGGAAATTGAAAGAATTAAATCTCAAAAGTTCATCAATACGTTGGATATGCCTAGAGCAAAAAAGAACCTTCGCAAATAATTCATTCCTGCGATAAAATAAAAATCGCTCTACCCATGAAAGGTAGAGCGATTTTTATTAGGATAGTAATGCTCAATCTCACTTATTGCGCAATAAACTTTTTGCCGTGCTGAATATAAATTTGACCTTGAACCGGCATTGCTATTTCACGTCCCATCAAATCAAAGATTCGATTATCTTGTTCTTCCCAAAAATCTTCTTTTATTTCCTCCAGAGGTGTCGTTCTATTGGGAGTTATACCGCGAATAATATCCATACCCGCATAATAGGGGCAAATATTATCCGCTTGCAGTCGAAACCATAGTGTCCCAATACCTCCCGTGCTGCCATTCCATCCCCAATTGAAATGAAAGAATGGATAACGTTTTTTAACATCGTCTTTGGCATAACAATATCCATCTATCACAAAAGCATGAGCCCCATCCCAACCTAACGCCACATATTCGCTAGAATTCGTTCCTGAGGCGTATACCGGCCGCTTGGCATCAATCTCCGCGATGAGTGCATTCTGAAAGTAAGTCACATTCGTGAATTCTGACATCTTCTCAATAGACAGAAGACCTGCAGAGCCTTCCACACTATTTCGATAATTGAATATTGACATCAGCGAACTTGGCACTGCTGTAGAATAAGTTCCACTTCCGGACGAACTATATTCCATCTTTGCCGCATAACCACAGGATTTCATGAGTATAGCAATGGCTTTCTTTTGTTCCTCTGTGGATTCTACACCTGCATACGTCGGCAAGATATTCATCCAATCAAGAGTAACCGTGTCAAACGACATATTCAGTACAGATGGAACAGCAGGTGTGGAAAAAGAAACAGAGCCAGAAAGACAATGGTTTGGCCATTGATGATACGCCATAATCTGCGCCATGGCGGTAGCGACACACCCTGTGACACACTGACGCCCTGTTGTATCATAAGGACAATACATGTTGTAAGGATACCCCTGCCCAAAGGCAATCGGATCAAGTAATGGACCTACTGAATCTGATGCGATAGCAGATGCATGGGAAACAGCCACCAACTCGTTGTTACCATCCACAAGAACATATCCACCGTCAGGACAAACTTGACGGTGGATATTGTTATCAGTTGACAAAGATGACAGAAGTGTGACTACTGCAATAATCGAAAATAACATAACGGTATTTTATTGTGCAATGAACTTCTTTCCATTCCGGATGTAAATCTGCCCCGCTACAGGCTCATTGATTACACGCCCCATCATGTCATAGATGCGATTGTCATTCACAGTACCATCGGCCTCTATTTCATCTAAAGGTGTTGCATCATTGGGCATAATGCCACGGATAATATCAAGTTTCGTCAGATACGGGCATAACTGATCACCTTGCAAACGATACCAGATATCATTCTGGCCATCTTGCGTCATGCCTCCCCATCCCCAATTAAAATGGAAGAAAGGATATCTCTTCTTTGTATCCTCCTTGGCATAGCAATAGCCATCAATTACATAAGCATGGCCACCATCCCAACCACGTTCAATGTATTGGGCAGCACATTGACCGGAAGAATAAATGGGACGACCTGCTTGAATCTCTGCTATCAATACATTTTGGAAATTACTAATTGTAAAATCAGACATATACTCCATTTGCAACTGCCCAGAAGCGCCATCAATCACACTCTTGTAATTGAAGATTTGCTGGAGAGCACCAGGTACTGCTGTTGATTGTGTACCACTGGACTCTGAACTATAATTCATTTTTACAGAATAACCACAGGCCTTCATAAGATAGGCAACCGCCAACTTTTCTTCCGTGGTGGTTTCTTCTACCACTTGATAGGCAGGTTTAATTTTGTCCCAATCAAAAGAAACAGTATCAAAGTTAATGGATAACTCTCCCGGAACCTTAGAAGTGGTATATGTCCTATAATAAGGCAAACATTGTTTGGGCCAATTGTGGTATTTCATAATTTGCGCCATAGCCGTTGCCACACACCCCGTAACCGACAGCTTGTTTTGGTTATCACGCGGGCAATAGTAGTTGTACGGTGCTCCCTGATTGAAGGCAATTTCCCCTAAAAGAGGACCAACCGAATCGTTGTCCACAGCCATAGTCAGTTGCAGGGGTGCATCTTCCACAATCTCCACTTCACGATTACTCATCGCAGCAAAAGTGCGGATAGACTCCATATTTTCTCTAACAGACCCTTTGTGTGAGAAACCAATCATGTTATTATTCTCGTCCATTAAGATATAACCACCGCCCTGCTGATCAATAGCACGAACGACATTCTCGGGCTGCGTTGCCCAAACCGATGCTGCCATCACGAGGCAAGCACAAAAGAAAATCTTTTTCATACGACTTATTGTTAATTTGGATTTTGGGCGCAAAGGTACAATAAATATTTGGAATATGCAAATAAAAAAGCACAAAAGTACGGAAATATGGTGAATTAGTACAAAAACATTTGCGTATTCCAAATATTTGTACTAATTTTGTCGGCAGAATATCAATCTCAGTCCAAGGAAACCATGACAGATTCAGAAACGCGGAAACGGGTGGCGGTGATAGCAGGGGCAGGTCCAGCAGGCCTGACCGCTGCATACGAGTTGCTGCGCCAGACCGATATACAACCTATCGTATGCGAACAGACCAACGCCATCGGCGGTATATCCCAGACCGTGGAATACCACGGTAACCGCATGGATATAGGCGGTCACCGCTTCTTCTCAAAGAACGATGAGGTGATGCAATGGTGGCAACAGATAATGCCTATGCAAGGGCAACCTGCCAAAGACGACCTGCTACTGCATGAGACCGACAAGGCTTACGCAGAGGATGGTCCAGACCCCGAAAAAGAAGACCGCACTATGCTGGTGCGCCGCCGCGTGAGTCGCATCTTCTTCCTGCGCAAGTTCTTCGACTACCCTATCTCGATGAAGAAAGAAACGTTCCTTAACATGGGCTTCGTGCGGATGATGCGCGCAGGGATAGGCTACCTATGGGCCTGCGTACACAAACTGCCGGAAGACTCATTGGAGAACTTCTATATCAACCGCTTCGGGCGACCGCTATACGAGATGTTCTTTGAGGACTATACAGAGAAAGTGTGGGGTATCCATCCGTCGAAGTTAGGTGCAGACTGGGGCAGCCAACGGGTAAAAGGACTCTCCATCATCGCCGTGCTGAAAGACATGTGGCGCAAATCGTTCGGCACCAAAGACAATACCCATGTGGAGACCTCCCTTATCGAACAGTTCATCTATCCCAAATACGGTCCCGGCCAATTGTGGGAGACAGTTGCCCATGACGTGCAAGCGCGCGGAGGCGAAGTGCGCCTGCAAACGAGTGTTACGGGCGTGAATGTGCAAGATGGGCGCGTGACAAGCGTGCGCGTAGAGACCGCTGAAGGCAAGGAAGAGACGATACCTTGCGACTTCTTCCTCTCCACTATGCCATTGAAAGACCTTGTTCCAAGTCTGCAAGGCATACAAGTACCCGAAGAGGTGCAGCAGGTAGCGCAAGCCCTACCCTATCGCGATTTCATCACCGTCGGTCTGCTGGTCAGCAAACTAAAGATACGCAACGAGACCAAACTGAAGACCTATGCTGAACGCGTGCCTGACACATGGATATACATTCAGGAACGCGACGTAAAAATAGGGCGTCTGCAAGTGTTCAACAACTGGTCACCGTATCTGGTGAAAGACTACGAGAACACGATGTGGATCGGCTTGGAATACTTCTGCACCGAAGGCGATGCGATGTGGAACACCTCTCCCGAAGACTTCATCCGCACAGCCAAAGCTGAACTTGCCAAGATAGATATCATCCGCGAAGAGGACGTGCTGGATGCCTGCCACGTGCGCATACGCAAAGCCTACCCCGCCTATTACGGCAGCTACTACCAACTGGATAGCGTGCGGAAGTTCTTAGACACCGTGCCTAACCTCTTCTGTCTGGGCCGCAACGGGCAACACCGCTACAACAATATGGACCACTCTATGCTGACCGCCTTTGAGGCTGTGCGTGCTATCCGCGACAACCAGTTGGAGGACAAGACAAACATCTGGAACGTAAATACAGAAGCCGAATACCATGAAAGCAAATAACAACCGCTGGCTATTGACGGGCTGTTGCGCCCTTCTGACAATCGCATGGTTCATCCTCGCCAGCAAAACATTCAACACCAAGCCCGATTTGAACGGAGA
>Ga0310786_10007458_pt1 | contig 14264 bp, 35 predicted proteins | sample AusTroGonzalo_MG_FD_203881 | JGI IMG/M metagenome (GOLD analysis project Ga0310786, IMG submission 203881) | Bovine rumen microbial communities from tropical cattle in Woodstock, Queensland, Australia - Gonzalo_03 (v2) (version 2) | ecosystem: Host-associated > Mammals > Digestive system >... | reverse complement strand
CGAGTTCAACAGGATGCGTCAGTGGTGTCTTTCCAATCCCACAAAGAAGAAAACAGCAAGGGGAATAAGGCGGTTTGTTACTGGCTGGCTTGATAGGGAACAGAACAAGTCGGGTGGAAACGGCAGGTCATCGTATAGTGGCAGTCGTAACGCCGACAAGATCAACAACGTAGGAAATTGGGGTAAACAGTTTGAGCAACAGAATTTCAATTGAGGATTTTAGGGTTATTGTTCGTGGGTTAATGGCCGCTTATCCGAGGGATAACTTCATTCCCGATGAATACACCTTTAACCTTTGGTACACAGCATTACAAGACATCAGCTATCCGGCTTTGAACAAGGCTGCGACATCATACATTATGTCGAGGACATTTCCACCGACAGTCGCAGACATCAGGCAGATGGCATACGACCTCGATGCTCCGGCAGATGACATCGCTGGCGAGGAGTGGTCAAACCTGATGAAAGCACTTGGACACTCCGGCAGTCCCGAAGCGATTGATTATTGGGACAGACTTCCCGAAAACACAAGGAAGATCGTTGGCAGTTTTCGTGAGTTCCAGGAGTGGGGCAACACTCAGACTTGCGATTTGATGTCAGTTCAGCGACCGATGTTCATCAAGCGGTTTGAGGAAATGAGCCGAGCAGAGAGATTGCGTGGGGCAGTACCCACAAACCTTGCACCGCCGTCTAAGCAGTTGACCGCAGAGACTATTGCGAAACTGGAAGATCGCAGCGGTCAGACGGAAGAACACAAAGCGGTTGAAGCACCGCACGAAAGACTTAACGAGTTGAAACGGAGACTTGGAATGTTATGAAAAAGAAAATCGCACTACTGCTTGTGGCAGCCATACTTCTCACTGGCTGTCACACAACAACAAGGTATTTGGGCGGTTCAATGGATATTGATCTGCCGAAGGGTCAGAAACTTGAAGAAGTCACATGGAAAGATGAATCCATTTGGTATCTGACAAGACCTATGAGAGAAGATGAAAACCCTGAAACTCACGTATTCCAAGAGGATTCGGAGTGGGGAGTTCTTGAAGGGACCGTGACGTTCAAGGAAAGCAAATAAATCAACAAACGGAAAAGGAGAAAATGAAACTATGAAGGAACTGAAAATTCATCTTACATTTACGACACCTATTCTTGGCACGGCAAGCGCAAACAAGGAGATCCACTCTGAGTACATTGCATCGAAAGCCCCGGACGCACCGAAGCGTGAGGAAGAGATCGCTGCAATTGGAGTAGATGCTTACGAGGAGAAGGGCATGACCGTATTCCACAGGAACAAGGAAGGCAACCCGATCCTGTTCGACTACCAGCTCAAGGGCTTCTTCAAGGACGCTTGCTCAATGCTTCAGAAGTGCAGAAACGGCAAGCAGGGCAAGCCGGAAGAGTTCGCCAAGGCATCCTGTGAACTGAAAGCATACAAGAAGATCATTGATGGGGTCATCTTCATCAAGGAGCGTGAGATCCCGATCAATGTCAACGGCGAGATTGGTAACCTTCAGCGTCCGCTCCGTGGACAGACAGCACAGGGTGAGAGGATCGCTCTTGCCAACTCCGAGATGATTCCTGAAGGTTCGACCATCGACTTCACCATTATCGCCATGACCGACTGCTACATTCCGGCTATCATCGAATGGCTGAACTATGGACGGTTCAGAGGCATCGGACAATGGAGAAATTCGGGCCTAGGGGCCTTCCAGTACACTATGGAGTGATCCGCAACGGCAAAGTTTTGCAGACCGTGGTATCGCAATGGCATAGCTGTGAAGTGATGGGATGGGTAAAGCAACGGCATGGCCAGGTCGTGCGTTGCAAGGCAACGGCATAGCCTATTTGAGCAATGCAAAGGCGTAGTAAAGCGACACATGGAATGGCTAGGGCAATAATAAGCGAAGTTTAGCAAAGGCATAGCAAAGTCTCTCAGCGCAATGGCAAAGCGGAGCGGTGTAGGGCGCGGTATGGCAACGGCAATGCGAGGTCTAGTACGGCAACGGCATGGCGAGGAAGTGATAGCATTGACAAGCGAGGGCTTTGTACTGATGTGTAGAGCAAAGGCAAAGCATACCGGGGCTATGTATGGCAAAGGCAAAGCAATGGGTAGCAATGTATTGCGAAGGCAATGAAGTGTGGAGCGAAGTGCTGCTATGGCATAGAAGAGCAATGAACTGCGAAGGCAAGGTCAGGCGCAGATGGGCGAAGGCACGGCTTTGGTTGCGTAGCTACGGCAAAGTGAAGAACCGTATAGCGATGGCAAATTTTTGAAAGGAGAAGGCAAGTTTGAGATTTGAAAGAGTGAGTTATTCAGTTTTCGCAGATGATGTAAGGAAATGGTATCGGCCCATCAAGCCGGAAGAACTTTTTGACCGCTGGACGGAGATCCGGCTGCCCGAACGCAAGACGAAGTACAGTTGCGGCTATGATATTTCGACTCCGCTCGACATCGTTCTTGCTCCGCATACGAGCATCGTGATCCCGACTGGAATCCGTGTCGTGTTCAGCGAAGAAGAGAGAGAGACATGGCACTTGAAACTGTACGCAAGATCAAGCGTTGGAATTAAGGACCAGGTGGTTATCACGAACGGAACTGGCTTGGTGGACAGTGACTTCAGCGACAGCGAGAACGAAGGAGATATGCTGATCGCACTGACCAACATGAGCGATGAGGTACGCAAGTACAAGGCCGGAAACCGTGTCTGTCAGGCCGTTTTTGAGATTTACGGCATCACCGAGGATGACAAGGCTTCGGGGCAGCGCAAGAGTGGAGTCGGGAGTACGGGAAAATGAACGAGTATGAGTTCAAAGTAGGTGACCGCATCTACACAAGCATGGACGAAATCGGCACGGTCGTAAGCATCACTCCTACCGGGCGGTACAACGTGGAATTTGATGGCGGTGGCAAGAGCCAGTTCCTTCACAGCAGAAGAGAGGTAGGAAGAGATGGATATCACATGAACCTTCTGTACCACCTAGACGAAAAGCAAGAACAGCGGATTCGGCGCAAACGTGCGATCTACAACTGCAGCAGACTGTTTGAGCGGACGGTGAACAAGCTGTCATACGACCAGGCGATGAGGATTCTGAAGATACTGGAAGAAGTAGATGCGTGAAGGAAGGTGATCAAAATCATACATCTAGGAGACATCACAAAAATAAACGGAGCAGAAATACCGCCCGTTGATGTTATAACCTTTGGCGCGCCATGCCAAGATTTGAGCGTTGCTGGCAAACGAGCCGGGATGAAGCACGAATCAGCTGGCGATGACGAAACAACGAGATCGGGTCTGTTTTATGAAGCAGTAAGAATAATCAAGGAGATGCGAGAGCATGACAGAGAATTACACGGTGGAAGGTCAGATGTCAATCTTCGACCTCGATATGCAGTCTACGAGAACGTCCCTGGCGCGTTCAGCAGCAACAAAGGAGCAGACTTCCAAGCGGTCCTCACGGAAATCGTCAGGATCGTCTGCAAAGATGCCGATGATGTGCCTATGCCTGAAAAGGGAAAATGGCCCAAAGCCGGAATCCTCTACGGAGTGGGTGACAATGGACAGCCCTTTTCTGTGGCTTGGAGACTTCACGATGCCCAGTACTGGGGCGTTCCACAACGCAGAAAAAGGTTGGCTGTGCTTGCCGACTTCAACGGACTCACCGCTGGGGAAATTCTATTTGACCCTCAATATCGGGGAGAAGCCGAGTGTACCGAATCCGACACATCTGAGTCAGATCCTGGAGACGAATGCGAATCCGAAGTATAACCTCTCGCCGAGGGCTTGTCAGGGCATCCTGTCAAGGGCAAGCAGAAGGGGCAAGAAGCTGCCCGATGTGCTGAAGACCGCACTTGAGAATCAGATTGGTGACTACGATGGAGACGAGTAAAATAGCCACTTCGTGCTGTTTGAAGGTACGGGGGGCGAGAGATTGATAGCTACGGTAAACGTGCCGGAAAGGGTGCATTGGTCAGATGGGAACAGTCAATGACGTTGGGAGTATCGCAAGATCAAGTGTTGTTTGTTTGGAAGGAAACGGACAACGTCCAAGTCACCGAGGTGACGGATTTAGAGTAGGGGGGGGTATCGTACACATTAAACGCAGTAGAAGTACACTGCGTTGCCTACGGCATCAGTCCTTATCACTCAAATGCGATGCTTTCATCGAATCCGCACAGCGGTATATATGTTGCGGATACTTCACGGTCACTGGATGCAATGAACTGTGGGTATCCGGGATGCAACCAAGGGGGAATTGCAATTGTCGAGATACGTAGTCCTAGAACATCATCCAAATGATTCACGAATCAGGGTGTCAGAAGATGGCATTTGTCAGACGCTGAGTCAGCGGATGGGTACTGGGGGGGGCAACGTGCCATTGGTAATTAAGGTCGAAGAAAACGAGCATGAAGATACTGATAACGCTGAATGACCAAGGCGGCGGCATTATGAGTTGGAATTATGACGGCATAGCAAGCACCCTTCGGTCGCAGACAAAGCACCATGAACCAGTGATAGTTTTGGAAAGAGTGTGCAATGAAAGCAATAGCTATAGATCATTACAATCAGGCACTGACGAAAGAAGTCTCGATGACGCTTAAACGTGTCCAAGGCGGTGATGACTATCCGATTGTATTAATAATCTACGAGGAAGATGAAGACATTGACAGAAAAGCGGTTCTTTGAATGGCACGAAGACGATGTGTCCGTAACCCTTAGAAATAAGGGCGGTTCTTACGGGGGGGGTCAGAAGTATTGGTCATTTACTCTACCAGGACACCGTTGGAGCAGTGTGTTTCGATGACTACAAAGGACCGAATAGACAGTATGTCGAACAAGGAAAACTGATTATCGATGTTATCGAGAGAGAACCAAGTGAATGACGTTTTTGTCGCAAATTCATCAGTGGGGCATCGTAGGAACGATTGACTCCAGTTACTTTAAGGGTTGTGGATTGCGACAGGGAGTCGAGCGAGAGGTAGTTGTTGTAAAGAATGGAACTACTAGGAATGATTGCAGACCATCCGACACCGAAAATTAAGGCCGGGGGGGGGATCTGCATTTACGATGAACAGTAGGGACTACAAAGGAGTGATGGTAGTTGTCATATCAGAGAATAACAGGACCACTGATGGCGAACAGTCATCCGGGGAGCTACTGTGGACAGGACGCATACAACGATATGTTTGTAACGGAGACAAGGAATGATTTATGCACTTCAGGCATTCGGTGCGTACAAGGCATCAGAACAGGCTTCGGCACTGAAAATGAGGGACTGGAAAGATGCCACAGACCTCGTAATCGGTCATGGGGGGGGCCAGGATAATTTGAACGAATCAAACGAAAATACAGTATTAATGGGCAGCCATAAAGGCCATGCCGGAATCAGCGAGAACGGAGTCAGCACTACTCTGAACGCACAGGAGAAGGAGCGACCGCTTATCGGATCTACAGTGGTGAGAAGGCTTACGCCACTGGAATGCACTCGTCTCCAAGGCTTTCCTGACGGATGGGTTGACATCGGTGAGCCTGTCGAGGTCAAGGACAAGGAAGGCGATGTGGTCGGAGTTGACTACTACTACACGGACGAGGAAGGCAAGCGAAGGAAAGTTACGGATTCAGCGAAGTACAAGGCTTTGGGTAATGCGATTGCGACACCGTTTTGGTTTTGGCTGCTTCGTAGGATCTCCGCACAGTACGAGCGTCCGGCAACGCTTGGAAGTCTGTTTAGTGGCATCGGTGGGTTTGAATATGTCCACGAAAAGTGCAACGGACCAGGCACTGCATTGTTTGCTTCGGAAATTGAAAGTTACTGCATTGCGGTGACGAAGGAACACTTCCCGGAAGGAGAATAAATGACACGACAAGAGATTAGAGCCTACATTCGCAAAACATTCAAAAAGCGAATCCAACTTTTGCTTGCGGAATCGGGGCAGACTCAGGTGGAAATCTCTAGGGCAACAGGCATAAACAAGAAGCTGCTCAACAAGTACATGAGCGGAGAGATTCTTCCGGGGCCGGACAATCTGGTTGCGCTTGGAGAATACTTTGAAGTTTCAATCGACTGGATGTTAGGGGCAAGTGAGGACAGAGCATGAGCGAATTTGGAGATGCCTTGAGGGACGCGATAAAGATGCGCGGAATGTCCCAAAGGCAGTTGGGTATGAACATTGGTGTATCTGAGTGTGCGGTCAGCAAGTATGTTGCCGGAACGATGATTCCGAGGAAGAAACGGATCGCATCAATCGAGCAGTCACTTGGGCTTGAGAGAGGTACATTGCAGAGATGTGCTGATGTAGACAAAATCAAGGAAGAGGAAGATGACGAAACCAGGGAAGAAAAGATACTGAAGGCATGGAAGAGGGGTGAAAGGACTCCGTATGAGGTAGCTGAGATTACTGGGTATCCCATCAAGATTGTCAAAAAGTATCTTCCGCTAGGATTGGAGAGGTAGGAGAAAGGAATGGAACTGACGAGAGAAGAAGCACTGAAGTACCACAGGCAGATGTGGGAAGATATGCAGAAGGAGCTGGGGGACGAGCCGACAGGCAGAGCTAGGATACTGTTCAAGGAAAAATGGATTTCTGAGCATTTTCCGGGGGAGAAAATATGCAACGATTGTTTCCTTTGCGAGTTCACTACTGACAGGAGATGCTGCACGGATTGTCCTATCGAGTGGGACTACGGATGGTGCGAAAAAGGTGAACGCAATTGGAGAAACGCTCCCATCTCCAAGATCCTTGCACTCCCGGAAAGGAAGGAGAACGATGGAACTAATAAGCAGACAAGCGGCGATTGATGCGCTTGTGAAGGAAACGGTATACCCTACACGCGAAAGAATCAAAAGAGTGGCAGAAAGAAAAACATCTGATGAATGGATCACAGGCATAAATGATGCGCTTGGCGTTATTGAGGATTTAGATGCCGTCCCCGCCGAACCGCGCGAGGATGCGGTGAGCAGGAAGGCGGTTCAATATCTGTTGGCACATTTTGTTGATGAGGATAAATATGTTGACGCTTGCGATGGGTTGAAGCATTTGCCACCTGCACAGCCCGAAATCATTCAGTGTAAGGATTGCAAGCACAGAGATTATTGGGGTTCTTGCAAGAAATTAAATTCCATATTTAATGGTCATAAAACAGTTACGTTTGACAAAAATTTCTTTTGCGGATTTGCGGAAAGGAAAGAGGAATGATTCTCACAGAAGAACAGATTAAAGCAGACAATGAGCGGTGGAAAGTAAGGGACATCAAACAGGAATTGCATTACCTTGGCTACTCTGTTCCTAATAGGCTTTGTGTGACTAACGATGACCTTCGCTTCAATGCGTTTGTGGCGAGGAAGGCATTGGGCATGGTCGAACAACTTTCTGCACAGCACGAAATCATACGGTGTAAGGACTGCAAGCACTCACACATGACCAGTGATGGAAAGTTGTGTAAATACTGCGATATGTTTGAATTAATGGAAATGTATGTCGATGCAGACTTTTTCTGTGGATATGCAGAGAGGAGAACTGAGTGATAAAAACATTTTGTAGCTTTGCTGCGGTGATTGCGATGGGGTTGCTGTTCGTTGATATTGCGACAGATGCGGAAACTGGAAAGATGATTTTCCACCTGGCCCTGTTTGTTTTAAATGCGCTTTGTGCAACGATGGAAGATTAAGGAGAAACCAAATGAAGTGGATTCCGATTAGCGAGAAAGAACCACCTAAGTACAAGAATATCCTTGTTACATGGAAGTACGGTTGCAAGCGGTATGTAATGCAAGCGCAAAGAGTGACTAGAAATGCAGTTACATTTTATGAACCGTCTGCCGATTTTCAGAAGCAAAGTTATTCACCGCTGAATGTGATCGCATGGGCTGAGATGCCCGAACCGTACAAGGGCAACTGAAAGGAGAAAAGATGGCGAAGTACGTGTTTGATATTGATACGGAAAACCCGTATGTAGACAAAAACGGTAATAAAGTATATGTGGCGACAAGTGGGGCTATATATGAACACGTTGTGATGAAGGGGCTTGAACCGCTCACGCCGGAATACGTCAAAGAAAATTTCAGTGAACTGATCGAAGCAGCACACGCAAACGGATACGAAGCAGCAGAGAGAATATGGCATTGTCCCGGTTCAGAAAATGAGTTCTATCGCAAGGGTCTTGAGGATGCGTGGGAACTGGCAAAGATGATTGCTTATGCGTCAATGCACGGTGGAGTTGTTTCGCTGTGTCCTGATTTGTATGTTGAAGATTTTCACTCATGCGCGGATACATTCGAAGCGTTTACCGTCCACGAAGCCCTTGCAAAGCTGAAAGCCTACGAGCAGAAGAAAGCACAGGATCTTGAGATAAAGGTTGGGGATGAGGTTGAATTTATCAACGACCGTGAAGGTAGAGAAGGGGACAAGCACATCGTCAGTTATACATACGGCGAGAAGTTTGACGGAATTGATGATAACGGTATGACTTGTGAAGGGTGCGATATTCACGATGTCCGCAAGACAGGCAAGCACTACAACATTGCCGAACTGCTCAAGAAGATGAAGGAAGGCGAGGACGAGGAATGACCACCGAAGAAGCAAAAGTAGTAATCCTGGCTGCGGTGATCGTGTGGTTGCCGATACTGCTGATTTTTAAGAAGTGGGGGTGAGTATGAATACGAACTTTGATGCTATTAAGTCGCAGTCACAGTTTTGCGCAGAACTGATGCTCAGACTGGATGACGAAATTCAGAAATCGGACAACGGATATTGGTCGGGTATGGCAGACCATACGAGGAAACAGGACGATATTAAGCGTGTTCGCCGGGAACTGATGACGTTATCGAGGATGCTGAATCCGTGGGGGTGACAGAATGACATGGATTAGAATCACTCATACATTAGTCAAATGTCCTTATTGTGGAACAGTGCAATTAAGGAGTTGCAAGTGTAAATATTGCAAAAGGAAGGTGACTGAATGAGCGACATTTTAGTTAGAGGCATGAGGATGCCGCAAAACTGCATTGATTGCAGATTGTCAGACCGTCTTATTGATAATGAGTGTCCGTTTATTTCCATTGATAAACGTGATTATCGGCACAAGCGGTACGAAAAATGCCCGCTCGTTGAACTCCCTGCGCACGGGAATTTGATAGACCGCGATGCAGAACAGCTTAAAAACAAACTCAAGTTAATCAGAGAAGCAGAAGTGCAGATATACGGTAGAGGATCATGGGGGTTCGCGATCAAGGCGAAAGATGCTATTTACGATGCGTCGGTAATCATCCCGGCAGAAAGCGATGGTGAAGCATGATTGCCATTAAGACAAGTTTAAATATGATGCCTGAATACTGCGATAGTTGTCAATGGTATGAGTGCAGACCACATCCGATGAGAGGTTGGTCGGAAGGTTGCGGACTTATGAATCAGTGCATGGATGATGACCAGCCGGACGAGTGGATTTATGACGGCAACGGCAGGCCAAAGGCGTGTCCGCTTATTACTATCCCGTCAGAGCATGGGCGGCTGATCGATGCGGACGAGATTGTAAACGACTGCGAAAAATACATCAAAACGCTCAACCCGGACGTGGACGGAAAGGAAATATCCAAAGTGCGGTGGCTGATTGGCGTATTAAACGGGCAGCACACAATCGTGCCGGCAGAAAGGAGCGATGATGCAGAAAGCAGTTAAAGGGTTTTATGCGGATTGTCCGTGGAGAGTTGAGCGGAAGATGTCGCTTACGGTTGCCGGAGAGTTTAAGGATTTCTTCATTCCTTGCATGGGAGAACGGTGTCCGTGTTTTGTCAAAGAAGGCAATGAGAACTGGTGTTACCGTGACTACATGAAGTATCCGCTGAACAAGAAGGCAAGAGCAAGAAGGGACGAGGAGTATAAACCGTTTGAAGAAAAAAATCTTTGAGTATTTCCTAACCCTGGTTTTCATGGGGTATGTGGCACTGTTATGGCTGAGTATTCAGCTTGGATTTTGGTTTGAGGACGAAGAGGACGATATGTATGCCTGAGTTTTTGGGAGCGTTTATAGGGGCTTTAATCGGCACTTGGACGTACTGGTTTATGTCAGATAACGACCTTTTCAGATGGGATACGGACGATGATGACGATGATTACGAAGAAGAGTATGAGGAAGAGTAAGGGGGCAACAGTGATTAAGTGCTTCGTGGCGATTATCGGCGGTGTGATTTTCTGCTTTGCGTTGGTGGTGACTATCTTTGCCTGTTTGATGTCCGGCTTTAGGTTTGGCAAGAGCCTGAAGTACAGATGGCTGCGTCAGAAATACTGCAATCACGAATGGGTCAAGATCAGCAGTAAGACCATCAGGAAGGATGGCAAGTACATCGTGAAGCAGACCAAGTGGCGGTGTAAGAAATGTGGGAAGGAGCGGTACGATGACAAACCGTGATGCGTTTTTGAAGAAACTGTCCGCTTTGAGCGACAAGGAACTTGCTGCCGTGATGTGCAACGGAACGGATTGCGATGAATGTCCGGCGGCAACAGATACAACCTTTTGCCGTGGTATAGAGGTCGTTGAGAAGTGGATGGGAGAAGAGGTCGAACAGGCTGATTAGAAAGAGGGGTAAAGTCAGCCAAAAGGGTAGGTAAAAATGGAAAACGAGAAATTATTGAACGATATTGAAATTGCCTTGTCGATGGCGGTTGACAAGGAAACCAGGGAAAAGGTGATGCACATAATCATCTCCAACTTGCGTAATTATGAAATTACCAAGATGGAAACTGGAGTGGCTGTGCGAGACGAGGTTCTGAACGAGGACATCCTCAAGAAATATGTGGCTTGCATGGCGATTGACGGAAAATCAAAGAGGACGATCAAGCAGTACGTTTGGACGCTTCAGAAATTTGAGAAAGTGGTCGGCAAGACGTACACAGCCGTCACGACTGACGATATACGGTATTTTCTTGGCTGTCTGAAAATGAATGGCTCAAAGAACAGCTATATAAGTGGTCAGAGAGCGTGTATCTCAGCGTTCTATATGTGGCTGGAAGACGAGGAAATCATTGAGAAAAGTCCTTGTCGCAAGGTCAAGAAAATCAAGGTCGAGAAAGAAATCAGACTTCCGTTTTCGGCGGTTGAGATTGACAAATTGCGCAGTGGGTGTAAGCGGAAGATTGATCGTGCGATTGTTGAGTTGCTGTTGTCTTCCGGGGTGCGATGTGAGGAGTTGTGCAACCTGAAACTCATGGATGTTGACCTTGCTAAGAGGATCGTCAATGTCAAGGACGGCAAGGGTGGCAAGGATAGAGTGACGTACATGAGCGATGTCGCAGCAGAGCATATCGGCAAGTACTTGGCATCACGAAAGGTTGTGGGACCGTATCTGTTTATGCCTGTCAGGTCAAAATACGACCATTACAGTATCAGAGGCATCGAAGGCATTGTCAGCCGTGCCGGGGATAGAGCAGAAGTCGAAGACGTACACCCTCACAGATTCAGAAGGACGTTTGCTACGGATCTGTATAAGCGTGGAATGGACATCGCAAGTATAAGCAAGCTGATGGGTCACGCAAATATCGAGGTAACGAAGCAGTACATTTACATTGCCGATGAGCAGTTGCACGGTGAGTACAGACGGTTTACAGCATAGAAATTTTATATTTTTTCTGTATTAAGTGGAACAGCCATAGGCTATAATAGGAGTAACAAATGGATACCAAGGCAATTGGCAAAAACATCCGATTCTTGCTCAAAGGAATGGGAATATCAGAGTCCGAGTTTGCGAACAAAATTCACGTTTCCGAACAGACTCTTGAACGGTGGCTGGATGGCGATAGACAGATTACGGTCTATGCGCTCAAACGCTGTGCTGACTGCCTTGGTACTACTATGGAGTTGCTGACGATGGGAATGGAGAAATGATGGGAGAGAAAAGCAATCAATTTGATTATGGGAACATCAAGGTTGAACATGACGGTCAGTTCTTTAAACTCGGCAAGATTGAGAGTGCAAGGCTGATTGAACCAAAGGATCTTCCTGACGGCGAGACCATTGGCATTGACATGACTGGATTTCGTTTTGGGACACCAACACAGTTCACGATGGAGCTGAAAGTAGAAAATCCGCTTAGGCTTGAACTTACGCTTCTTGGAATCCCGGTGGTCAACGTGATCTTGTGCAAGAACTGTGCGAACAGGAACACAAGGCAATGTCCATGCAAAGGCTTCGGAGATTATGACTCATGCAGCAGGGGGGTGCTTCGTGACAACGATCAATAAACGGCTCATTGAACTGAAAGAAGAACGGCAGGTGAGTCTGACACAGATTGCAGAGGAGTCCGGCATACCGCTTGGGTCAGTCAAGGGTGCGCTTTATACGGAGAAGAACCTTAATACCAATACGCTTGAGGACTTTGCGGATTACTTCGGAGCCTCCTGTGACTGGATCTTAGGACGGACAGATGTAAGAGAGGTAAGCACATGACAGATTATCAGCTTGCCGTTGAACGAGCCTGTTCAAAATGTCCGATGTCTGAACCGGGCTGCCGAGATGTCTGCCCTACGTTTAAGAGGGAACTGAACAAGGCAAAGAAGGAAGTTGAGCCAATCAAGCACCATGATTTCACTCCTGAAGAGAGGTTGAAGTTTGAAGTGGCGAAGAAGGTCATCCGAGAAGCAAGGAAGGTCCATGCGAAGGCAAACGGTAGAGAGATTAACATTGTTTCAGCCAAGGAGAAGAAGAAATGAAAAGACGAGTAGCGGTTTACTGTGCTTCACAAAGGCTTTACAAAGACACGATTCCGGCGATCAAGTCCATGTTGCTGAATGGACATCCCGACAAGATTTACTTCCTCATCGAAGATGACACGTTCCCGGAATGGCTGCCTGAACAAGTGCAGACGATCAACGTAATCAATCAACCGTATTTTCCACGCACCGGCCCTAATATGCAGACGCACTTCACCTATATGGCACTCATGAGGGCTGCGCTGACGAAGGTTCTGCCGGACGAGGACGAGGTACTTTCACTGGACTGCGATACGCTTGTCAAAGGCAACATTGACGAGTTGTGGGACATTCCGCTGAAAGAATACTACCTCACAGCCGGGATCGAGCCACAGCGATGCAGATGGGATAACGTCTACTACAACACGGGGGTGGTCAAGTACAATCTCAGGCTGATGCGTCAGGACGGTGTGGATGACGATATGATATGGCTCATAAACACACAAAAGCTGAAATGGCCGGAACAGGATGTTGTCAACATCGTTTGCAAGAACAGGATTATGAAGATGCCTTCCGACTTCAATTACAACAACTACTCCGAAAAGACTAGCGATGTGAGAATCCAACATCATTGCGGATTCAACGTGACTTCATGGGCCGGATTCCCCGATGTCAATGACTTCCGTAGGCTGAGTTGGGATAAGGCCTTGGAGAGATACAAGAATCAGTGACGGCTTGGTACACCGTCTTTGAGGACAGCCGCAGCAGATAAATTAACTGTGAGATATCACACACAATCTCCCTAAAATGTGGAGAGGTTTTAGAAAGGAAGGTTAAACCCCTCTTGTGCTATGTATTACTTGCGAAACACAACTCACACCGTTTCTGCGGCGGCGGTGTGAAATATCGAAGGAAGATATGAATGCAGAAAATATCAAATATATTGATGGATATAACAAAAAATATGCCATAGACAAAGACGGAAACGTTTATTCGTTTTATAAATATGTGATGGTACATGGAGTTCTCAAAAAAGTTGATTGCTTTAAAAAGATAAAGCCAGTAAAGGCAAAAAGAGGATATTTAGAAGTATGTTTATCAAAAATGTCACATTCTGATCGTAAAAGTCATAAAGTTCACAGACTTGTTGCGGAAGCGTTTGTGCCGAATCCAGACAACAAACCGCATATCAATCATAAAGACGGAAACAAACTAAACAATTCTTTTGAAAATCTTGAATGGGTTACACCAAAAGAAAACGTACAACACGCAATAAGAATCGGGCTATTCAAGCCAAAACAAAAAGGAAAAACAACTGCACAGTATACACTGGATGGAACGCTTGTAAAGATTTTTGTTTCTGCGTCAGAAGCGGCTAGATACAATAACTTATGTCCGTCACAAGTTTCAATTGCGGCGAGAAACGGTTTGGAATTTAAAAACTATATTTGGAAATATGTATAGCACAAATTTAACAAAGTAAGGAGAACCATGTGGATTGTAACATCAATTATGAAAGACAGGAAAGCAATCTATACTGTCGAAAATACGGAGACTGGTCAGCGCAAGAACTGTGATTTTGACTG
>Ga0310786_10007457_pt1 | contig 14268 bp, 9 predicted proteins | sample AusTroGonzalo_MG_FD_203881 | JGI IMG/M metagenome (GOLD analysis project Ga0310786, IMG submission 203881) | Bovine rumen microbial communities from tropical cattle in Woodstock, Queensland, Australia - Gonzalo_03 (v2) (version 2) | ecosystem: Host-associated > Mammals > Digestive system >... | reverse complement strand
ATCTGAGCAAAGGCTAGGCCGTCGGCTTCAATAGGAGCAAATACGGGATCGTATCCGAAACCTCCTTCTCCGACTGGTTGTGTCAGAATGTTGCCTTCAACGATGCCTTCGAAGAGTTTCTCCTTGCCATTTTGTACGAGTGCAATGACTGTGCGGAAGCGGGCTTTGCGAGTAGTTGCCTCTTTAAGTTTGTCGAGGAGACATTGTATATTTGCATTGGCATCATGGCTCTCACCATACCCGTTCATGGCGCCGAAGCGAGCCGTAAAGACTCCAGGACCACCATCAAGAGCATCCACCTCAAGGCCAGTATCGTCGGCAAAGCAATCTACACCATAATGTTCATGAATGTAAAGAGCTTTTTGCAGAGCATTGCCCTCGAGAGTGTCGGCAGTCTCGGGAATGTCTTCATAGCAGCCAATATCGCTCAAACTCTTGATAGAGAATGTGTCACCCAGTATTTGTCGGATTTCCTCCAACTTGTGGGCATTGTTGGTTGCCATGATGAGTTCTTTCATCTCTTTATTGTATCGAAGCCTTCACCAAAGACGCCTTCCACATTACTCATGGAGACGAATGCCTTCGGATCAAGGCGCTTTATCAGTTGGAAAATGTTGCGGCTCTCATATCTCTTGGCGAGGATGAGTAAAACCTGACGTTTCTCCTTGCTATAGAACCCTTCGCCGGATAGGACAGTCACGCCTCTTTCAAGCCTTGTGTTTACCTCTTCGGCAATCTCTTCATAGTGTTCACTAATGATGATGAACTGTACACTTTGCCTTGCAGAGTTGATGACATAGTCGAGGAAAGTGTTGCTGATGAGCATGGTTGCATAGCCGGCGACCACCATCTCGATGTTGTGTTCAATGAGGTAGCTGGCTCCGATGATGACGATATCAAGCATCAGGAGCATTCTACCAAGCGAGATGTCCCAATACTTGTTGACGGAACTGGCAATGATGTCTGTGCCGCCAGTACTTCCTCCTGCAAGAAAGATGGTTGCCAAGCCGCCACCTTCAAGGAAAGCACCAATGACGCAAGCCATGAACTTCTGTTCGCCCAGAATGTGCATGAGTTTGTGTGTGCCGTCAGGAGCAATCTCTGTAAGCTGTGTCTGCAGTAGTCCGATGGCTACGGAAATGAGCGAAGTGACGATGATGGTGCGTAACAGATAGCGCCAACCAAGTATTCGCATCGCCAGCAACAGAAGGACGAGATTGATGATGAAGTAGGTGTTTCCTGCAGGAAAGCCAGTCATGTAGAAGAAGATGGTAGAGATACCAGACACACCTCCACTAACTATCTTATAAGGCAGCAAGAAGCAGGCATAGCCAAGCGTATAGATGACTGCGCCAAGGAGCATTTGCAGATAGTCACGCAACAGTTCCCACGGAGATGGTCCTATGATGTCTTTTATCTTCATGGCTTGATGACGTTAAATCCGTTCCCATAGACACCTTCGGCTCTGCTTTGCGACACAAAGGCTGCAGGATCAATCTCTCGTATCATTCGGAGTACTGTCAGGCTCTCTCTCTTGTGTGCAATGACGAAGACAACCTTTACATCTTCGTGTGTATAATAGCCCTCGCCATCGAGCACAGTAGCAGAATGAACCGTCTCGGATATGATGCGGTCGCAGATTTCCTTATGCTTTCGAGTGAAGATGATGAACTGAACATCCTGCCTCGAACTGTTGATGAGCATATCGATTACATAAGTGTAGATGGCTAAGGCTACGTAACCGAATACGACCATCCGCCAATCATGGAAGATAGGCCAGCAAGAGGCAATCACCACGAAGTCGAGGTAAAGCAGAATTCTGCCGAAGGACACATTATGACGCTTGTTGACGAGAGCCGCTATGATGTCCCAACCGCCTGTACTTCCTCCGGCAAGGAAGACCATTCCTATGCCTATGCCGTTCAAGATGGCACCCAATACGCAGGCCATCGAGTCTTGTCCAGGACCGAGAATCTGCATTAGAGTGCCGTCGTCATTAGTCATCATTTGTCGCCCTATCTCGAGGAAAGACGAAAGAGCAAAGACGGCGTAAGACGTTTTGGCTACGAATTTCCAGCCAAGAGGCTTGATGGAGATGAGGAGCAGAATGCCGTTGGCGATGAAGATGGCAGCCGACATCGGGAATTTCGTCAGGTAATAGACGATGGCGAACATACCCGTAAGACCTCCTGTTGTGATGTGATAAGGCAACAGGAACGCAGCCCAACCCAAAGCATAAATGGCTATGCCGAGGTTGACAGCGAGGAAGTCTTGCAGGAATTCCCAGATGCGGCCTTTCTTCAACTTGATGTCCATTAGCAGGGCTTAATGACGATATTGACGATTCGCTTAGGTATGGCGATAGTCTTAACGATTTGCATTCCTTCGAGATACTTGGCTGCTTCAGGAGCAGAGGTAGCAAGCTCGATCATTTGTTCTGGTGTTGCATCAACGGGGAAGAGCATATCGAAACGCACTTTACCATTGAATTGGACACCAAGCTTCACGCTTGTTTCTACGAGATACTTCTCTTCATACTGCGGCCACTTTGCATCACAGACACTTCCTTCCTTGCCGAGTGCCTCCCAAAGCTCTTCTGCAATATGAGGAGCAAAAGGTGCAATGAGGACTGGAAGCGTTTCGAGAATGGCGCGACTGGTGCATTTCTGCTGACTCAACTCGTTAACTGCGACCATGAAGGCCGAGATGCTTGTATTGTAAGAGAATTGCTCGATGTCGCTCGTTACCTTCTTGATGAGCTTATGAAGCGTCTTGAGGCTGTCGGCAGAGGGTTCCTCGCCATCGGTCACAGCGAGTTCTCCGTCCTTATTCCAGAAGAGAGCCCAGAGCTTTTTAAGGAAACGATGACAGCCATCAATGCCGTTTGTGTCCCAAGGTTTCGACTGTTCAACGGGGCCGAGGAACATTTCGTAGAGTCGCAAAGTGTCGGCTCCGAACTTCTCTACAATCATATCCGGGTTGACGACATTGTACATCGACTTCGACATCTTCTCGATTGCCCAGCCACAAACGTACTTGCCGTCCTCGAGGACGAACTCTGCAGTAGCATATTCAGGACTCCAAGCCTTGAAGGCATCAAGGTCGAGAATGTCGTTCTTCACAATGTTGACGTCCACATGAATAGGAGTAACATCGTACTGGTCCTTGAGTCCGAAGGAAACGAAGGTGTTCGTCTCCTTGATTCTATAGACGAAGTTCGAGCGACCTTGAATCATTCCCTGGTTGACGAGCTTCTTGAAAGGCTCTTCCTTCTTGCTGATTCCGTAGTCGAAGAGGAACTTGTTCCAGAAGCGGGAATATATGAGGTGACCAGTTGCATGCTCTGATCCACCCACATAAAGGTCAACATTCTGCCAATAAGAGGCAGCCTTCTCGCTCACCAAAGCCTGATTGTTGTGTGGGTCCATATAGCGAAGATAGTAAGCGCTACTGCCTGCGAAGCCTGGCATAGTGTAGAGTTCGATGGGGAAGACCGTCTTCTCATCGATGAGTTTCTTGTCGACAATCTTGCGATTCGTCTCGTCCCAAGCCCAGATTTGAGCATTTCCAAGAGGAGGTTCGCCTGTTTCCGTTGGCAGGAACTTCTCGACTTGAGGGAGTTCGACAGGCAGACATTCCTCAGGAATCATTGTGGGAATACCGTTCTTATAATAGACGGGGAAGGGCTCGCCCCAGTATCTTTGACGGCTGAAGATTGCGTCGCGGAGTCGATAGTTCACTTTAACTCGACCAAGATTGTGTGCTTTGACGAATCGCTTGGTTTCTGCAATCGCCTCTTTTATGCTGAGACCATTCAGACAGAGACTTTCTCCGTCGTAGTTCACACTCTTGTCTGGGCTGATAGGCGAATTGGTAACTGTGCCTTCTTTAGCATCATAACTCTCCTCCGAAATGTCCGCTCCTTCCACAAGAGGAATGATGGGAAGGTCGAAATGCTTGGCGAAAGCGTAGTCTCTGCTGTCGTGAGCAGGCACAGCCATAATGGCTCCCGTTCCATAACCAGCAAGGACATACTCAGCTACGAAGATAGGACAACGGTCTCCTGTAATGGGATTGATGCCGTAAGCTCCGCTGAAGACGCCAGTTACAGTATGGTCTATCATGCGTTCCCTCTCAGTCCTGCTCTTTACATATTTAATGTATTCGTCTACTGCGGCTCTTTGTTCAGGAGTAGTTACCTTATCGACCAGTTCGCTTTCAGGAGCCAGAACGAAGAAGGTGACACCAAACATTGTATCTGCTCTGGTGGTGAAGATGGTGAAAGAGCCTTTCGTCTCTCCATCTTTGGAGAGGGTGTAGGGGATTTCTATCTCGGCACCTTCGCTTCTGCCAATCCAGTTCTTCTGCGTTTCCTTGATGCTTTCGCTCCAATCTATCGTTTCGAGTCCGTCGAGAAGGCGTTGGCTGTAAGCGCTTACACGCAGACACCATTGCCGCATCTTCTTTTGTTCAACGGGATAGCCGCCTCGAACACTCACGCCCTCGACGACCTCATCGTTGGCGAGGACTGTGCCGAGTTTGGGGCACCAGTTCACCATCGTCTCGCCCAAGAAAGCGATTCTGTAGTTCATCAGCAGGTCGCTTTGAGCCTTTTCATCGGCTGGCCAAGTGCCTTCAGCCTTGAATTTCTCGATGAGCTTCTCGATGGGTTGAGCCTTTTGGAGTTCTTCGTCGAAGTACGAATTGAACATCTTCTGGAAGGCCCATTGAGTCCAATGATAATAGTCGGGAGTGCAAGTACGCACTTCTCTGTCCCAATCGAACGAGAAACCTATTTTGTCGAGCTGCTCACGATAGCGGTCGATGTTGGCAAAGGTTGTCTTTTCTGGGTGCTGACCCGTTTTGATGGCATATTGCTCTGCAGGCAGACCATAAGCATCATAACCCATTGGATTCAAGACATTAAAGCCTTGCAGACGCTTGTAGCGAGCATAGATGTCGCTTGCAATGTAGCCAAGAGGGTGACCAACATGCAGACCTGCGCCACTAGGATAGGGGAACATATTGAGGACATAGAACTTCTTGCGGCTCTCATCCTCAGTTACTTTGTAGGTTTGGCGTTCTGTCCAGAGCTTATGCCACTTTTTCTCTATCTCTTGAAAGTTGTATTCTCTTGCCATACTTTAGAAGCGATAGCCGAATGTAATGCTGAAGTTGAAGTTATGAACCTTGGGAAGACGAGTTTCATATTCCTCTACAAACTTGTCTCTCAAACTGTTGCGATACATATCTGTCAAGCCCCAGTCGCAGCCGAACATCAGGTTGTAGTGCTGGTTATACTCGGCTCCGATGCGGAAACCAAGTCCTGCATCCCAACGCTGGAAGGTCAACTTCTCAAGATTGTCTGAGTTCTTGAAGGCCTTGAAAGTGTTAGCATCCTCCATTGCCCTAACTGCAGGACCGTCTTCATCGATGCTCATTTTGTGCTTACCGCCGACACCAATGGCGAAATAGGGTCCGAACTCACCATAGAAACCGAGTTCCTCGATGGGATTATAGCGGAAACCAACGCGGATGGGCACTTCGAAGTAGTGCAGAGCATACTTGATTGTAGCATCTTCATCGTCGCCATCAAGGAGTGCGATTACATCTGTCTTGCCACCCTTCATTGTCCAGTCGAGGCCGGCTGTCAGGTAAGTTCCGTGAGCTTTGGGAAGCACATAATCCACTCTGGCTCCCATCATGGCACCAGCCTTTGTGTCGTAGCCACTGTTCTGGAGTTTTGAAAGATTCAATCCGAAGAGTCCCATGTAGGTGAAACCTTCTGCTGGTTCGAACTCTAAAGCCTTTGCATTTCCTGCAAACATTGCCATTGCGAGGGCAACAAAAATAATCTTTTTCATAATGTATTTAATTGGTTAAATTGGTTTAACTTCGCAAATAATGTGCAAAGGTACGACATTTAATTGAAAATTAAAAGTCGGAAATGAAAAAAACTTCTTTTTCGAGTGAACAAAGATTGAGTTGAGGGTTTTGAGTCTTCTGCCTAAAAGTTCTGATTTTGCTTGCCTAAGTGTAGGAAAAATATTGACAAGTTTTTGAAAAGAGCGAGTAAAAAGTGGCGACAAAACGAGTGAAGTTGGCCAACAACCCTTAGTTAAGTTTCAAACTTAACACGTTAACTTTGCCGATGACCTTAGTTAAGTTTGCCAACTTCACTCGTTGAATCTACCGATGAAATGGGCCAAAATTGGTCGAAAAACACATCTTTCTTGTCCTTTTTCTCTGCTTCGTTTCGAGCCTCAATTCGTTAAGTCTTTGAGTATGAAAGGCATACGAAAATCGCAAAAAATGGAGCCTTTCCTGCCTTCAGCCAGAAAGAAAGCCGTTTTTCTTAATTAAGACAGGAGAAACAAGGAAAAATCTTTACAAAAACAAAAGCGGCGACAAACCCGCAAAACTAAGCAAGTCTGTCGCCACTAAACTTTATGAGGAATGCTTACTTGAAGAGTCTTTGTGCGAACATCGAGAGATAAACGCGCCAATTCCTCCAAATGTGGCCGCCTTCGCTCTCGTAATATTCATAAGGATACTGCATCTTGTCGAGGTATTGACGCAGTTCAACATTCTGCTGGAATAGGAAATCGTCCTTACCAATCGCAATCCAATAGAGATGAGGCTTAGCTGCGAAGAGCGCCTTCATCTGTTCTGTAGCCTTTTGGTTGCTTTCGAATTGCTCAACAACAGTCTTCTGGGAGTTCCATTCCAAGCGGACTGCAGCCGAGAAAAGCCCCATATAACCGAAGGTTCCAGCATTCAACATACTGATTCTGAAAGTGTGATAGCCACCCATAGAAAGGCCACAAACTGCCGTATTGTCAGCTCCTTTCTTAATCTTATAGTGGTCTTTCACATAATTCATGATGTCTTGGAAACTCTCTTCATAAGTCGTCTTGGGGCGTTCCTTGTTCCTGATGCCAGTTTCCAGCGGCCCAGCATCGTCGGAAGCATTACCGTTAGGCGTTACCACAATCATAGGCTCAGCCTTTCCAAGAGCGATAAGATTGTCCATAATCTGAGCCGTACGACCAAGTGTGAGCCAAGCTTCCTCGTCGCCTCCAGCTCCATGAAGGAGGTAGAGAACAGGATAAGCCTTTCCCTTATCGTAGCCTGGAGGCGTATAAATACTCATTCTTCGCTTCATTCCAAGTCCTGGGCTATCGTACCAGACATGAGCCACATCTCCGTGCTCAACATTGTGATTCTGATAGAGATAGCCGCAGTCGCCCTCTTCCTTACTGATGATGAAGGTACTCATGAAGGAGCGGACATCGCGACTGCGTTCTATGTTGCCTGCATCCTGCGTTTCCACGCCATCAACATAGAAGCGATAACTGTAGAGTTCAGGAGCAAGAGCCTTCGTCGTATAACTCCAAACGCCGTCCTGATTCGTCATTTCCTGGTTCCCTCGCTCAACGCAATCGCCTATCACGACTACCTTCTTGGCCTCAGGAGCCTTGATGCGAAGGGTAACTGTGCCGTCCTCGTTGAACTGAGGAGAACGCGTATCATGTCTCTCGAAAATGGCTTGTTGAGCTTGCAAAGCAAAAGCCGTCAGCAGCAAGGCTGCAAAAACATACAATCTTTTCATGTCTTCTGTATAGGGTTAGTGTTGATAAATGGTGTTCTGACCACAAATGTAAGTATTTTTTTGGCAAAAGCTTTCATATTTGCAAAAAAAAGTGTTACTTTGTGGCACTTATTAAATAATATAGAAGAAAATGAGGCGATTTCTCTTGCCCTTAGCGGCATTGTTTATTATAATTCAGGGTGTTTTCGGGAGCGACTTGAAAGGTTTCCGAGTTTGTCGTATGACAGAACCAGCCGGAATAGTGCGAACTGCCCAGTTCTCATGGCAGATAACGAGCGACAAACCCAATGTAAAGCAGATGGCTTACCGCATGATTGCGGCAACGTCGAAGGCCGACCTTCAGGCTGAACGCAACCTACTTTGGGATAGCGGCAGAAGAAATACCGACGAGAGCATAGGTGTCCCTTATCAAGGAAGACGCCTTCCCTACGAAAGCAAAGTGTTCTGGCAGGTGGAAGTCTGGCTCAGTACAGGCGAACACATTAAGAGTCCCATCCAATCTTTCCTGACAGGACTGAAGCAATTCAAGGCCGATGCTCTGTGGATAGGCGTTAACGATGCCGACAAGATTGTGGTGGGCGATAACAATAGCCGCGATCTTCCGGCTCGCTACCTTCGCAAGACCTTCTTCGTTAATGGCAAAGTCCGTCGCGCAACACTTTATATAAGTGGTATGGGCTGGAGCAATACCTACATCAACGGCAAGCCAGTCAGCAAAGATGTCTTCGGCACATTGCAGACCGACTACACCAAAACAGTCTATTACAATACTTATGATGTGACCTCGCTCCTTCGCAGAGGCAACAACGCAATTGGCTCCGTCCTGGGAAACGGCTATGTGCTCGGCTTCAATTCAGGTTGCACATCTTATGGACTTCCACGCCTGAAGGCCCAACTTGTTGTGGAAACAGACCTCGATACACTCACTCTTGTGACAGGAACAGACTGGAAAGTCACAACAGAAGGCCCTATTCAGCGCAACAATCTCTACAATGGAGAACGCTATGAGGCTGCTCGCGAAATGAAAGGCTGGACGACGGCTTTCTTCGATGATAATGCTTGGAAGCAGGCCGAACGCATGGAAATGCCTGCAGGCATCGAGATGCCTCAGCCAAGTCCGGGTATGAGAATCCAAAAGGAACTGAAGCCAAAGAGCATTCGTCGCACAGATGATGGCCGTTTCATCATCGATATGGGGCAGAATATGGTTGGCCAACTTCGTGTCCGCCTTACAGGAAAGAAGGATGTGCCCGTAGTTATCCGCCATTCCGAGATACTCGAACCAGGCAATCCTGACAAGCTTTATGTGGCAAATCTCCGTTCTGCAAAGTGTACGGACACATACATCCCAGCTTCCGACGGAGTGTTTACTTATCAGCCGGAACTCACCTATCAAGGCTTCCGCTTTGTGGAAATCAGCGGCATAGAAAGGTTGCCCAAGCTAAAGGACATAACTGGCTGTGTCATCTACGACTATATGGAGGATCAAGGCACCTTCGAGTGTGACAACGAACTCCTCAATAAGTTGCATCATAACGCATATTGGGGCATCATCGGCAACTATCATGGAATGCCTACAGACTGTCCTCAAAGAGACGAAAGAATGGGTTGGATGGGCGATCATGTTATGGGTTGCTTCGGCGAGAACCTGCTTCTGGATAACGGAGCTTTGTATTACAAATGGCTGCAAGATGTGGCTGATACGCAAGACGACGATGGTTTGATTGCCGATGTGGCTCCTGGCTTCTGGGTGGTTCGCAATAAGGATATTGCTTGGGAAGCGCTTTCGGTCTACGCCACATTTATGCTCTATCGCCGATATAACGACATAAATGCAGTCGCTCATTACTATCCGTTCCTCCAGACCTATGTGAATTATCTGGATCGTAACTTGCAGGATGGCATCGTAGCTACTAATTGCTGGGGCGATTGGTGCATGCCTCCAGAACGACCTGACCTGATTCATAGCGAAGATCCATCTCGAAGGACTGACGGAAACCTTATCTCTTCGGCCATGTATTACAGTATGCTCACTATGATGGGACAGCTTGCAATGCAACTTGGAAGAGAAGGCGATATGATGGATTACGACCGTCGTCAGCAAAGTCTCAAGGAAGCATACAACCGCCACTTCTATCATCCCGAGTCGGGCAGCTATTCGAATAATACGGTTACGGCAAATATCCTGTCTCTCGAGTTTGGCCTTGTGCCTGATGGCGAAGAGGAGCGAGTCCTCCAGAACATCGTCGATGTGACTGAGAACACTTATAAGAATCATGTTAGTTGCGGCGTTCTCGGCATGCAACATCTCATGACTTGCCTCACTCGCCGCGGCCATCTCGACCAAGCTATGAGCATCATCTTGCAGAAAGACTACCCCAGCTTTGGTTACATGATTGAAAAAGATGCCACAACTATTTGGGAGCTTTGGAACGGAGATACTGCCGATCCGGCCATGAATAGCGGCAATCATATCATGCTTCTTGGCGATCTTCTTGTATGGATGTATAGCGATTTGGCCGGCATCCGACAGTCTCCTGGCAGTTGCGCCTATAAGGAACTGGATATGTCCCTCAGCATGCCTGAAGAGTTGAATCATGTTCATGCCACTTACGACACTCCTTATGGAAAGGTTAGTAGTGAGTGGAAGCGCACAGACGAAGGCATCAGTTGGGAAGTTGACATCCCTGCCAATACAACGGCTCGCATTCATATTCCCAGCGGCTACACCATTCAGGGCATGCATAGCCTCCGATGGGCAAGCGCGGAGGTAGAAGGCAACGACATTTGTCTTCTTGTAGGCTCTGGCAACTACGTTATAAATGCTCACAAAACGTTTGCCGAAACTCAGCCTACATTACTTCGTCGCGTCACAGATACCATAAAGAATATCCCCGAATTCCTCAAAAACTTATAACCAATAACCATGATACAGAACGATTTGCAACGCCTTCGTTGGATGATTCTCGACGAGGCTCTTCGCGACCCAGAAGTAGAATATTTCATGGGCGAGCGGACAAAAACAAACGAGACTGGTAATACGCGAAGCCTGATCTACTTCGTCAATTCGCGTCTTAAAGCGGTTAATCGCAATTTCAGATGCAGTAAACGAATGCTTCAGAATGATTTGGCTTACTTCGTTCAAAAGGGTGCTCCTCTGGAACAACGTTTCCGTCGCGGCCACAAACGCATTCTGCGTTACCAGAACCTCGATTGGAAGAATCCTTTGCTCAAGGCTGCGTCGTTCCTCAGATATGATGGACAGCCCGTGGAAATCGTGGATTCCGTAGCTCCTTCTCTGCCTGAAGGACCTATAGCACCAGTAACGCTTCGCATTAGCAAGGAGGAAGAGGCAGTTAGAGCAAAGCTTGGCAATCCTGAGATTCAACAGAGAAGCACAGACGCTAAGACGAAGTCTGTCACTATTCAGGTAGAGTTGCCGATGAGCGACGCTTTGCTTAAGGTCATCCTCAGCATGGGTGCAGACGTAGAAGTACTTGCTCCAGAAGGCCTTCGCGAAGACCTTCGTCAAGCTATTAACGCGCTTCAGAAACTCTATAAGAAGGACACATCGGCTTCAAAGAAACCCGTTCAGGGCGACCTATTCGAAGGATTATTTTAAAAAGAACAAGATAATATGAAACACTTCAGCAAGCTGCTAATGGCAGCAACCCTGTTGCTCGGCATGGGCAACACAGTTAAGGCTGCGGATATGCCTCGCAGCGAGTATCCAAGACCTCAGTTCGAACGCGCCGATTGGGTAAACCTGAACGGCACTTGGAGCTATAGTTTCGACTTCGGTCAGACAGGAGCCGAGAAAGGCTGGCGTGAGAGCAAAGGCTTCGACGGCAAGATTACCGTTCCCTTCTGCCCTGAAAGCAGCCTCTCTGGCGTGCAGTACACCGACTTCATTCCTTGCCTTTGGTACCAGCGCAGCATCAGCATTCCAGCAGCTTGGGCAGGCAAGAACATCCTGCTCAACTTTGGCGCAGTCGATTATGACGCAACGTTTTACATCGACGGAAAGAAGATAGGTCGCCATTGCGGCACTGGTTCTTCCTTCTCGCTCGACATTACAAAGTTCGTGAAGGCTGGCGGAAGTGCCAATCTTGTCATTATGGTGAAGGACGCTCTTCGTGGCGGCAAGCAGCCTGGCGGCAAGCAGAGCACTTCTTTGAAGAGTTCAGGTTGCAACTATACTCGTGTTACAGGCATCTGGCAAACAGTTTGGATGGAAGCAGTCAATCCGATGGGTTTGAAACAAGTCTTTGCCACACCTGATATTGACCAGCAGCAACTTGTTGTTCGTCCAGAGTTCTACGAGGAAGGCAACGGCAATACACTGACAGTTCAGGTGTTTGACGACAAGAATAAACTTGTGTCGAGCAAACAGGCTCCAGCAACCAACAATACCGTCGTTGTGCTTCCCATCAAGAATCCAAAGCTTTGGAGTCCAGAAACACCTTACCTCTATGATGTGAAGTATGTTGTTCGCGACGCCAAGGGCAACGTTTTGGACGAGGTGAAGTCCTATGCCGGAATGCGTAAGATACACCTTGCTGGCGGCTATTTCTACTTGAATAATAAGCCTTACTTCCAGCGTCTTGTGCTCGACCAGGGCTATTATCCCGACGGCATTTGGACGGCTCCAAGCGATGAGGCTCTGCGTCATGATATCGAGATGAGCAAGGCTGTGGGCTTCAACGGCGCTCGTCTGCACCAGAAAGTCTTCGAAGAAAGATACTTCTACTGGGCAGACAAGTTGGGCTATATCTGCTGGGGCGAGCAGGCAAGCTGGGGCTTGGACGTCAACAACGAAGAGGCTGTGCGCAACTTCCTGACTGAATGGGCCGACGAAGTGGTGCGCGACCGCAACCATCCTTGCATCGTCACTTGGACACCTCTCAATGAGACTTGGGGCGCTCGCGATGGTGTGTATGTGCGCTTCGTGAACGACCTTTATAATCTCACCAAGGCTATCGACCCCACTCGTCCTGTCAACGATGCCAGCGGCGATGCTCACGTTAAGACGGATATCTGGAGTGTACACGACTATACTCGTGAGTATGAGCGTCTTACGGCAAATCACGACATCAAGAAGGGTGTTGAGCCTTATCGCAATATGGGTGGTAAGGACTTCCTCGCAACCTACAACGGACAGCCTTATATGCTGGATGAATTCGGCGGACTGGGTTGGATTCCGAAGGAAGAGCGTGCCAATTCTTGGGGCTACGGCGCACAGATTGAGACAGAAGAAGAGTTCTTCAAGATTCTCGAGAAAGAGGTCGACGCCATCATCGCCTGCAAGCACATTACAGCCTTCTGTTATACGCAGATTACCGATGTTGAACAAGAGAAGAACGGTGTCTACTATTATGACCGCCGTCCTAAGTTCGATGCTGCTAAGTGGAAAGCCATCTTCGAGAAGATTCCTTCAATCATCGAGAATCCACAAGACCTTAGCGGCTGGAAATAAACGGATAAACTTTCAAAGATTCACATTAAATAAACAATTATGAAAAAGACAATTTTCTTTGCTGCTGCTTTGGCAGCTATGTTCCTGACTGCTTGCTGCGGCCAGAAGAAGTGTAATTGCGACTGCGAAGCCTGCAAGAACTGTGTTGAGAAGCAAGATCCGAATGCTCCTCAGGATAGTGCAACTATCGTTGACAACGAGCAGTACGACCTCTCTCAGCTGAAGGTTGATGCTGAAGGCTACTATGTTCTTTTCGACGGTACCAGCCTTGATGGTTGGCGCGGCTATGGTCAGGACGCAGTTCCCACAAGTTGGGAGAATGCCGACGGCTGCATTCACCTCGTAGGTAGCGGCACTGGCGAAGCTCAAGTTGAAGGCGGTGGTGACCTCCTGTTTGCTCACAAGTTCAAGAACTTCACCTTCGAGTGCGAGTACAAGATCAGCAAGGGCGGCAACTCTGGCATCTTCTATCTTGCTCAGGAAGCTAAGGGCAAGGATGGAAACTACCTGCCTATCTGGCAGTCTTGCTCAGAGTATCAGGTGCTCGACAATGCCAATCACGAGGATGCAAATCAGGGCAAGGATGGCAACCGTCAGGCTGCTTCTCTCTACGACATGATTCCTGCTGTTCCTCAGAACGCTAAGCCTTTCGGCGAATGGAACACTGTGAAGATTCGCGTCTTTAAGGGCTCTGTATGGCACTACCAGAATGGCGAGGAAGTTCTGGAGTATCACCTCTGGACTCCGAAGTGGAAGGAGATGCTCGACGGCAGCAAGTTCTGCAAGGGCGGCGAGTTCCCTGCAGCTTACGACCTCATGATTGTCGAGGGTCAGAAGGATGGTGGTTACATCGCATTCCAAGACCACGGTGACGACGTTTGGTATCGTAACGTCCGCATCAAGCTTGACGAATAATACTTCTCCTACCTTAAAGCTAACAACAAAGAGAGGCAGGTGAGCCATTGCCTGCCTCTCCTATTCTTTATCGGCCTGCATATGAAAAGGGCAATCCTCTGTGGTATTATATTGTTCTTTGTGTCTGTTATTCAGGCGCAAGACTTTCTTTATGTCCAGAGTCCTGACGACACACTGACGGTTATACCATCGGAGAATGTTGTGGGGTACACTAAGTCTGTTGATGGAGCCTTTTTCATGCTTTCTACAGGCAGGACGCTTGTCA
>Ga0310786_10007454_pt1 | contig 14271 bp, 10 predicted proteins | sample AusTroGonzalo_MG_FD_203881 | JGI IMG/M metagenome (GOLD analysis project Ga0310786, IMG submission 203881) | Bovine rumen microbial communities from tropical cattle in Woodstock, Queensland, Australia - Gonzalo_03 (v2) (version 2) | ecosystem: Host-associated > Mammals > Digestive system >... | reverse complement strand
TAAAATCGCCTCCTTCAACATGGTATGTAAAATTCATAATGTAAGATTTTGGTTAACAACAGATTAGTAAACAGCTGGGAGTCCAGCGTTGTACAGGATACCGGCGGTCTTGTACATGGAATATTTTGTCCGAATGATGACCATGTCATTCTCTTCCGCTAATTCCTGCATCTCTTCGGTCACTTCCTTGCCGCGCACGATTAACATATAATTAATGTCGGACATTTCGCAGGTTCGGATAGACTGCAGATTACTCAACCCCGTGAGTAACAACAAATTTCTGATATCTTTCAAAGTAAGCACGTCACTCATCAGATCAGAGGCAAAAACGTGGTCGATTTTGTGATCCAGATAGTCACTGCCACAGATTACCTCGCCATCTACCAGATTTTTAATTTCTTCGATTGTCATTGCTAAATATGTTTCTAAAGCGTTTTGAATAATAATCCGCAAAGATACTTTTTTTTTAAAATGAAAGACAACACAATATTTTATGATTTTTTACGTACTTTTGCCGCCGATTTTTGGGACGTATGACGTGGGATGTGGGATGATCTATTAGCTTTTTCCTTGAGCAGTCTCGAAGAGACAAGACGCACGAAGTGCAATTAACCCCACATAAGGCCAAAGCCGTAATGTGGGGGTTATGCAAAGAAAGAAAGAAACAAATAAACAAATCAATAATGAACACCTTATCACTCTGTATCTTAGCCGCTGTCGTAATCGCAACAGCAGGAGCCGTTTACATCACGCGAATGGTGATGGAAGCCAAGGCAAAGATTGCCGCCTTGGAGAATAGCAAGAAAAACCAATCGGTGGTGCTGCCCTTGCGGCTGCAGGCATACGAGCGCATGGCGCTTTTTCTTGAGCGCATCGACCCGAACCAGCTGGTGATGCGCATCCACACCGCCGGGTTGACGGTTGCACAGGAACAGAACCTCCTGTTGACGGCCATCCGCAGCGAGTTCGAACACAATCTTTCACAACAAATCTACATCTCCGACATTGTTTGGCAGAAGGTTTGCGATGCCAAAGGCGACATCGAGGCCATCATCAACACCGTGGCCGCCGATATGGACAAAAACGCCGAAAGCCGTGAATTCGCAGAAACCATCCTCACCGTGACTGCTGAGAAGCCTATCGTAGAACTGGCCATCCAAATCCTGAAGGCCGATATGCAAAAATGGGCATATTAGTTTTTAGTTTTTGGCTTTTAGCCAACTGCCTATAGCTAACAGCCAAAATTAATTGCCGGATTGAATGTTTTTTTTGTATTTTTGCCCCCGATTTATTCACATCAAATAAATAATTAAGAACAGAATTGATTATGAACAACGCGAATTATGTATTCAGAGAACCGCAAAATGAACCGGTTTTCTCTTATGCACCCGGAACCCCGGAAAGAGCTTTATTGCAAAAAGAATTAGAGAGACAATATAATCAAGAGATTGAAATTCCGTTGATTATCGGCGGAAAAGAGGTCAGAACTGGTGATATGGGCCAAGTGGTGATGCCCACCGAACACAACCACGTATTAGCAAAATACCACAAAGTGGGCAAGAAAGAGGTCCAAATGGCCATCGACGCGGCTATGGCTGCCAAGAAAGGCTGGGAAGAGACCCCTTGGATTCAACGCGCTTCCGTCATGATGAAGGCCGCTGAACTGCTCGCCACCAAATACCGTTACATCCTGAACGCTTCTTGTATGCTGGGCCAAGGCAAGAGCCCCATGCAGGCTGAAATCGACTGTCCGTGCGAGGCTATCGACTTCCTGCGTTTCAACACCTATTTCGCATCCCAACTTTACAGCCAACAACCCATCTCCGACCACGCCACCCTGAACCGCAACGAATATCGCGGCATGGAAGGTTTCGTGTATGCCATCACCCCGTTCAATTTCACTTCTATTGCATTGAACCTGAACGTGGCTCCTGCATTGATGGGTAACGTTACCATTTGGAAACCGTCCACCACGGCTATCCTTTCCAACTACTATCTGATGAAACTCCTCCAAGAGGCTGGTCTCCCTGACGGTGTCATCAACTTCCTGCCCGGCAGCGGTTCCGTCATCAGCGAAGTAGCTTTCAAATCTCCGCATCTCGCTGGTATCCACTTCACTGGCAGCACCTCTACTTTCAAGAGTTTCTGGAAGCTTATCGGTGAGAACATCGACATTTACAACACCTACCCGAAGATCGTGGGTGAGACCGGCGGTAAGGACTTCATCTTCGCACACAAGACCGCTCCCGCACGCGAACTGGCAGTGGCTATCCTTCGCGGTGCGTTCGAATATCAGGGTCAGAAATGTTCCGCAGCTTCCCGCGCATATGTGCCGAAGTCTTTGTGGGAACCCACCCTGCAACATATCAAAGATATGATGAAGACCGTCAAGATGGGTGACGTCCGCGACTTCTCCAACTTCGTGAACGCAGTCATCGACGAGAAATCCTTCGACAACATCGCCGGTTACATCAACCGCGCCAAAGCATCCAAGGATGCTGAAATCGTGGTCGGCGGTAACTATGACAAATCCGTTGGTTACTTCGTGGAACCCACCATCATCCTGGCCAAGACCATGGATTACGAGTCCATCCGCGAGGAAATCTTCGGACCGGTCATCACAGTTTACGTTTACGAAGACGACAAATACGAAGAAATGTTGCACGTTTGCGACGAAACCTCTCCGTACGCTCTCACGGGTTCCATTATCGCCCGCGACCGTTACGCTATCATCCAAGCCGAGAACATCCTGCGTCACTCCGCCGGCAACTTCTACATCAACGACAAACCGACAGGTGCAGTGGTAGGTTGTCAACCCTTCGGCGGCGCCCGCGCATCCGGCACCAATGACAAGGCCGGCAGCATGCTCAACCTTGTCCGCTGGATCAGCTCTCGCTGCATCAAGGAAACCTACGTTCCCGCAACGGATTACGGCTATCCTTTCCTCGGATAATACATTGATTGACAATATGATAAAAGGCGGCTCTCACGGGTCGCCTTTTTTGTTGCCTATTCTCTTAAACCTTAAATCCTCAACCTTAAACCAAAAAAATGTATCTTTGCCAAAATTTAAAATCTTTAAGTTATGAAAAGTCTGAAAATTATTAAGAAAGAATATCAGCGGGTCGGTTATGACGCGCAAGACATTGAGCCCGTGGAGTATATGGAAGTATCTGCCGAATACAATGAAAACGGGCAAATCACCAAAGAATCACGCTACGAGCCTGACGGAACACTCAACACGCTGACAATCAACACCTACAATGAAAAAGGTGAATTGGCTCAGGCGGAACAGTATGATCAGGACGACATTCTTTTGCAAAAAACGGTGAACAAATACGATGAAAACCATCGCTTGGCGGCTCAAGCCAACTACTATGGCGATGCCTCTGACGAATATGTCACCAAATATTTCTACGATGACAACGACCTGCTGGTCAACCAAGCTGTTTTCCTCAATGGGAAACTGGATTTTGTGGAGAAAGCAATAGAATACCAAGACGGTCACCCTGTAACAGTGACCGAAAACGACGACTACGGTCAAACGCTTTATGTTCATCATTACGAATATGATGAGAAAGGACAAGTGTCCGTTTATACGCGCGATGAAGTGCAAAATAAGGATCGCCGGACTTACGAGTTTACTTACGATGAGAACGGCAATCGCGTGAAAGACTTGATTTACAACTTCGATATGAAACTGATAGCCAAAGTGTTGCGCACCTTCGATGCAGAAGGTCATCAGTTGGAAATCGTAGAAGAGGACTTGGACTCCTATCGTCGTATTAAAATGGAGTACGACGACGACTTGGTGGTGAAAAACACCATGTTCGACAAAAGCGGAGAAATCACCGGCTGGGCGGAGTACGAATATGATGAAAACGGCAAGGAGAGCCTTGCTCGAGAGTTTATCCACGATGAAGTGGAACCGGAGAATTTCCGGATGCTGCGGGAAACAACGTACATCCGGGAGTAGAGACGTTTCCTGAAACGTCTCAAAAGACATGTAGTAGAGACGTGTAATAGAGACGTTTCAGGAAACGTCTCTACAGAGAATAAAACAATTCTCCTGACATTTTTGAAAAATGTGTACATTTGCGGCTTAAAATTTTTTGACGATGTTACAGATTCAACTTTTAAGAGAAAATCCCCAAGAGGTTATTGACAGACTGAAAATCAAGAATTTCGATGCCACGGAACTGGTGGCCGAGATCCGTGAATTAGATACCGAGAACCGCAACCTGAAGAAAAAAATCGACGACAATCTGATGGCTCAGAATCAGGGTGCGAAAAAGATTGGACAACTGTTCAAAGAAGGAAAACGCGACGAAGCTGAAGCTATCAAAGCCGAAATGGCTACGTTGAAAGAGACCGAACGTGTTGACCGCGCTAAACTTCAGGAACAGGAAGAGCTGCTGCAGGGCAAGATGGTGCTGTTGCCCAACCTGCCCAACGCCGCCGTGAAACCCGGCAAAGGCGCTGAGGACAACGAAATCGTCTATACACAAGGCGATGCCTCCAACCTCCCCGAAGGCGCTCTGCCTCACTGGGAGCTCGTGAAAAAATACGACATCATCGACTTTGAGCTGGGCACCAAGATCACTGGCGCTGGTTTCCCCGTCTATAAAGGCAAAGGCGCCCGTCTGCAACGCGCCCTCATCGATTTCTTCCTCGACGAGGCCACCGCAGCTGGATTCGTGGAAATCCAACCGCCCTACATGGTGAACGAGGATTCTGCCTACGGTACAGGCCAACTCCCTGATAAAGAGGGACAAATGTACCACTGCCAAGTTGACAACTTCTACTTGATTCCTACTGCTGAAGTGCCCGTCACCAACATCTACCGCGATGTGATTCTCAAAGAGAGCGACTTCCCGTTGAAAAACTGCGCTTACTCCGCATGTTTCCGTCGTGAGGCCGGTTCCTACGGCAAGGACGTGCGCGGCCTCAACCGTCTGCACCAATTCGATAAAATCGAGATCGTCACTATCGAGCACCCTGAACGTTCCTACGAAACGCTCGAAGAGATGACCAACCACGGCAAGAACCTACTTACTAAGCTCGGTTTGCCGTTCCGCGTACTGCGTCTCTGTGGCGGCGATATCAGCTTCACCTCCGCCCTGACCTACGATTTGGAGGTCTATTCCAAAGCACAGCAGAAATGGTTGGAGGTCAGCTCCGTGTCCAACTTCGAATCATATCAGGCTAACCGTCTGAAACTGAGATATAAAGATGCTACAGGCAAGACGAAACTCGCGCACACGCTCAACGGCAGCGCCCTGGCACTCCCACGCGTACTCGCCGCTTTGCTGGAGAACAACCAGACTGAAAAGGGTATCGTGATTCCTGAAGTGCTTCGTCCTTACACACGTTTCGATATCATCGACTAAGTTCGAATGAAAAAACTCATCATCATACTCACGCTGCTCATCGCTTGCGGCGGCGCGGCTATCGCGCAGCAAAGCCAGGATGAGCAGCTTGCTTTGCAGTATTACAAGGAGAAAGAATACGACAAGGCAGTGGAACTTTTTGAAAAAATCCACGCCAAAAAGCCGGATTCTTACATCTACTATTACTACTACCACGCCCTTTTGGAACTCGAACGCTACAACGACGCGGAAAAAATGCTCAAAAAGCAGGTGAAAGCATACCCCAACGTGCAACGCTACAAGGTTGATTTGGGCTATGTATATGAACGGTCGGGCGACAACCCCAAAGCTGAAAAGACCTACCAAGAGTGCCTTAAAAACCTGCAAGCCAAGGAGTCTGCCGTCAGTGAGCTAAACAACGCCTTCATGTCCCGAGGAAAATACGAATACGCGGCTGAGACTATCCTCAAAGGGCGTAAAATGCTGAATAATGAACAATATCTGTCCAAAAATCTGATCAGCATTTACAAATATCTACATCAAAACGACAAAATCGTAGATGAGATCCTTTCTTTAATTAAGACTGACAACGAAAAATACCAAAATGACGTGCAAACGGCCATTCAGGATTTGCTGGCCGACGATGAGGACAACCAACAATACATGTCCATTCGCACGGCTCTGCAGAAATTTTCTCAGAAGAACCCATCCAACGTTTTGTGCATCAAAGAATTATATTGGATAAGTCTGTTGCATAAGGATTATGAAGAAGCTTTCATTTTAGCCAAGGCGCTGGATAAAAGAATGAAGATGGACGGTGTTTTCACTTACGAGTTGGCTACTACCGCCGCGGAAAACCGTGATTATGCCACCGCTATCGAGGCATTAAATTACATCATCAAGAAGGGTGAAGATGCGCACAATTACGTGCAAGCCAAAATGAAACTGTTGGATGTCAAGTACATGCAGCTGACCGAATCCTCCCCCGTGAAAATGGTGGATGCCGTCAATTTGGAGCAGGACTTTCGTAAAGTGCTGGATGAAAATGGCTTGCATTCCGGAACCATGGACTGGATACGCAAATATGCCCATCTTTTGGCATTTTACGTAAATAAGCCGCAGGAGGCGATGGATATCCTCAACCAAGCTATGGCCACCACCCGCGACATCAAAGAGAAAAGCCAATACAAAATCGATTTGGCTGACGTACAGCTCTATACGGGCAACATTTGGGACGCTTCCCTCAATTACTCGCAAGTTGACAAAGATTTACCCAACGATATATTGGGCAATGAGGCGAAGTTCAAAAACGCCAAACTGTCGTTCTACATTGGGGAGTTCCTGTGGGCCAAGAGCCAATTGGACGTATTGGCAGCGGCCACCACAAAGCTTATTTCCAATGACGCCATCTACTCTTCCATGCTTATCTCCGACAATTTGGAGGAGGGTGAAGGTCTTGAAGACGGTTCTGACAGCACCTTGTTGCTTTTCCAGAACTCAGAAGGTAATTTGGCGCTTAAAATGTATGCCAAAGCTGAATTTCTGATATTCCAAAACAAGGACGATGAAGCCTTGAAAGCCTTGGATTCCGTCATGATTCTCTCACCGTTCGGTTCACTGGTAGACGATGCCCTTTACCAAAAAGCGCTCATTTACATCAAGCAGAAGAATTATTTCGAGGCCGAGAAACTCTTCAAAAGAATCATTGAGAATTATGGCGACCAGTTGTTAGCCGACGATGCGGTGTTCCAATTGGCGGAATTGTATGAATATTACCTGAAAGACATTCCGCAAGCCATGGAATATTACCAAAAAATCCTCAAAGAATACAGCGACAGCCTCTATGTAGTGCAGGCCCGCAACCGTTACCGCACATTGCGCGGAGACTCCAGTTTCTAGTTGTTTAGCTATTAAATAGGGCTTTTCATAGTGGAAAGGGGTCCCTTATCACCATTTTTTTGCTCAAATACATTACGTTTTATAACATAATGTGCCACACTATTGAAAGATGGTATGACATAAAAAAACAGCCAATGATGTAAGATTCCAAAAAATATCGTATTTTTGCACGCTTAAAAAAAGTTAAAATGAAGAATGAACATTTGTCTTCGACGATAGCGCCTCGCAGCAGGAAGTCACGCGCCCGTTACAGGGTGGCGGTGATTGGCAGCGGAAGTTGGGCGACCGCCATCGTGAAGATCATCTCGGTCAACTTGGAACACATCCACTGGTGGGTTCGACAAGAATCCATCGCCGAAAGCATCATCAAATACGGTCACAACCCCAAATACTTGAGCTCCGTCTTCATCAATCCTGAAGATGTGAAAGTGAGCACCGACATCCGCAACACCGTCGCCCGCGCCGATTACGTCATCATTGTCACACCGTCTGCATACCTCCACAAGACTTTGGAACCGCTGAAGCGGTCGCAACTTTCGAAAAAGAAGATTATCCTCGCAGTGAAGGGCATCGTTCCTGAAACCATGCAACTCATCAGCGATTATATGCAGTCTCAGTTCAAAGTGCCTTTGGATCAGCTATGTATCATCAGCGGTCCGTCTCATGCAGAGGAGATTGCACAGGAAAAATTCACGTTTTTGACCGCCGCCTCCACCAATACGGAACTGGCAGAAACCGTGGCGAAGTTCTTCACCACACGCTACTGCCGCACCTCCGTCTCCAACGACGTGATGGGCGCAGAACTCTCTATTGTGCTGAAAAATATCTATGCCCTTGGCGCCGGAATTTACAGCGGACTGGGTTACGGCGACAACTTCATCGCAGCATACGTGGCTAATTGTCTGAAGGAGATGAAGTACTTTGTATCAGAGGTTTATCCCAACGAGAACCGTCACATTTCCGACTCCGTCTATCTCGGCGACCTCCTTGTGACCGCCTATTCCACCTTCAGCCGCAACCGTTTGTTCGGCATCATGATCGGTCACGGACTATCGGTTCGCGTCTCCTTACTGGAACTGCGCATGGTCTCAGAAGGCTATACCGCCTGCCGCTGCGTGCACGAAATCAACAAGAAAATCGGTGCTGAAATCCCGATTGTGGAGACTATTTACGGCATTTTGTACGAAAACAACAACGTTTCTTCCGAAATGCAGCGCATCGCCGAACATTTTGTGTGATGATCCGTTACCTTAAACATTCCGAAATCAATCCCGAAAAATGGAACCAGACCGTGCAAAACAGTCTGTTTTCCAGTATTTTCTTTGAGTTTGAACTTTTGAATCTGTTAACAGGCCCCGACACCTGGGATGCACTGGTGAAAGACGACTACAAAGCGGTAATGCCCCTCCCCTACCGCAAAAAAGGAGTGTTAAAATATGTTTATACGCCATTCTTTATTCCGCAGATGGGAATCTTTTCAGAGTATGAACTTTTACCTGAAGACGTAAATGATTTTCTTTCGGAAGTCTCCAAACATTATCTTTTAGCTGACCTCATCTTGAATGAAAAGTTGAGGATAGAAAGACGCAACATGACGTTTGTATCTCATTCCATGTCGTTACAATTGCCTTATAATGAATTATATGAGCATTATTCTCAAAACACAAAGCGCAATATTAAAACGGCAGAGAAAGCCGAATGTGTGATTACTCAGCAAGAAGAACCCGTGTCGGACATCATCGAATTATTCATCAGAAACAAAGGTAATCAAACAGAAGTTCATTTTAGGGAGGAAGATTACAAACGTTTGCATCAAATCGCTAACTACTTAAACAATAGAGATTTATTGGAGATTTACGGCGTAAGAACGGCAGACAACCAATTGGCAGCTGGTGCCATGTTCGTGAAAGACGGAAAGCGTCGTTGGTTTTGGTTTTCCGGTCGGGACAATCAATTATCCCATTGTATGCCAATGTTTTACTTGCTAAACGAATATATTCGCAATCATGCGGAAACAGATTTAATACTTGACTTCAACGGCTCTACAAATGAAAATGTAGCACGTTTGTATCGCAGTTTTGGCGGCGAACGCTACGAAATCCCTTTCGTTCGCCGTTACAAAAATCCCTTCTGGCATATACTCTTAAAAATGCTCGGAAAATAAAAATGCACCTTAACTAGGCGCATCATATACCAAAGAAAAAACTTCTTATTACGTTCCCCAATTCTAATTATGAATTGTGAATTATGAATTGCTACTCCCCTCTCAAAATATCCGCAATATGGATGATTCCTAAGTCCACATTGTGCTGCTGCTTGAAAGCATCCATCAGCTGAAGGCAATGGATATCCGTGGAAGTAATATATTCAGCTCCTTGATTATAAGCACGTTGCACGATTTCACCCGTCATCTTTTCAGCAGCCTCAGGATTAAGCATCGGGAAACGACCATTCGCACCACAACAGCTGTGTTCCTCGGTATCTTCAAGTAGATCTAATCCATTTGTGTTCTTCAAAAGTGTCTCCGGCGCTTGATTTTCGGCATAGAGATGTCGGGCCGAACATGATTTGAAATAAAACACCCTATGCTTGAAAGAATTTCCCAACGAATTAATTTTCAATACGTTGACAATATAATCGCACAATTCATAAACGTTGTTTACAAACGTGCTCAATTCATTGGGAAGGGTGGCGTTTTTCAGGATAAGATTAAAATAGCGACGCATGAAACCTGCACATGCCGCATCCGGAATCACCACTGGGAACTTGTTCTTATGAAGCTCGCAATACTCCGTATAAGACTTGATGACTTGATAGCCTAAATCCTTGGCATACTGCATCTCACCCTCCATGAAAAAGCGACGTCCACAACAGGTGCTCTCCATGTCGTAATGACAGAATTGACCAAGGCGATCCAGCACTTCAATCACGCTGGAAACCGTCTCCGCCTGGAACAAATCCATCTGACACGGGACGTATAAAAACACTGTCTGTTGCGAATCGCTCATTTAATGGTTTAAGGTTTAAGGTTTAGGGTTTAGGGTTTAAGAGGTAAAAAGGTTAAGAGGTTTATTTCTTCATCATCGTCTCATCGATTAATTACCGCATTTTGCATAGCCACAGTTGGAACACGTCAAGCAGCCTTCTTTGAACTCCATCGTGTCTTTCTGGTGGCAGTTGGGGCACTCAACGCCCTTTTGGCGGGTACCGTCCTGGATGAATTTCTTGAGGGCGCGGCAGACACCGTTACGCCATGAGTTAATACTCTCCTGACGGAAGTTGAGCCCAGAGATAATATTGACGACGTGATTTACAGGAATGCCGTTGCGCAGCAGTGCGGAAGTCATCTTGGCATAGTTCCAGAACTCTTGGTCGAAGCAACGGTCCAAACCGCGCAAAATCACTTCGTATCCAGCCTTGTCTTGATAAATAAAGTCATACGACTTGGTACCATCATCGTGGCGGTTCTTCACAATCGTGCCATGATCAACCCACTTAGGCAACAAGAAATTCTCATCACCCGTCTTGCCGGTGAAAATCTCGTACGGTTTGTTATTATAGATACCGATATAAGCCACCCAATCCTCGTTGTTGTTCTTGAAGTGGATGACATCAGCGTGCAGCTCGCGCGGACGCTTGAAATTCTTCGGTTTCTCTTCTTCCTGTTTTGGTTTTTGATCGATGGAGTTGAGCACGCCATCGCGGGAACCTTCGCGATAGACGGTCAGACCTTTGCAGCCCACCTCCCATGCTTTCATGTAGAGGTCGCCCACCACCTCTTCAGTGATATCGGCGGGCAGGTTGACGGTCACGGAAATGGAGTGGTCCACCCATTTTTGCACAGAACCCTGCAACTCGACTTTCTTGATGTAGTCGGTATCGGCGGCAGTAGCTTTGTAGTACGGTGACTGATCCACGAGCGCAAGCACATCTTTTTCATCCATGCTTTTCAGTTGCTCCAAGGTGTAACCTTTGGTTTCAGCCCAAACCACAAACTTGTGGTGGAACACCATGTACTCCTCAAACATGTCACCCACAGTGTCTTTCACCACAGTCTTCTTGGTCGCCATGTCGTTGGGGTTGATTTTCCTACGACGTTTATAGACGACATTGAAGGCAGGTTCGATACCAGAAGTCGTTTGCGTACAGATACTTACACTACCCGTAGGCGCAATGGTCAACAAAGCGATGTTACGACGTCCATAGCGAATCATGTCATCGTAAAGTTTCGGGTCGGCATCGCGCAGACGCTGGATGAAGGGATTGTGACCCTCTTTGATGCAGCTGTAGATCGGGAACGCGCCACGTTCCTTGGCCATTGTGACGGAAGAGCGGTAAGCGGAAAGTGCCAGCTGTTTATGGACTTCTGTGGAGAAGGCGTTAGCCTCGTCGGTACCGTAGGTAAGACCGAGGGCGGCGAGCATGTCGCCTTCCGCAGTGATGCCCAGACCCGTGCGGCGGCCCTTGAGGGACTGCTTGCGGATCTTGAGCCAAAGTTCTTTTTCCACCCGTTTCACGGATTCGCTCTCGGGATCACTCTCGATTTTAGAAAGGATGGCATCGATTTTCTCCAGCTCCAAATCGATAATATCGTCCATCAGACGTTGCGCACATTGCACATGCTGGCGGAAGCGCGGCATGTTGAAGACGGCGTTGTCAGTGAACGGGTTATCGACGTAGCTGTAGAGATTCATGGAAATCAGTCGGCAGCTGTCGTAAGGACAGAGCGGGATTTCGCCGCAAGGGTTGGTGGAAACCGTCTCGAAACCTTCGTCCTTATAACAGTCGGGGACAGACTCCTTGCGGATATTGTCCCAGAAGAGGACACCGGGTTCGGCGGATTTCCACGCATTGTGGATGATTTTGTCGCACAATTTCTTCGCATCGATTTCTTTCGACACTTTCGGGTCGTTGCTGTCGATGGGATATTGTTGGGTATAAGAGGTATGGTTTTGGACGCTTTGCATGAAATCATCATCCACTTTAACGGAGACATTGGCTCCAGTGACTTTGCCTTGCGTCATTTTTGCATCTATAAATTGCTCTGCATCAGGGTGTTTAATGGAGATAGAGAGCATCAGAGCACCACGGCGACCATCCTGTGCCACCTCACGGGTGGAGTTGGAGAAGCGTTCCATGAAAGGAACAATTCCCGTGGAAGTCTGCGCGCAGTTCTGGACGTGGCTGCCGGACGGACGGATGTCGGACATGTCGTGACCCACACCGCCGCGGCGCTTCATCAATTGCACCTGTTCCTCATCCATCTTCATGATGCCGCCATAAGAATCCGCATGGCCGTTGTTGCCGATGACGAAACAGTTGGAAAGGGAAACCACCTGATATTGGTTGCCGATACCCGCCATCGGGCTGCCCTGCGGAATCACATATTTAAAATGATCGAACAGGTTGAAAATTTCATCTTCGCTCATCGGATTGGCGTAACGCCGTTCGATGCGGGCGAATTCGCGAGCCATGCGACGGTGCATGTCCTCGGGAGTGCGTTCCACCAACTCGCCGTTGGCGTTCTTCAACGCATATTTGTCAATCCAAACCCCGGCCGCCAGCTCGTCACCGCCGAAATAACGGACCACATCGGGGAAAATCTCTTCCTTGGTATAAACCACCTCGGCTGGTTTTTCCGCCACTTCGTCCGTTGTCTCCGACACCTCCGGACCAGCTTCCTGTGCATACTTCTGCATGACAGAGCTCCGGTTGGCTATTAATTCACTCATCGAATCTTGCAGCTGTTTGTTCAACACTTCCTGCTCAACATCATCTTCATTCGCTGCGCTGAAAAGAGATAAATCATTATTCATAACTATATGGCGATTTGGTTTGGTTTTATTTTTTTCTGTTTTACCCACTTCACACTGAAAACGCCCCTTTTTACATCCTTTATTTTTGTAAAATCATCATAATCAGTTGATTATAAAGACTTTACAAAACATCTGAGGCTATCAGTTTCAGTTTGCTAAAATAGATAATTGAATTGAATTTTTGTTCAACCTCTCACCGATAATTATTAACAAATAGCCGTTAATATTTTTTATGAATTGATTATTAGCGACTTATTTTGAAAAAAAAATTGTGTCCGTGGAAATCCCTTATTCTATGATTGCCCTTTCGTGGATTTCCGGCTTTATCGCATCCTCCACGCAAAGGCTGCCTACCCGGGTTCTGCGCAGGACGGTTAGATGCGCCCCGCTGTTCAGCACCGCCCCGAAGTCACGGGCGATGGCGCGGATATACGTGCCTTTGGAACAGCGGATTCTAAAATCGATCTCCGGAAGTTCAAAACGAGTGATCTCGAAATCATAGATGGTGATGTTTTTGGCGGCCAACGGCGCGTCTTCGCCCCTGCGGGCAATCTCATAGGAACGTTCTCCCTGATGCTTTACGGCGGAAAACATCGGTGGAACTTGCTGAATATCACCTGTAAACTGTTTGGCAGCTTCTTCTGCCATCTCGCGGGTGATATGCTCGTACGGGTATGTCGCATCTATCGGTTTCTCCAAATCGAAACTCGGGGTGGTCGCGCCCATCATGAACGTGCCGGTGTACGTTTTCTCTTGAGCCTGCAAAGTATCCACCTGCTTGGTCATTTTGCCGACACAGACCAACAACAAGCCCGTGGCCAAGGGATCCAATGTGCCCGCATGACCCACTTTAACACGATGGCCCACAGCACGTTGCACCTGCTTACGCACTTTGCCCACCACATCAAAAGAAGTACACTTGTAAGGTTTGTCGATCAACAATAAATCACCTTCGGAATTGATGTTCAAATCCGGCAACTCGAAAGTGACATCATGAATCATCTTTTTTAACATAACTGGCTGTAAATGATGGCGAAGAGGCCGACAATCAAGCAGTAAACGGCGAACCAAATCAGCTTGCCTTTCTTCACAACATTGATCATCCATTTGCAAGCCATGGCTCCCGTAAGGAAAGCTGCCAAGAAGCCGACGATAAGCGCCACAGGGGAGATTCCTCCCATAGCCTC
>Ga0310786_10007453_pt1 | contig 14271 bp, 11 predicted proteins | sample AusTroGonzalo_MG_FD_203881 | JGI IMG/M metagenome (GOLD analysis project Ga0310786, IMG submission 203881) | Bovine rumen microbial communities from tropical cattle in Woodstock, Queensland, Australia - Gonzalo_03 (v2) (version 2) | ecosystem: Host-associated > Mammals > Digestive system >... | reverse complement strand
TCGAAGCCCTTCTCAGCCGCCGCAACGCGGTAGCGTTCCGCGAGATCCAGCACCGCGCGCACGCTCAACGCGGCATTCTCGAGAAATTCCACGCCCTCCGCGTCGCCTTCCGCGCGCGCCTTCTCAAGACGCGCCTCCATCGTGGCGAGGCGCGATTCGAGGCCTTCGGCGATGGCAGGGCCAAAGTCTGCCGTGAGGTTGAACACGACGCCCTTCTCGCCGAATGCCGTCCCGGCGGCACGCCGCGCGTCCATTTCGGCCTCGCTGTGAAGGTCCGGTATCTGGCGCACCGTGCGCGTGAAGGCGATCGTCTCGCCTTCCATGAAGGCCGGAGTCTCGGCGCGCAGCATCTCCTCCAGTCCGATGCGCGCGCGCGCCTCGTCGCCCACCCCTTCGTCCACGAAGCGCGAAAGAAGCGGCGCCCAGTCCACATCGCGCCTAAACTTGTTCTGTTCCTTGTCGAACGTCCTCTCGAGAAGACTTTTGATTCTTTCTGTCATTTTGAGCTCCTTGTCATTTTATGCCCAGACGCGATTCGATGTCCTCGATCGTGCCGCCCTTGGTCTCGGGCATGAAGAATAGCGCCCAAAGGAGCTGCACGAACATCATGAACGCGAAGAATCCGAACGCCCATGTGCCCGCCCTTTCGGCCACCGCAGGGAATGCCCACGAGATTACGGTACACATGAACCAGTGCGTGAAGCATCCAAGCGCCTGGCCCTTTGCGCGCACGGCGTTGGGGAACACTTCGCTGATGTACACCCAGATCACGGCGCCGCTCGAGCAGGCGAAGAACGCGATGAAGCCGAGGATTCCCGCGACGGCGAGCGTTGAATTGCACTTGTCGCCAAGAGAAAGCTGCCACGCCACAAGCGAATGCATCAGGATCATCAGCGAGGCGCCGCCTATGATCATGGCGCGGCGGCCGAATTTGTCGATGACGAAGAACGCGAGGATGGTGAATGTGAGGTTCACCGTCCCGACGCCCATCGTCCCGGCCAGCGACGCCATCTCGCTGCCCGCGCCGAAGATCATGTCGAAGATACGCGGAGCATAGTAGTTGATCGCGTTGATGCCAGAGACCTGATTGAAAAACGCTATGAAGAACGCAAGGAGTATCGGCTTGAGATAGCGGCGCTGGAACAGGCGGACGGACACGCCGGACGCCACCTCGGCAAGCGACTCCTCGATCTCTCCGATCGTCCGCACCGCCTCAGGGTAGCCGATCTTCTCGAGGACGCCGCGCGCGGCATCCTTGCGACCCACGCGCACAAGCCAGCGCGGCGATTCCGGGATCGTCCCCAAAAGCGCCATGAAAAGCGCGATCGGCAGACATTCCATGCCAAGCATCACGCGCCACTTCACGCTCTCCACCGTCATCGGATTCGAGGCAAACGTCTGCGCAAGCCACTGGCACATTGCGTTGAACCAGCCTCCGTCAACGGCCATCCACCTCGCCACGAAGTAGTTCGACACGTACGATATCAGAATGCCGAACACTATGTTCAGCTGGTTCATCGCCACAAGACGCCCTCTGAGCGGCCCCGGCGAGACCTCGACTATGTACAAAGGAACCACGACCGAGACGCCGCCTATGGCAAGGCCGCCGATGAACCTCATCCATCCCAGGACGTGCGGGCCCACCGCCTGGCAAGACGGCGTGAAGGCGCATCCCACGGCGGACACCATGAAGAGCGTTGCCATCAGCCACAATGTCGGACGGCGCCCCCACTTGTCGGACGGCGCCCCCGCGCCGAACACGCCGATCACCGTTCCTATCAGCGCCCCCGATATGATGAGCCCGTGCCAGAATGCGCTAAGCCCAAACTCAGTCTGAATGGCCTTTTCGCACCCGGATATCACGCCGGAGTCGAAGCCGAAAAGGAATCCGCCGAGGGCGGCAACCACGACAATGTAGAAAAGCGACATGTTCTTCATTTGCATACTCCTTTGCTGAAGCTCATCAGAAAAGTCCGCGCACGTGGCCCGTTTCGACATCCACGTCAATGCGCCTGTACGCCGGAGACGCCGACGTTCCCGGCATGAGCTTTATCTCGCCGGCCACGGGAACGACAAGCCCCGCGCCCTTGTACACGAGCACATCGCGCACCGGCATGCGCCACCCTTTCGGGCGGCCAAGGAGCGCTGGATCGTGGGAAAGCGAGTATTGCGTCTTCGCTATGCATACCGGCAGGCGGGCAATCTCGGGATCTGCCAGGAACGCCGCGAGCTTTTCGAGCGCGAGCGGTTCGTAGTCAACACCATCGCCGCCGTACACTTCACGAACCTGCTTTTCGATCCGATCCTTAAGCGGCTCGGAGAGATCGCAGAGATATGAAAACGAATTCGGCTCTTCACATGCCGCCACAACCGCATCGGCAAGGTCAAGTGCGCCTTCGCCGCCCTTGAGCCAATGGTCGGAGACCGCGAAACGCGCGCCAGCCGCCTCGGCCACGCGACGCACGAGATCGCGCTCGGCCTGAGTGTCCGTGTAAAATGCGTTAAGGCACACAACGGGCTGTATCCCCGAACGGCGGATGATGTCGATGTGGGCAAGCAGGTTGTCGCAGCCCTTCTCCAAGAGGCCGAGATCTTCGTGCGTGTAGACAGGGTCAAGCGGAAGACCGGCCTTGACCTTGGGAGCGCCGCCGTGGGCCTTGAGCGCGCGGACTGTCGCCACGAGGACGACAGCGTCGGGCGCAAGTCCCGAGCAGCGGCACTTGATGTTCCAGAATTTCTCGAAGCCCATGTCGGCCGCGAATCCGCTCTCCGTCACGACGTAGTCGCCGAGAGCGCACGCAAGGCGATCCGCCACGACGGAGTTCTGCCCGATGGCTATGTTCGCGAACGGACCGGCATGCACGAACACGGGCTGGCCCTCAAGCGACTGCATGAGCGTTGGCTTGATCGCATTGACGAGAAGCGCGCACATGGCGCCGTCAACCTCGAGATCATGCGTTGTTACCGGCGCACCCGACTTGGAGTACGCCACGACGATGCGGCCCAGTCGCGCGCGGAGGTCCTTCAGGTCGGCCGCCATCGCGAGTATCGCCATCACCTCGGAGGCCACCGTGATGTAGAAGCCGCTGCCCATGCGGAATCCGTCAAGCTTGCCGCCGCGACCTATCTCGATGTCGCGCAGACCCTGCGCGCAGAAGTCCATCGCCCAGCGGAGCTGGATGCGGTCAGGATCGATGTCAAGACGCTTGAGCCCGCGTTCGGCGAGCCAGGCGTCGTCGTGGTTGCGCTCATGCTGCATGCGGCTGTTGAGCGCCACCATCGCGAGGTTGTTGGCATTGGTTATGGCGTCGATGTCGCCGGTGAGGCCAAGGGAGAGGGCCGTCAATGGCACGACCTGCGCAAGACCGCCGCCGGCCGCCGATCCCTTGATGTTGAAAGTGGGTCCGCCGGAGGGCTGGCGCACGCAGCCTATCACCTTCTTGCCGCGGCGGCCGAGCCCCTCCACAAGCCCCAGCGTCGTGGTGGTCTTGCCCTCGCCAAGCGCAGTTGGAGTGATGGCCGTGACGTCGATGTACTTTGCGCGTTTCTTTTCGCCAAGGCGTCGCAGTACTTTCGTGACATCCACCTTTGCGAGCACATCGCCATACGGCGACCATTCGCCGTCTTCAAGACCGAGTTCTGCGGCCAGATCGCGGGCAGTGCGGAGCGTCGCCTCTGCGGCCTCCGCAATCTGCCAATCCTTCATCTTGGTTGGATCTAGGTTCATAGTCAAGTTTGAGGGTTTGTTGAGTTTGACGTTGTCATTTGGAGAACTCTACGTGCGGATCAAAGGGATACCTGCCGAACCGGGCACCATACACGGCCAGTCCGTGCTCCGCCGTCTCAAGCCTCACGACCAGATTCCCGTCCTTGGACTTCGCCAGGACATTCGCCGGGATCTCGGCCTCGACAAGCCACCCGTAGCTGCCTGCCTCGTTCAACGTCCCGTCGCGCTTCTGGCTGAACCACGAAAGTATGCCGCGATGGTCGGCGGGATCGTCCGGCAGCTTCACCGACGAGATGCGCTCGCCGTTGGCGTATATCACCACTTCGGACGGCCACTTGTCAACGGACGTTTGCGGATACGCATTCGGGTTGCGCGAACGGTCCGCGAAACCTCCGCCAAGCATGCAGTCAAGATCAAGAACGCCCTTCTCCGCGTCCTTTGCATCTTTCGCATACAGCCTCTTCGCCCCCAGCTCGGCTCGGAACACCGCAGTCTTTGCCGCCGCGTCAACGAGCTTGAACGTGTATTCGAAGAAACCTTTCCCTGCACCGCACGTCTTAAGCCCGTCGAACACATTCCACTGCTTCTGCGTCCATTCGGCCTTGGAGAATGCCGCAGGTGAAAGGGAAGCGCGGTTTGCCGCCGCCGGAGCATCTACGAGAAAGCACGTGAAGTTTCTTGCAAGTATCTTGTCGGCGTCTTTGAGGGAGACCCGGACAACGCCGCAGGCGCGTTCTTTCGGCAGATTGACCTCAATGTCCGCGACTCGGGCGCTCTGCCATGCCGCTGCCGTGAAGGTGACCGGCGCGGCGGCTTCTTCGTCGTGCGCCTTGCCCCGGTCGTCCACCCAATGCAGCGCGCTCGCCAATGTGAGCTTGCGCCCGGCATACTTGTCCGTCACAAGCGATGCGTCGACGGGCATGGTGTATTTCTCGCCCGGCTTGAACGAACGGCAAAGCTCTGCGTCCAGCGGCAGGAACGCGTCTGAATGAAGGTCTGCAAGGGTCATGCCGGGGAAGAGATCGTCAAGTCCCGTTTCCTTCCAGGACCGGTCGTAGCGCACATACCCGTTCCATTCGTTGATGACGTCGTGATGCTCCGTGTACAGCCATCCGCCGCACTTGAGATGGCGGCGAAAGGCGTTCATCATGATGTGGTAGTCCCATGTGAAATCGCAGTCTCCCGTGGAGCCCTTGTAGCCCCACACGTTGCCGCACTCGGAATTGAACATCGGCGCGCCGGTCTGAACATGCCCGCCGACATAGTTGTCCTTTGAACCGGGAAAGGTTTTTTCGCAGTGATTTCTAATCGTCCTCTCCCAGTCGTATCCCGGCCTGTACCCGTGCCACGTGTTGATGTCGGTGACAACATGATCGCGATGGCATGGCGAGTTGTCCTCGACCAGACGAGTCGGATCGAGAGCCTTTGCCTTGAGATAGGCCTCGGCCACGCGGCGGCGCACCCACGGAGCATATCTGCGGGCACGATCCCGGCCCCCGAAGTTGCCGCCCTCTGCGAAAAGGCCCCACGTCTCGTTGAACAGCACCCACGAGAAAACGCTTGGATGGTTGAAGTCGCGGCGTACCATATCCTCGAAGCAGAACCAATGTTCGCGGAACATCGCCTCCGATGCGCGTCCCCAAGCGCATGGAACGTCCGCCATTATGAGAAGGCCCAGCTTGTCGGCCCAATAAAGCTTGCGCGGCACCTCGACCTTGATGTGGATGCGGTTCCCGGACAGGGCCAGCTTCTTCGAGATGAGAATCTCGTTCTTCATCTCTTCGTCCGTGGGGAAAGTGTAATAGCCCGTCGGGTGATAGCTCTGGTCAAGCGTAAGCTGCAGATATATGGGCTTGCCGTTCAGGGCGACGTACGGGATGTCCGATCCCGGTATTTTGGCCACCGAGACCTGGCGCATTCCAAAATATGTGGACACCGCGTCGCATGAAGCGCCTTCTTTTCCCCCAAGGCGCGCAACCACCTCGTAAAGATATGGATTGTCGAGATCCCATAGCTTCACGTTCCTCAATGATATCTTGTGGCGAGCCGACATCTGGCCCGGGGCGAATGCTACGACTGCAGGCGTCGCGCGGTCATCCTCCTTGAAGTCGATCTCCAACTCGAGATCGCCCTTCGCAGGCGTGTCCAGCTGTATTTCCGCCGTGACGGCGCCGTTCTCTATGTCTGGCAGAAAGCGTATCGAATCTACATACTGCTCTCCGCGAGCCTCCAGGTAAACCGTCTGCCATATGCCGCGCACGTTGCCGTACCCCTGTTTCCCATAAAGCCTCCAATCGCTCCGCGCTTCCTTGGCGGGAAGATCCCACACCCTCATCGTGAGCTTCTGAGACTTGCCCCAATCGATGAAATCCGTAAGTTCCGCCTCGAACGGCGTGTAGCCGCCGGAATGCGACCCCACCTTGATTCCGCCCAGCCAGCAGTCCGTGTCATGGTCGGACGCGCCGACGACGAGAAAGACTCTCTTCCCCTTCCATCCGGCTGGGACCGTCACGTCGCGCCGATACCACGCGATGTCGGCCTCGTTCTTCACTCCAGAGGCAGGCGAGCCCCATCCGAACGGCACCGTGATGGACAACGGGAACTTTTCATCCCCGGCGGCGAAGAGTTTGTCCTTCACTCCGCGATCTGCCGCGTCAAAGGCGAATCGCCACGAGCCGTTAAGATTCAGCCAGTCTTGGCGTTTCCAATCTGGACGAGGATGTTCGGGGAGAGGAATTGACGCACCCAAAGATGCGGCAAGCGTGAATGTCAGAAGAAATATCGAGGTTTTCATAAGCTTGATTTTACCAAAAACTCCCGTGGTGGGCAAATACGTTATTTTCGAGTGACGGACTGACCGTCCTTGGAATCCTTGACGACCCATCCTGCGGCGGCGATCGCATCGCGCAGACGGTCGCTCTCTGCCCAGTTCTTGGCCTTGCGCGCAGCGGCGCGCTCGTCGAGCAGAGACTGTATTTCCGCTGGAACTTCGACCTTTGCGGCCTTCTCGAAGAACACGATGCCAAGCACCTCGTCCATACGGCGGAAGATGGAGAGCACTGCGTTCGCCCCGAACGGCCCTGTCCCGGCGAGTGCGGCGTTCGTATGGCGCACAAGCTCGAACAGCGAGGCGAATGCGCGCGGGATGTTCAAGTCGTCATTCACTGCGACCGTGAAGTCTTCAAGACATTTCGCGGCCCAGTCCGGCGCAGGCAAGTCGTCCGCTCCGGCCTTTGCCTCCAGCGCGTCAACGCATCTGTCTATCCGCTCAAGCGACCGGCGGGCGTCCTCAAGCGCGCTGAACGCGAAGTTGAGACCCTGCCTGTAGTGCGCATTGATGAGGACATAGCGGATCTCGCGACCCTTCCAACCCTTCTCCAGGAGATCGCGCAACGTGAAGAAGTTGCCAAGGCTCTTGGACATCTTCTCGCCGTTCACGCGCAGATGCGCGCAATGCATCCATGTGTTGACGAAAGGCTTGCCCGTGGCTGCCTCCGCCTGAGCGATCTCGTTCTCGTGGTGCGGAAACAGATTGTCTATGCCGCCAGTGTGGAGGTCGAACGTCTCGCCAAGGTATTTCATCGACATCGCGGAGCACTCGATGTGCCAGCCCGGGCGTCCGCGCCCCCACGGCGAATCCCATCCCACGGGGCCGTCGCTCTCCTCCCACGCTTTCCACAACGCGAAATCGCCGACGTTCTCCTTGTCGTATTCGTCCGCCGCGCAGCGCGCGCCCGTGCGCTGGTTCGCAAAGTCGATGTGGGCCAATCGGCCATACCCCGGGAACTTCGTGACGGCGAAATACACGCTGCCATCCTCGCTCTTGTATGCAATGCCCTTCTCGACAAGCTTCTCGACAAGGGCGATCATCTCGGGGATGTGGTCGGTCGCTGCGGGATACACCTCTGCCGGCTGGATGTTGAGCTTCTTCAGGTCCGCGAAGAAGGCATCCTTGTACGTCTTGGTGTAGTCGGTGAGCGGGATTCCCGCCGCATTCGCGCCCCGGATAGTCTTGTCGTCGACGTCCGTGAGGTTCATCACCTGCTTGATCTTCATGCCGTTGAACTGTATCGCGCGGCGCAGGATGTCCTCGAAGGTGTATGCGCGGAAGTTCCCGATGTGGGCGAAATTGTAGACCGTGGGGCCGCACGTGTATAGGCGAATCGTGTTGTCCGCCAGCGGCTTCAAAGGTTCGACGCGGCGGGTGAGCGAATTGTAGACATTCATTTCCATGCGAGTATTATACCATAATCCCGCCCCGCCGTGCGCAGACAATGAAACAACACCATACAAGCGGGAGAAAGCGAACCGGTCTCAATGAAGTCGAACGTGACGTTGTGCCGACGGCACTGGTCGCTCAGTCCCTTCGCCCATTCGTAATGGCAAGGCCGCGCCCCGTCGTAGTTCTCCCCGCCGCAGAGGACTAGCTCGAACTGTCCGGTGGCGAGGTAGCGTTCGGCATCGACCGGGCCGATGAGCGGTGCCGCCATGAAGCCCTTGTGCTTGGCGGGGATGTCGAGAAGAATGGCCAGCCGCTCGTCAGCCCGCGCCTGGTTCTCGGTCGTGACCTGAAGCATGACGTTCTCGTATCCGTCGCCCCAATCGGACGGCAGGTGGTCGCGGATGCGCCCAGCCCTCTTGGTGAGGATGCGGAACACAACATCGGGGCGCTTTCGGATCACCGCCCACGCCTCGTCGCGCCAGGCGTCCGCCTCCTCGACAAAGAAGTCCGTGGAAAGCCCGACCTGGCAACAAAGAGCTTGTCACGCGAAATCCTCGCAACGACATTTGTCATCGCTGGTATTGAAACAGCCACATTAACAATGTTCGTCCCGCCGATTGCACCAATAGAATTGGCGCTGACGATCAAGCATAGGATGTACAATTTCAGTTTCATATAGAAATCTGATCCATTATTGGATCATCCTTCCCCTGCTGTTTTTTCATCACATCCCCGAGACACAAAAAAGAGTTCTTCATCCGCTGGACCGTAACCAACCAATCCGTCCTCATCAAAATCAATCAAAATGCCTCCATCTTGCATGTACCAATCCTTTGCTTCTGGATCTTTTGTTTCTGGCAGGAAATGCTTGAGTATTCGCCCCCGTTGCATTTTGCCTCCATTTCCATAAGTCTCAACGATGTCTCCGACATGGATTTCTTCGCCCGTAAGATATCTATCATATCTATGCTTGGTACTATCTTCATATTGCACCCCCTTCAAGAAATCCCTTGCCATGGCAATATCGTCATCTTGGCTACAGCCGCGAGCAATAAAACTGACGTCTCTATAGGCGTTGTGATACACTCTCAATCCGGAGCCATCTATTTTGACGAGGAATCCGCCACTGGGCAAACGGAAACATCGTGCTTCTTTTGTTCCCTGTGCGAATATCGCAATGACACGACCAAAATCATGGTTGAGCGTATCATCGAATACTATACGGTCTCCTAACTGAATCTGCCTGCCATCCGCATATCGACAAGGGGGAGATTTAGAGTTCCCATTGTTCATTGGATTATTCCTCCTCCACTGGGTTTTCTGTATGGTATGGCACCAGCCTTAGGGATATCGCCTTTCCCAAAATCAGTTCTGGGAGCAAAGCAACCACAATTAGCAGACGGGGGACTCTGCTGAACTGTAAAATAATGGATGTGAGGATCATAACCTGCATGCGCATGTCCAGATTCAATTTTGTACATTTCCGTTCCTACTGGAGGATCGCACGGGCGGCATTGCTTGCAACTCCGTTTTAACAATTCGCCAGCGATTGCACCCGCTGCTGCTGCAAGAGCGACGGCAGCGGTCTCCGCAGCTGCCTCCAGAGCGGCCGCCGCTACAGCAGCACCAGCAGGGATTAAAATAGCAGGGTGTTCGCCCTGAAGGTCAATGTAGAACATTGGTGCATTGTTGCAGAAGGCGTAAAGGTTCTCACCACCACGGTCTTCAAAGGGGTCACGGTTTAGCCAACGGCCAAGATCGGGACGGTAGAAGCGGCGCTGATAGCCCACCATACTGGCCTCACGGTCTTGATACTTTGTGCTGAAGCCGAAGGAGAATTGCGTGGTGAGATTGCCGGATTGCTCGGTCACATTGCCGTAAGGATCGTATGTGTATTGTGCGGCGATGCTCCCCGACTCGGAGACGTAGAGGATTATGTTTCCGTTGTGGTCGTAGCATGGAATGTAGAACACGCCATCTATCGAGACGGCCAGCAATCCTTCGACACCTCCCGCGCCTTGCTCTGTTCCGGACTTGTCCGCGCCCCAGAAGTATTCGCAAGTACGGGTCGTACCGCCTGCAAATGCAATCTTCTCCAGCACGATGTTGTTACCGTCCCAAACAAACATGTGCGTCTCCTGCGTTTCCCATTCGTGTACCCCGACCGGCGGCGACATATCCCCCGAACAAAGTGAGCATTGCGAAGCAATGTCGCTAGAGGGGTGCGGAGGCGCGATGGTGGAATTAAGCCGCTGGACGGTCTTGCGGATTCGCCTATTGCGGTGGTCGTAGGCGTTAAGCACGCGAATCGCGCCGTTAGTCTCCATCGCCGAAGTCACCGAGACAAGACGGTTCTCGGCATCGTAGGCGTAGGAGAACGTGCCGTCGCCCGTCATGTTGCCGTCGGCGTCGTACACGGGACTCCCGCTGGCGGAAATGGCGGTGTACTGGTTGAGGCTGTTTGCCGTGTAGGAGTTCGTCGCGGCGTTCTCCGCCGACCAGAGGCGGTTCCCGATGGTGTCGTAGGCGTAGCCGTAGAGGTTTGTGCCTATGGAAGCGGCGGCGAGTTCCGAGCGGCGGCAAGCGACGTACTTCCTGTGAGGAGAAATTCGTACAGGGCTTCTTCTACTTCGCTCTTTTATGTCCGTTGCCGCAATCATTGTCGCTCAAGCACATGTTTCATACTGAGATTTGGTGTGCATTATAGCAGATTTAGACATCACATAATACGGATTACGTAGGCGGGACGAGACCTCCCAGTAGCAGAAACAAAACAAGATAGTAGGCAATATAGCGGTATCGCCTTGTTCGTACGGCGACAAGGCTCCCTGCCGCAAACAGAACGAAAGACGCTGCGCCCTGAAACTGGAAGAAATAACACCCCGTCAGCCCCGAAAGTTCAAAGCATGAAAACGGAACAACAATAAGTGCAACCAGAAAGAATCCAAGTGCCGAATGATCAGACATCAACTCAAGCGTTCGCCTGCCACAGGATCTTGCCATAATCCAATAGATACCGGCAATGGCAATCATTGCACTACCAGAAACAATAAGCGCTTTCCGCACTATAGGCACAGCTGGACTATAGGCTATGAAACTCCTCAACCACGCAACAACAGGTTCGGAGAACGGGATCGTGCCCAATGCGACACCAACCAATGCACCACCAGCAAGTAATACGACTACGATAAAGCAGCCATAATACTTCAGCATTGACATCCGATTGCCCATACCACTTTCCTCACATCACCGCCATGCCGAAAAACACCACCCACTGATCTTTCCCGACAATGACGCAGTATATGGTGTCAAATTCCAAAGGAAACTTGAGTATCGTGATTGGCGCAGCCTTGTCCAGTTTTACATTCATCCGCTCAAGGACCTCCATCACGATTTCACGAGCTTGGGCCTTTGCCGGAACCTCTTCACATTTGCCCGCAAATGGGGTGCTGCCTTCGCGCCGGAAAAGAACCTCTGATTCACGGGAAAGAAACCCTCCAACACAAACAAGCTCCGACGATGGTATTCCCATTGTGTCGGCGATCTTCGCGCGCACAGTTTCAATTGGAGGGCCAACTGTTAGACCTACTATTAGGGTGACAACAAATAAGAGCAGAAACAACCCCAAGGAAAGAAAAGACATTAACCATTCCCGCATGATCAGAAAACCAAGCACAATCCCAAGGTGGACAAGAAGACACCAACCAAGAAATTGAAACATCCATGAGCGGACATTCCATAACCGCATGTCGCATCGTGGCAGGAACCAAATACATATAGCCGCAACAATTGTAGAGATCACAACAAACAACCAACACCTAAAAAGCATCCTATAAGCTTTTGATTTCATCTGGGATCCTCCAACATTACAGCCACCCTCCCAAAAACCAGCCGATCATCTTCCATTTGGCGGCGGGCAAGGATCGGCAAGCTCAACTTCAACGTCTTTCACATCGGAACCGGAAAATGATTTCTTTCTTGGCGATGCCCTCATATCTTTGTCCGCCTTTCTATCAGTAACAAGTTCGCGCATGATATCCTCTCTCCTCTTCTTTTTCGAGACCGGATGCCTCGTTCGCTCTATGAATTTCTCCTGTTTGGCAATTTCATCCTCATAAAGAAATGGATATTGTGACTCATGAGCAACCAGTGCCAATGCTCTACTAGCTTCACCAAAAGTCATGCCAATATCCCCTGTATTAGAGTTCACATACAGCGCACAGATAAAACCGTTTGGCCCCATCAGCGACACACGGCAACAAAACAGAGTGTTCTTGGATGCCGGATTTTTGACCATGAACGGGAAAACATGCAGGGATATATTTGTTGATGCCACATCCCCGACATTGAACTTGCCAGGTGAATAATATGCGAAGTCCTTATCTAACGCGCAGAAGCTCTCTCCTATTTCCCAATGTCTGAAGTTCGGTGCAATCTCATATCGAACGAAATGCCATACGGAAGCTGCGGCAGTCGCCACGTCCATTGGCCACACCCTTGCCAACGGTTCGATTGTCGTATCTCCACAATAATGACTTATCACACATGTTCTGATTCTAGGACCTCTTGATCGGTAATACCGTCGATCGTATGTTTCCACCATCACAGAGGCAGGACCACCAGCAAGTGCATCTTTTAAACACAGTTCCGTCATGCCATCCGTTGAGCCAGATCCGCCAAAACAGGCAGAAGCGAAGAAGGCAATCGAAATTACCACATTGCTCTTTTTAATGTCCATGTGGACCTCCTGGAGAATCTAACCATCCATTAATAAGTTCGTACATAGATCGTGCCTCTTTAAGTTTTCCATTGGCCCCATTATAGAGCTTTTTAGCCTTAGCTGGGCAATCACATATAGCTTCAACTGCATCAGTCTGCCACGGGTAGATGCGTCCGGCGGTACTCTTGTAATGAGACCCTCAAAGACAAATCCCCCTATGAATGCAACAATAATAAGAAGTGTCGTCAATATGTGTTTCATCATTAATTATCTTCTTTGTCTTATGGTTTGGTGCGTCTTCATGACAAGAGCCACGGCAAGCCAGGCAAGCCATGTGCCTACGCAAGAAAATCCCAGCACCGACAAGAGCCGCTCTCTCGCGTAGTATTTGTCGTGGATGTTCTTTCTTGCGTTGACATCTTCCGTCAACGAGTATTCATGCTTCATCCGTACATGAACCGTATGAGCTTCCGATAGAAAACAGGGGCCGGCGAGGAACAGACCATAAAACAACAGCCTGATTAGCCAACTGTGCAACGTCGATCTTCTAAGGAGTTTCGTTTTCAATTTTCACCTCCCTATATAAATGTCCATCGCATACAAAGGAAAGCAACGTCGCTTCATACCTACTCCGCCCCATTATGTCGATAAAATCGGTATGGCCTGCATCTTCAACAGGAATGAACCACTTTGGATTGGGGGCAAGATCGTACAGTTGACGGCCATGCGAATACGGGATGATGGAATCACCAGTACCGTGAAGCATCACAATCGGACACTTGACGTCCATTATCCTTTCAAAATTTGGGAATGGGTCTATTGGCAACAGCCTAATCCTCGTAACAACCCTTGGAGCCGACAGATAGGCTGCCTCCAACCATAGTCCACCGACATCTTGAGTTGCAGCAAGTTCAGTCGCCACCCCAGTTCCAATAGAGTACCCTACAACCACGATGTCTTTCGCGGCAAACCCCCTGTCATTTAACAACCAATCGTAAAGCCGATGCGCGTTCCTGTAACACCCTGTTTCGCTGGGCGATCCGTCAGAAAGTCCATATCCGGGGTAATCGAATGTCGCTATCGCATATCCCTTGCCAATCAATCCGTCGAAACGCCCGTCTATGGAAGTCATGTCTTCTGCGTTTCCGTGGCAATACATGATAACCTTCTTTTTCTTAGGCACCCCTATAACCCGTGCAGCAATCGAGACTCCGTTTGTGCCGATGTCGACATACCCATCAAGTGTTTTATCATAACCACCTTTGACGGGATGGAACATGAATCGATTGATCAACAGGCAAACCAATCCCTGCATGATTGCCAGACCGACAATCAAGATAAGTAAGTCCCGTTTTCGGAACAATCTATTGATCCATGCCATAGTCTATTGCTGTTAATCCAATTTACGGAGAAAACCTATTTGCAACTCCAAATGCATCTGTTTGGCAGGTTTGTTGTAGCTGTGATAAGGCAGTTGAACATTAGCTGGTTAGGAATGGAATTTGTCACACCATTATAAGAATAGAAATTCTTTTCAATTTCGAGTATCTGTCCATTCTCAAAGAATATCTTATCCCCTGCTGAGACATATTGGTGTCGATA
>Ga0310786_10007452_pt1 | contig 14272 bp, 9 predicted proteins | sample AusTroGonzalo_MG_FD_203881 | JGI IMG/M metagenome (GOLD analysis project Ga0310786, IMG submission 203881) | Bovine rumen microbial communities from tropical cattle in Woodstock, Queensland, Australia - Gonzalo_03 (v2) (version 2) | ecosystem: Host-associated > Mammals > Digestive system >... | reverse complement strand
CTTGGCGATAAGCTCAGCCATGAATTTCTCAACGTAATTCTTTACCTGTTTGTCCATAGTTTTTGGAATTATTTTGTATAATTTGTTATTTTGCTACCAAAAGCGTTTGCAAAGTTACCATTTGCCATCAAAACGAGCAAAGAATGCACAAATAAATTCACGTTATTTATGAAAATAATTCAATTTGATATGCATAAACGCCCAAAACCACCACAAAAACCGCCACTTTGAGCATAAATATGCACAAACTCGACACCGCTGCATACATTTTGTCAAAATACTATTATCAGGAGAACTTTTTGGTAGTTCAGCTCATTTACCAAACTTCATTGAGGATGTAGGGGATGCCGGAGGCAGTGATTCCTGCGGCATTGATAATAAACTTACGGGAAAAGCTGTTGTTGTAGAATTCTACGCGGGCGTGGCCATCCTCATCGGTTATCACATTTGGATTCCAGTAGAGAGTGCGGCGTGTATCGACCTTACCCACTATCGGACCGTCGGGATAAACGGGCGAGTAATACTGGACGGGGCGGGTGAAACCTTTGACGGTGGTGGTGCGGCGGCCAAGGTTTCGGATTTCATCATAAAAGAGCAGCTCTCTGTCTTCCTTGATCTGTATATCCACAAGGGTATATCTTTCCCAACTGTGTTCAAGCCAACACCAAAAGTCACCTTGGCAGGCCAGATTGTCGTTGACAGGTACCAACGGAGGAATCCCGCCTACATGTTTCTTAGCCCAGTCAATCATCAAAGGAATCAGATCCTCGAAGTCTCGGGGATACATAGGTTTGTCATATACGATAACGCTTTTGACATCAATCATATCAATATGTCTTGGATCGTCAAATGGCTTAAACGTAAGTAATTTACTCAAATTATGTACATAATAGACAGGAGTGAGATATGCATCATTCGCCGTGTTCGCAGTTTCTTCAGTTCCTTCAGAATCTGTTGATTCTTTAATTCCACCGAATATCGGACCCGGCTCACGATCCTGAAACCGGATACCACGTTCCAGGAAATATCCGAAGAGATCAGTAGTGTATTCGCCCTGATCCAGTTCCAGTTCGGCATCCTCCTCGGCCTCAAATGAAGTGAAAGTGTCATAGTCAATGAACCTGCGTTTGCCGCTTGCCTCTTCTATATCAACGTCATCAATCATACGGCCCAGTTTACGGCGCTGAGCAGGGGTCAAATCAAAATCAGTATAATCAACCTGATAGTCGTAGGGCCGGTGATCATTGTGGGTCAGGTCTGTCTCTTGAATCAGATATGGTCTGGGCTGAGGTCGGTCGGCACGTTCAAAGCGTATGCGTTTGCTCTTTTCATATTTGGAATCACCGTTAGTTTTGGTCGACATCAGATTAATGGTAAACTTACCCTTTCCGTAAAAGTCCGAAAGGTCAAACCCAAAGTAACCTGTGGAGTCAGTCTGATAGTCAAAGCTTTCAAACAGTTTATTGTCATCTTCAGGAATAATTGATGCATATACGCCTATATCCGATACGGGTTCTCGCCTGCCGTATGACAGTATCCATCCGTTCATGGTCAGACTTTCCTCTACACGATGTCTCTCCTCAAAGTTTTTTAGTCCTGTCATTGTTTGCCATTCATAACGTTCCCAACCTTGAACCATAGTCAACAGACTTAAAGCTTCGCGGTGCTCTTCATCGTCACTTTCCAGATACCACGCAGGATCATGAATGTATCCTCTCAAATCCGATGACAGCAGCAGGTTGGTCTGCAGGTTATCAGTCCGGCCGCCACCATAGTCTGTAGCATCACGCACAGACAGGCAGAAACGGTCGCGGAATGGATTACCTTCCTGATCCGTAAGTTTGAATTCAATTACCTCTTTATCACATGACTGTCGTGACATACTGTCTGCATTAAGTGTGATAGTGGGACACTCAATCTTGTTGCTCCCATGGAATATGCTGCGTGATGAGAGTATATTCCCATCCTTATTGTACAAAGTCACGCGACACACACCTACAGGCCAGTTTGAACAGTCTATCTCAAACTGGCTATTGTCCAGGTCTTTTATCTCCTCAAAGTGAATCACATCGCCACGGCAAGTTACGGCCAAGGCTGTCCGTTCTCCAATGCGGTCCGGGGTGCGCCAGATATTCACCTGCATTTGTGAATCAGACAACATATCGGTCATCATGGAGTAGCCACTGCTTATTGCCCTTGGCAAGATGAAATCGAAATCATCACCATCGGATGTAATAAATTGCGTTTTCCAGATTCCATAATGCGGTGTTATTATGAACGACCCCATTCCGTCATGTACGGTAAACACAGAGTCTCTGATACCTGGAACCATAAGTGCCCCGTCTAATCCGAATGAGTCACTCCCCGTAGCTTTGAATGCCACTCTGCAAGGAAGGTCGTTTATCAGATTACCTCCCTCTGGGTAGAAAGTAACATTGACACTGCGTTTTTGCTCTATGGTTTTACCACGTATCTTCTCAACAAGAGGATTATCCTGATTGTCTTCCACATGTGACCTGTCATACTCGCCTTCAAACTTGGGTTGAGTGTAAACAGGGATTACTCGTGAGAATATTGCCTCAGGGGTGAAATCCAGCATATTCTGCGTATATGCCCTAATCTCATAAAATCCACTGGGGTATGCAAGTATACCCTGTTTTTCACGCGTCTGGAATGTTCCGGCATCAAGCAATGGTATGGCACCATCTGCCTGACCAGCCTCAATTTTTAGTTTCTGCTGCAATATGAGCTGTCCAGTCGGCGCCAGAAAATCCACATAAAGCACTCCGCTTGGTCCGCGTTCCAATGTGGAAGCATGTGCCACAAATGCTTTGAACCAGATGTTCTCTCCTTGGAAGTATGCCGTGTTGTCAAATTCCAGATAGACCTTCTCCTGGGGAAACAGATTGTTAAAGTCACGTATATTATCAGCAAACTTAATCAGTTCACCGGAATAGTCCGGAGCACTGATTGCATTGATCCTGATCGTATTTTCAGGCGGACAGTAATCAGCCGGCAGGCAAGCTCCGACTTTTTTCTTAGAAAGCTCTCCTGTAAACGCCATGTTATTATCCATGACGGTACCATCTTTGAAAAACGTGCATGTATCTTCCTGAAGAGTTAACCAAGACTCCGTATAATGACGGATACCTTTCGCTTTTCTATAGGAGTCCATCGGAGAGCCGTCGTTTTTGTGATAATACCTTATTCTTAACTTCTTGTCCTTAAGACCATAAATCTGTATCATCTCATCTCCCGTATCGGCTGTGTTTTTCTCAATGTCAACAGGTATATAAGCCGATATTTCTTTTCTTCCTTTCTTAATGCCTTGAGGCATTGACAATACGTATCCGTTTTCGGCCAACCGGTTATCGGCAAAAGACCGAAGGAAATGCTGACTTGAACTGTAATATGCCCGACGGCGATTTGCTTCGATGTCCTGAGCTTGTCGTTTCTTCAACTGTTCATAAGGCTTGTAGTAAAAATAACCCAGCATATCACTCTGAGTATGGACTTTATCTTCTACAACTGTGAATTTCACCAGATCCACATACAGCTCATATCCCAGCAATGGCAAATCTATTATCAGAGGTTCTGTGACCCATGCTGTAAATGTTCGCGTTGTCTCAATTATTCTGTTCTCATAAGATGAGTATGGTAACACAATCTCTCTTGTGTAAGACGTGGTATCATAAGAGTTGTCAAACATAAGGACACTTTCATTCTTTATGGTTGCATGCTTTCCCCACCGGTCATCACCCAGGAACTTACTCTTAAAGTAGTCCGTATCCTCTTTCCTGTTCTTATTGAACTTACCCGATACCACTATCTCCGGAAGTTCATCATTAGTTTTAAGTCTGATTGTCAACTCTCCCGGACTACGGACAAGGTCAATAGCCTGTGTCTCATAACCCACAAAACTGAATACAATAGTAGCCGGAAGTGAGACGTCCTTCAATTCAAAACGGCCATTGGCATCGGTAGATGTGCCTTGAGTCGTTCCATTTACATAAACCGTAGCCGATGACAGCGGTTCCTGAGTGAGACTGTCAACAACAACGCCCATGATGGTGGCCTGTCCGAATAAAGCAACCGGAATAAAGGACAAGAATGCAAACAACAATCTTTTCATAATGTAATCAGGCGACTCAATGCGAAAAAGGACAATTCAATAATTGGTTCTTTGGCAAAGAAAAACAAACTATTCAATAATTCAAAATCAAAATTAGTACAAATGGGGACAGACCCCAATTGTATCATTTTTGTTGTACCTTTGCGTAACAAACACATAAAGGATGAAGATACTGGTAACGGGAGCAGCCGGATTCATCGGCTCAAAACTGGCATACCGCCTTGCCCAGCGCGGCGATGAAGTCGTGGGACTTGACAACATCAATGATTATTACGATGTACGCCTCAAGCTGGGACGTCTGGAGCAGTGCGGCATAATATCACACAGCGGCCGGTTTATTGACGGCTCCATCCGCGAGAGCACACTGTTCAGCAACTACCGTTTCATAAAGATGGATCTGGCAGACCGCGGTCAGATGGCCGAGCTCTTTCAGCAGGAAAAGTTTGACGTAGTGGTCAACCTGGCAGCCCAGGCCGGAGTCCGATATTCCATCACCAACCCCTACGCCTATCTTGACAGCAATCTGGTAGGATTCATGAACGTACTGGAGTGCTGCCGCCACAATGATGTCAAGTATCTGGTATACGCATCGTCATCATCGGTCTACGGAATGAATGACAAGGTGCCGTTCAGCGAGGATGACCGAGTTGACAACCCCGTAAGCCTGTACGCCGCCACCAAAAAAGCCAATGAGCTTATGGCCCACTCCTACAGCAAACTGTATGGTCTGCCCACCACCGGCCTGCGTTTCTTTACCGTCTATGGTCCATGGGGACGCCCCGATATGGCACCTATGCTTTTTGCAACAGCAATAAGCAAGGGCGAGCCTATCAAGGTATTCAACAACGGCAACCTGAGCCGCGACTTTACCTATATAGATGATATAGTAGAGGGCACCATACAGGTTATCGACCATCAGCCCAAGGCCGATGATTGTCCCAACAACGTTCCCTGGAAGGTTTACAACATAGGTTGTTCCAACCCCGTCCAGCTAATGGATTTTATCAACGAGATTGAAAGCGCTCTGGGTGTTGAGGCAAACAAGATATTCCTGCCCATGCAGCAGGGCGATGTACTCAAGACCTATGCCGATACCTCCAGGCTGGAGCGTGAATGCGGCTACAAGCCCTCCACCGCCCTTCATGATGGCATAACAAAATTCATAGATTGGTTCAAATCAGACCTAAACCCGCTAAAACCATAATGTTTATGAGTAAGTACGTATGTGATGTCTGCGGATACGAGTACGATCCCGCAGTTGGTGACCCGGACAGCGGCATAGCCCCCGGCACAGCATTTGAGGACCTCCCTGAAGATTGGGTTTGCCCCATCTGCGGAGTAGGCAAAGACCAGTTCTCAAAAGCCTAAGCAATATCAGAACCAACAAGACTGGTGGCATCGGGAATGATTCCCAATGTCACCAGTTCTGGTTGAGGATGTAGGGTACGCCCGAAGCGGTGATGCCGGCGGCGTTGATGGTGAACTTGCGGGAGAAGCTGTTGTTGTAGAACTCTACGCGGGCATAGCCGTCTTCATCGGTTATCACGTTGGGATTCCAGTAGAGAGTACGGCGGTAATCCGGATGACCTTCAATCGGGCCGTCGGGATATACCGGTGAGTAGTACTGAACGGGGCGGGTAAAGCCTTTGACCGTTGTAGTGCGGCGGCCCAGATTGCGGATCTCCCAGTCAAACAGCAGTTGACGGTCCTCTTTTATCTGTACGTCTACAAGGTAATATCTTCGCATGCTGAAGTTAAGCCAGCTGAAAAAATCCACATCAGCATGCTTTTGGGCATTTTCTATCTCCAAAGGAATTATATCGGCAAATTCTCTGGGATACATGGGCCTGTCAAAAAGAATGATGCTCTTGATATCAATCATATCAATTTTCAAGGGATTGGCAAATGGACCTGGTATTCCAAAGAACTTCTGTAGATTATGCACATAGAAGTGAGGTACGATTTCTTTCTCTATAAAAAAGCCGTTATCATTTCCGTTATCATTATCACTACCTTCATCTGACATGGAAACCCCCGAGAGCATATCCATATCCTCTTGCAGAAGTTTATCTTCTTTATTCTCATAAACAAACCTGATGCCCCTTTCCAGGAAATACCCCTCCAGATCAGTAGTGTATTCGCCCTGATCCAGTTCAAGTTCGGCATCCTCCTCGACTTCAAATGACGTGAAAGTGTCAAAATCAACAAACCTCTGTTTTTCGGATTCATCCTCAATATCAACGTCATCAATCATCCTGCCCAATCTGCGGCGTTGAGCCGGAGTAAGGTCATAATCGGTATAGTCAACCTTATAGTCGTATGGACGGTGATCATTGTGGTTCAAATCCGTTTCCTGTTTAAAGTACGGTCTGGGGTTGGGTCTATCGGCCCGTTCAAAGCGGATGCGCTTGCTCTTCTCGTACTTGGAATCACCATTCCTTTTTGTTGACATCAAGTTGATGTTGAATTTGCCCCTTCCGTAAAAGTCAGACAAATCAAACCCGAAATAACCCGTTGAGTCTGTCAGGTATTCAAACCCCTCAAACAGAGTCTTGTCATCATCGGGTATCACGTTTGCGTATATGCCTATGTCCGATACGGGATCGCGACTGCGGTAAGAAAGTATCCATCCGTTCATGGTAAGACCCTCCTCAACACGGTGCTTTTCCTCAAACTCCGTAAGCCCGGTCATTGTCTGCCATTCATAACGTTCCCAGCCCTGAACCAAAGTAAGCAGGTTCAAAGCCTCCCTATGTTCCTCATCATCACTCTCCAGATACCAGGCGGGATCATGAATGTAACCTCTAAGGTCCGATGACAGCAGCAGATTGGTCTGAAGGTTATCGGTCTGTCCGCCACCGTAATCAGTAGCATCACGGACCGACAGGCAGAAACGGTCACGGAACGGATTGCCCGACTCGTCGGTAAGCATAAACTCCACAACCTCCTTCTCGCAGGATTGGTGTGACATGCTGTCGGTATTGACCGCAATCACAGGACTCACCAAGCCACTGCCGCCGTGAAATATGCTGCGCGACGACATAACCTGGCCCTCCTTATTGAAAAGAGTCAAGCGGCACACCCCGACAGGCCAACCGGAACAGTCTATGTTCAACTGACTGTTCTCAACATCCCTTATCTCTTCAAAGTGAATCACACTACCCCTACAGGTTACGGCAAGTGCCGTCTGCTCACCCACACGGTCCGGAGTGCGCCAGATATTAATCTGCAGCAGTGAGTCAGAAAGCAGGTCAGATATCATTGAATATCCGCTGTCCTGGGGATCGGGCAGATTAAAATAATATTTGTTGCCGCTGCCGGCCGGATAGAAATCCACCCAGTTAAATCCCCTGGTATTTACAATGAATGACCCCATTCCGTCATGAACCGTATAGACAGAATCCTTGCCGCCCGAGACCAGAATGGCTCCCTCTATGCCGAATGCGTCACTGCCTGTAGCCTTGAAAGCCACCCTGCAGGGCAATCCGCGGACCCAATCACCGCCTTCGGGGTAGAATGTAACATTGACAGCCTTATTCTGGTCTTTCTGCAACTTTTTTTCATAACGCAAATCCTCACTATAGGGATTGTCATCATGCCTCACCACATGTGAGCGGTCATACTCTCCCACGTATTTGGGTTGGGTATAGACTGGAATTACACGAGAGAATATGGCTTCAGGACTGAAGTCCAGCATATTCTGGGTATAGGCCCTTATCTCATAGAATCCGCTGGGATATGCCAGGATTCCCTGTTTCTCTCGAGTCTGGAACGTGCCGGCATCAAGCAGCGGGATGGCGCCATCGGCCTGCCCCTCCTCTATCTTGAGTTTCTGCTGCAGGATAAGCTTTCCCGTGGGCGCCAGGAAATCCACATACAGCACACCGCTGGGCGCACGCTCCAAAGTCGTGGCGTGAGTGACGAATGCCTTGAACCAGATATTCTCGCCCTGAAAGTATGCCGTATTGTCAAACTCCAGGTAAACTTTCTCCTGCGGGAACATGCTGTTGAACTGATTGATGTTATCGGCAAACTTGATCAGCTCACTTTCATAATCCGAAGATTCCGCTGTCCTGACTCTGATTGAATCTCCTGGCGGCAGGTAATCATCGGGCAGGCTGGCCGCGACTCTCCTCTTGGATATATCTCCGGTAAAACGTATGCTGTTATTCCTGACAATACCCTCTTTACTGAATGAGCAGTCATCTTCAAGGAAAGTGATTCCGGACTCCGAATAAAGGTGAAGGCCTTTCCCTGCCGCTCCAAAAACAACGGGAGAACCGTCACTACGGTGATAGTACCTTATCTTAAGTTTCTTGTCCTTCAAGCCATGAACCCGAATCAGGTTATCTATGCTGTCAGAATATTCCCTGACATTTACAGGCAGATTCGTGGATATGCTCTTTTTGCCTTTCACAACAGTTTCTGACCTTGTAAGAGTGTATCCGTTCTCAGCCAACCGGTCATCGGCAAAAGATTTGAGGAAATGCTGGCTGGAGCCGTAATATGCCCGCTTGCGGTTCTCTTCAATGCTCTTGGCCTGGCGTTTGGACACGTTATCATAAGGCTTGTAGTAAAAGTAACCCAGCATATCATACTGAGTAACGGCATTGACTTTTTTTACATTGAATTTTACCAGATCCACATATACTTCATATCCCAACAACGGCAAGTCAATTATCAAGGGTTCATAAGCCCATGCCCTGAATACTTTTGTGACAACCTTTACCGAATCGTCATAGACTTCACTTACTTCCATTGCTTCATGCTGGACAGTCCGGGATGCGTATGCTGTTTTGACAATCCGCCTGATTTTATATGAGACCAGGTTCAAGCTGTCAATCATAATGGCATTCTCATTCTTGATGGTTGCATGCTTGCCCCATCGCTCATCACCCAGGAACATACTCTTAAAGTATTCCAAATCCTTTCTTTTTACCTTGTTCTTGCGTGATATCACGACTTCTGGCAACTCGTCATTGGTCGTGAGGCGGATTGTAAGCGTGCCGGGGGCTCCGTCCAGGTCCAGAGCCTGTGTCTGATAACCCACATAACTGAACACCACCGTTGCCGGGAACATAACGTCCTTGAGTTCAAAACGGCCGTCGTTATCGGTAGTGGTACCCTGTGTGGTTCCGCTCACATAGACTGTGGCCGATACCATAGGCTCCTGCGTAAGGCTGTCTAAGACAACGCCGCGAACGGTACTCTGCCCCAGCATACGTGCGGGCCAAAGAACCAGCAAACTCAGGATTATAGTAATCAGGCGTCTCATTGCAACAAGAAATTTCAATTAATTGGTCCTTATTGCAAAGAAACACAAAGTTGTTTATTATTCAAAATTTTTTACTGGGTCATTTCGCCGCGGAGATTCAGTGTGAGACGGCGCTTGACTTGGGCATTATCCTGAGTGGAGCCCATAAGGCAGAAAAGCTTGGCAAGGGCGGCCTCGGTAGTGAGGTCACGGCCGGAGACCACGCCAGCGTCACGCAGGGCTCGGCCGGTGGCGTAGAGGTCCATGTTCACCGTACCGGCCAGGCACTGGGTCACGTTGAGCAGTATCTTGCCCATAGCCGATGACTCCCGCACTATGTCCACGAACCAGTCCTTTGATATGGCGTTACCCGAACCGTAGGTCTCTATTATGACGGCGCGCGTATCGGAACCCAGCAGGATGTCACGCACCACCTGGGGCGTAATGCCGGGGTGCACCTTAAGGATGGATACACGGGTATCAAGTGTGGTGTTTATGCGGAATGCTGCCGATGAAGGCTGCAGGATATGCTTGTCGTTGTAAAGGATATCTATTCCTGCGGTTGCCAGCAGCGGGTAGTTGGGCGAACGGAATGCGTGGAACGACGTTGAATCGGCCTTGGTGCTGCGGTTGCCGCGAAGCAGTTGCGAATTAAAGAAGATGCATACCTCCGGCACGACGGCGCTTCCATCGGGGTTCTTGGCAACGGCAATCTCTACCGAAGAAATAAGGTTCTCCTTGCCGTCGGTACGGGGGCGGCCCACAGGCAACTGGCTGCCGGTAAAGATTACCGGTTTGGAAAGATTCTCCAGCATAAAGCTCAGGGCCGATGCCGAATAGGCCATAGTGTCGGTGCCGTGCAGGATAACAAAGCCGTCATAATCATCGTAGCGGTCACGGATAATCTCTGCCAGACGCACCCAGAGCGCAGGCTCCACATCGGACGAATCAATCAGAGGCGAGAATGTGTAATGGTCAATCCTGCAGGTGAACTTGTTCAGTTCAGGAACGGACTCCATCAGGCCGTCAAAGTCAAACGGGGTAAGCGCACCGCGGCTGTCCTCTTTCATGCCTATGGTGCCGCCGGTGTAGATAAGCAGTACTGACGAGCCTACAGCATCCATAATTCTAGTAAATCGCTATGCATTCCATCTCCACGAGCCAGCCCGGACGGCAGACCGGAGCCTGCACCAGAACACGGGGGCAATCGGGGAAACGCTTGTCAAATATTTTATTAACCGTTGCATAATCCGCCGCATCACGCAGATAGACAATCATGGAACCCACCTGAGAGAATCCGCATCCTGCCTCGGAGAGCAGCACCTCAACGTTCTCAATCATACGGTTGGTCTGACTAACGATATCTCCCTCATGGAGAATCTTGCCCTTATTGTCTATACTGGCCGTACCGGAAATATACACGTGTCTGCGGTCCGGGTACTCGACCATAGTGCCGCGCTCAAACCTTACGCCATACTGCGACGTGCGGTTAAGATGGCTCTCACCGTAAAGATACTTTACCAGGACTCCAGATCCCGAAACGGCTACGGCGTCAAGCATGACCTTGTTGTTGTGATCAGCGGTACGGCCCTCTATTCCGGTACTGGCAATGAAGTGCGTATCGGGAGTAAGGCCGTGACGGTCAAAGACGGTATTGCGGCCGTCAACTACGCCCTTGTAATTGACGTCTATATTCTGTACGAAAAGCCAGGTACGCATGCAGTTGGTCTCTAGCGCAAGGCCTTGCGCCTCAAGGTCCGCGCTGAGTTCATCCAGCAGCGAAACGGTCTGATGATAAGAGCCGTCGCTGTCCGAAAGGCCGCCGGTAAACCAGTATTCATCAACACCCCTCTCGGACACCTTGTGCATCCTCTCGCTTATCCTGCCGGACTCAGCATTCTTTCTGCACCAGACCATAGCGGATATCTTGGTCCCGTCCAGAGGAGTCTGTCCGATGATGGAAACCGGGCAGTCAAAGTCAAGCCGCTGCCGCAACAGGGCGGTCTGGTTGGCCGGGTCGCTCAGGAAAAAACGGATAAGTACAGGCGTACCTTCCGAGCCTGCCACCTCACGGACGCCTTCAAGCAGGACTGCAAGCTGGCGGTCAAAAGGCATCATGGTATCGGACAGAGTAAGCATTGAGAATGATTCCTTAAGGTCATTACTGCCGTCGGCAAACCATCTGCCGGTCCTTACCCGGATATTGTCGTTTGAATATGAAGAATAAACCATCTGTCCTGTTTGGATAAATATGCCGCGAATATAGCGTTTTTCGGTCTATAAGCTTTGCCGAATGGCACAAAAAGAATACATTTGGCATCACGAAAAACAAAAATCATCATTTATAAGTATGAAAAGAATATTCTTTATCGCATCGCTGGTTCTCCTGTGTGCGGGAGTTTCGGCACAGGAAGAGGAGAAGTTTGAAGCACCAAAGGGTTACCGGTTCACTACAGTTGATTCGCTTGCCATAACATCGGTCAAGGACCAGGCCAACTCAGGCACCTGCTGGTCATTCTCATCAATCGGTTTCTTTGAGTCCGAGCTGCTCCGTCTGGGCAAGGGTGAGCATGACCTGGCCGAGATGTTCGTAGTCCACAAGACCATGGAGGACCGCGCCAAGGCTGCAGTACGCCTGCACGGTGACATAGAGTTTGCACAGGGCGGCAGTTTCTACGACGTGCTTTATTGCTGGAAGACCTACGGAATGGTTCCGCAGGAGGTCATGCCCGGCATCATGTACAAGAGCGACCGCATCAACCACACCGAGCTCACCGCTGTGGCAAAAGCTTACGTGGATGCATTGGCCAAGAGCAATTTCAAGAAACTGAGCGACGTATGGCAGAAAGGATTCTCCGGAATCTACGACGCCTACATTGGTGAATGCCCCGAGAAATTCACTTACAACGGCAAGGAGTACACCCCGCAGTCATATGCTCAGTCACTGGGCCTGAACATGGATGATTATGTATCGCTTACATCGTTCACACATCACCCCTTCTACGAGCAGTTTGTCATTGAGATCCAGGACAACTGGCGCTGGGCACAGTCCTACAACCTGCCGCTCGATGAATTCATGGCCGTAATGCACAACGCCATCAAGACCGGCTACACATTTGCATGGGGTGCCGATGTATCCGAGACCGGATTCCAGCGTTCCAAACCAGCCGTATGCGTAGTTTCCACCGATGAAGACAAGACCAACAAGATCCTGCGTGAGCCGGGCCAAGAGAAGGAGATCACCCAGGAGATGCGTCAGGAGGGTTATGACAACTGGGAGACCACCGATGACCACGGAATGCAGATATTCGGCATTGCAAAGGACCAGAACGGCAAGGAGTACTTCATGGTAAAGAACTCCTGGAACACCACCGCCGGAAACAACGGCATCTGGTACGCCAGCGACGCCTACGTGGCTCTCAAGACCATCAACATCCTTGTACACAAGGACGCACTGCCCAAGGACATCAAGAAAAAACTGGGCATAAAATAACAGCCGGTTTACAATACCGCCAGCTGCAAGAAACAGAGACGTTCCCCGAGCGCCTCTGTTTTTTATTTTAAAAATACTGACTAATAATGATAGCCAACTATTGACAATAAGAACCCCGTTTTCTATCTTTGCATTTTGGAACAAACCGGTCCTATGGAAGGACCACATACAACACTATGGATAAAATAAAAAATAACATAAAAAATGAACTTCAGATGGAACTTTGTGCCCCCCACCCCGGAGGTAACAGAGGCAGCCAATGAACTGTCAAAGGCTGTAGGGATAAGTCCCATACTCTGCAAGCTCTTGATTGAGAGAGGCATAACCAGCAAGACCGAAGTACAGAAATTCTTTAACCCGCAACTGAACGAACTGCTTGATCCTTGGCTCATGGATGACATGGACAAGGCGGTGGCACGTATCAACAGCGCCATAGAGCGCGGCGAGCGCATTCTGGTTTACGGTGATTATGACGTGGACGGCACCACAGCCGTCGCGTTGGTGTACAACTTCCTCAAAAGGGATTACGACAACCTGGACTACTACATTCCTGACCGTTACAATGAGGGTTACGGAGTGTCGGAGCAGGGTGTGGACTATGCTTTCGAGACCGGCGTAAAGCTGGTCATTGTGCTTGACTGCGGCATCAAGGCCATCCAGGAGATAGCTTACGCCAAGGAGAAAGGCATCGACTTCATAGTATGTGACCATCACGTGCCCGATGACGAGCTACCCCCAGCCGTAGCAATACTCAACGCCAAGCGTTTTGACTCCCACTACCCGTTCAAGCACCTTTCCGGCTGCGGTGTGGGATTCAAACTGATGCAAGCGTATGCGCTGGACAACGGCATCCCGTTCAGCGAGCTGCTACCCAGCCTGGACCTGGTTGCCGTGAGTACCGCATCGGACATTGTCCCCATCATGGGCGAAAACCGCGTTCTCACCCACTACGGTCTGGAACAGCTCAGCAGCAACCCGTGCACCGGACTCAAAGCCATAATACAGGTCTGCAAGCTGTCGGACAAGAGCCTGACCATAAACGACATTGTATTCAAGATAGGACCGCGCCTGAATGCAGCCGGCCGCATGAGCAGCGGCAAGAAGGCGGTGGACCTGATGGTAGAGAAGGATTTTGCCCGCGCACTTGAACTGGCCGAGAACATTGACAAGGAGAACGACGACCGCAAGAAGGATGACAAGGAGATGACCGAAGAGGCCAACAAGATTGTCACCGCTCTGGAGGACGGCGAGAACCGCCACGCAATTGTGCTTTACAACGCAGAGTGGAAACGCGGCGTGATAGGTATCGTGGCGTCACGTCTGACAGAGGTGTTCTACAAGCCTGCGGTGGTGCTTACCAAGACCGGCAACCTGGCCACCGGCTCCGCCCGCT
>Ga0310786_10007450_pt1 | contig 14273 bp, 9 predicted proteins | sample AusTroGonzalo_MG_FD_203881 | JGI IMG/M metagenome (GOLD analysis project Ga0310786, IMG submission 203881) | Bovine rumen microbial communities from tropical cattle in Woodstock, Queensland, Australia - Gonzalo_03 (v2) (version 2) | ecosystem: Host-associated > Mammals > Digestive system >... | reverse complement strand
GCCATAGAAATAGGAGTTGGCGTGGTCGCACAGGTGACGCATCATTTTCTCACTGGGAACCGTATCATCCCGCCCCGCCAGATTGTGAAAGCTTCGCCTGTCCCCGAAATACTGATCGTATCCGCCGATCACCAGCTCAGAACCGTCTTTTTCTGCCCGCCGAACCATCCGTTCAATGGAATCAAGCGGCAGCGTGTCATCCGCGTCAATGAAGCGGATATATTTCCCCTCACACTTGGCCAGGCCCGCGTTCCGGGCATAGGAAATCCCGAGATTGCCCTGGGTGACTACAGTCAGCCGCGGATCCTTCTCCGCTGCTTCCTGGGCCATGGCGGCAGTCGCGTCTTCGCTTCCGTCGTCTATGAGAATAATCTGCAGATTCTGCCAGGTCTGGTTCAGCAGGCAATCCAGCAGGCGCGGCAGAGTTTTTGTCACGTTATACGCCGGAATCACAACGCTGACCATAGGTTCAGACTGTGCAGGATTCAAATGTTTCATCTCCTGTCGTTCTTTTTCGGAACTGTCCATATTTTACCATGCTTCCCCTTGTTTGAAAAGCTGTCATCCATCCCCTCAGCTGGACAGAACTATAAAAACCGGATAAAATAATAGGGATATTGTTACGGAGAAAGGAGACGCCGGCATGAATCAAAAGCTGAAGAGTGTCCTCAGCATACTGTTCATCGTTCTGTCCTTTGTCGCCGTCTTCTGTATCGCTTTCGGCAATCCCGAGCTGGCGAATGCCTGGGATACGCTCCGCAGCCTGGACGCCCGCTGGATTGTCGGTCTCCTGCTGTGCTGGGCTGCCTATACCTTTTTCGACGCGCTGGGCACCTGGTACTGCCTGAAGAAGCAGGGATTCCGCCTGAATCTCTGGACTGTGCTCAGCGTCACGCTGATCGGCTTTTTCTATAGCAATATCACTCCCGGCGCCAGCGGCGGTCAGCCGATGCAGGTCAATTCCCTCCGCAAAGCCGGTGTACCCGTAGGCAACGGCACCACAGCCGTCACCATCCGGCTTATCGCCAATCAGTTTATGGTTTCTCTGCTTAGCCTGCTCTTCCTGCTGTTTAACCGTGCCTTTGTTTATCAGCAGCTCGGCGGGGTCATCTGGGCCGTCCGTATTGGCTGGATTATCAATTTCAGTGTGGTTCCGCTGGTCCTGCTGGCCGCTTTCCGGCGTACACTCATCCGCAAGCTTGCTTCTGGTCTGATCGGGCTTCTCGCCCGGATCCGGCTGATTAAGGACAAGGAAGCCGCCCTGAACGGAACATACGAAGTGCTGGATACCTATCACACGGCTATCCGCGGCCTGCTCTCCTCCCCTGTGCTGCTGCTTTTCCAGTGCCTGTGCAGCATGCTGAGCATGCTCGCCCTGACCGGTTCCATTGTCTTTGTCTATTACGCCTTCGGGCTTTCCGGTACTCCCTGGTATCATCTTCTGACCCTGGGTCTTCTGCTCTTCGTCAGTGCGAGCTATACGCCTCTTCCCGGCGCCAGCGGAGCCCAGGAAGGCGGTTTCATGTGCTATTTCAACGGAATCTTTCCCGGCGGAACAAAAGGTCTTGCCCTTTTGCTCTGGCGTTTCTTCACCTATTACCTCTTCCTGTTTGTCGGTGTGATCACGCTGCTGCTGGAAAAAATCGGCCTTTGCGGCCATACCCGCAGACAGGATAACGATCCGACGAATCAAACGGAGGATGCTGTATGTTAAATTCTGTCCGATACATTGCCGCCAGGCCAACCGCTACGCCGGTTCCTGGTGTTGTTCAGGTTGCCAACGATCTCAAGGAAACTGTCAATGACGCGGCTGAGAGTGCCGGTGATTTTCTTTCCCATCTGCCCCAGCTTGTCAGCCGCCTGCTGATTGCGGGTGCGGTACTGATCGTAGGACTTCTTCTCCTGAAGCTCGGAAAACTGATTATTGTCAGGCTTTCCAAACGTCGCTGCCAGAACGGCCGCGTCAACACCCAGCGGTCTGAAACCTTCCGGTCCATTATCACCAGCGTTTTCAGCTATATCATGTTTTTTATCCTGGCCACGATCATTCTTCGCCTCTTCGGCGTGGACGTGACCTCGATCCTGGCCGCTGCCGGGGTTGTCGGTATCGCGCTGGCTTTCGGTGCCCAGACTCTGGTCAAAGACCTGCTCTCCGGTCTGTTCATCTGGGGTGAAGGTTCCATCGCTGTCGGCGACCTGGTCAGCATCAACGGACTGGACGGAACAGTGGAAACCATTACTATCCGGACCACTTCCATCCGTAACTACAACGGAAATATCTACTGCATTCCCAACGGCGATATCCGTACCATCACCAACATGAGCCGCGGTTTCAAACGGGCCATTGTCAATATTCCCTGCCCCTATGAGGAAAACCAGGAACGCCTGGTGAACATGGTCAAGGAAGAAATGGAAATCGCCGCCAAGGAAGTCGAAGGCATGAAAACTGTTCCGGACGTCATGAGCATTGTCGCCTTCGACAAAAACTCCGTCCGGCTTCAGGTGGCCGTTGTCTGTCCCGTCGGTGAACACTGGCGTATTGAGCGGGAAATCCGCACCCGCGTTAAAGCCCGCTTTGACCGTGAAGGCATCATTATGCCCCACTACACTGTTCCCGACTCCGACAATTAACCCATTATTGATTCAGAAAAACGCCTGTCTTGCATCGCAAGACAGGCGTTTTATCATCCATTCTTCATTATTCATTTTTCATTGCGAGCAGGTATACCTGCTCGCACGGATAGTCTCCCGTCATCTGCGGAAAACTGATCCCACCCTGCATCAGCGCAGCGCCGGTCAGTTCCTCCCCGGTATCCTCCCTGCGGTATATCCGATCCGGATCCAGGCCCTGCAGCCGCACCAGCGGGAACATTCCGTTCGCCCGGACGTGGGTGGTGACAAGGCTGAGCAGCGCCTCATCCTTTTTCGGGGAAACAAACATCCACGCAGTATAGTCTGTTTCAGACTCATCCAGCCGATAATAATCCCCGCCTTCAATCAACGTCTCAAAGCGGTGGAAGGTTTCGATCTGCTTCTTCACCGTTTCCTTTTCAGCTTCTGTCAGTTTTTCCGGGTTCAGTTCATATCCGAAGGTTCCCGCCTGAGCCACGATTCCTCTTGTTTCCAGCGGAACATTACGGCCGGTCTGGTGGTTCGGGCAGGCAGACACATGCGCGCCCATGGTGCATACCGGGTAGCCGTAGGATGTGCCGCGCTGGATCTCCAGCCGCTCGATGGCGTCCGTATTGTCCGAACACCAGATCTGCGGGCAGTAATAGAGCATACCGGCATCAAAACGTCCGCCTCCGCCGGAGCAGCCCTCAATCATTACCTCCGGGAAAGCCTCTGTAAGCCGTTCCAGCAGCCGGTAGGTGCCCAGCATAAACCGGTGAGCCGCTTCTCCCTGCCTGTCCTCCGGCAGTGCCAGGGACCAGCAGTTCGCTATGCTCCGGTTGCAGTCCCATTTGATATATTCAACCCGCGCGTCCCGAAGGATCGCGCTGATCCTGCCGAACAGATAATCCTGGATTTCCTCCCTGCCCATATCCAGCACCAGCTGGCGGCGGGAGATCATCGGCAGCCGTTCCGGCTCGGTCAGCGCCCAGTCCGGATGCTCCCTGTACAGGTCGGAATCGGGACTGATCATTTCCGGTTCCACCCACAGGCCGAACTTCAGCCCTTCCGCATGAATCCGCTCCGAGAGTTCCTTCAGGCTGCAGCCCAGCTTGGCTTCGTTGCACACCCAGTCCCCCAGGCTTGTGCTGTCATCATCACGTTTGCCGAACCATCCGTCATCCAGCACAAGCATTTCCATGCCCAGTTCTTTGGCGGACCGGGCCAGGCACAGCAGTTTCTCCGCGTTAAAATCAAAATATGTTGCTTCCCAGCTGTTCACAAGCACGGGCTTTTTCGCGTCTCTCCACCGGGGTGAGATCACTTCCTCCCGGATCACCCGGTGATAATTCCGGCTCAGGGCGTTCAGTCCTTCCGCGCTGAAGGAAAGGATTGCTTCCGGGGTCTGGAAGCTCTTCCCCGGTTCCAGCATCCATTCAAATCCTTCCGGATGAATCCCGCTGATCACTCGGACACTTCCCGCCTGGTCTGCGCTCACTTCCTCCAGATGATTTCCTGAATACATCAGCATGAATCCCCAGCACTGCCCCTGCCGCTCCGTTGTGTCCGGATCACAGAGGATAATATAAGGGTTGCTCTGGTGGCTGCTCATGCCCCTGCGGGATTCAAACGCCAGCCGTCCTCCCTGCGGAATCCCGGCCCGTTCCGCCACCCGTTCCATGGCATGACGTCCATGGAAATGGATCACTTCTTTGGTGCCGTATGGGAAATCCATACAGACTGAAGCTGCTTTCCTTATGCGGATGGCCTCATCTCCGCTGTTCTCCAGCCGGACGCTCCGTACAATCACGTCCTGCGCTTCAAACAGCCAGTAAGTCAGAAAGGCGTTCAGGCCGCTTACCCGGTCCTCCAGCTTGATTTCCAGGCCCTCCGTCTCCGCGTTTCCACGCAGCCCAGGCAGTCCCTGCGGCTTTTCCTTCCCCTTCAGAAGGCGGTAACCCGCATAGCGCCAGTCTGCACTCCGGCTGCCGTTGGCCAGCGTCACCTGTACGGCAGAAGGACGGTAATCCCCCACGCCGTCCGTGGAATACTCCTGGGGCAGCGTATCCAGGGAATAGTCAAACCGGGTCTGCATTTCATAAGGATTCCCGCTGAATCCGCGGTTTACCGTACGGATCCGGTAGCTCATATCCGTTCCGGTTTTCAGGCCGTACCAGGTATGCAGCAGCACACCGTTTTCGTCCGCCTTCATCTGATACAGGGTATGAACTGTTTCCAGGGAAAACAGTCTTTCTTTTTCATCAATCCGAATGCTCACCGCAGCCTCTTTCCGGGCATTCTGCCCAAAGCAATTTGCATGTGTATCATACCATAACGAAAGGATCTGTTAAAAGAAAATGCAGCTCCGTTTTCGTGTCGCACGGATTCATTTCACCGTCAGTCCGTCCGGCTCCACATGGCAGGAAAGGAACAGAATCTCCACTCCGGCATCCTTCGCCTCCTGCATTGCGGTTCCGAACTCCGCGTGAGTCTGTATGTTGGGCCGAACCTCCGTGATCCCGTCCATCTGGATCGCAAATGCAATCGCTGCCCTATACCCGTCCTTCACGGCCTTTGCCAGTTCCCGCAGATGTTTGACGCCACGCTCTGTTGGGGCATCCGGGAAATAACCGATTCCGTCAATCTCCAGCGTACAGCCTTTGACCTCCATCAAGGTTCGTTCCGTGCCGCGTTCCAGATAGAAGTCGATTCTTGAATCACCATAGGTATATTCCGGAACAATCACGTCATACTGCTGCCGTTCCAGCCATTCCCGCACGACAACGTTCGGCGCCTGGCTGTCAATATTGACCAGCAGGCCGTTTTCTTTCCGGACCGTCACCAGGTCATACTTGGTCTTCCTGCCTTCCGTACCCGGTGCCGTCAGCCAGACCTCCGCCCCGGGCAGGAGCAGTTCCCTGCACCGTCCGGTATTCTTGACGTGTACCGTTTCCCTGCTGCCGTCCAGCTCCACATGGGCAATAAACCGGTTCGGTCTGTCCAGAAAAGTTCCCCTTGTAATATTGCTGTATTTCATACGCTTCTGTCTTTCATTTCAGTGTTTAAAACCATCCTGCAGCCGAATCATATCATTGTTTTCATCCGCAGTGCAAGCTGTTTAATGAGAGGACATATCCGGTCTGTTGACATCCTGTAAAACCATGATAGAATGACCGTTGCAATCAGTCTTTAGCCTGCCGGATAAGGTTTCAGCGTTGATCTGTCCGAACCCCGACCGGCTGTTTTATCTGGAAGAGGAGTCATCAGAAACAAGTGCGGGAAAGAAGCAGATTTGACCGGACCATGCTTGGAACGGTCTTCACCCTGGCCTGGCCGACCATGCTGGAGCAGCTGACACAGACTGCTGTCCAGTATATCGATACGGCAATGGTCGGTTCCCTGGGTACGCAGGCCACAGCCGCTGTTGGTGCCACGGGCACGATAAACTGGCTGATCGGCAGTGTCGTTTCTGCCATCGGCATTGGTTTCCTTGCCTATATCGCCAGGAAAATCGGTGCCAGTCAGCCTGAGGCAGCCCGCAAGGCCAGCGCACAGGCCTGCACCATTACCCTGCTGCTCGGTTCATTGCTGACCCTCCTGACAGTCATGGCCGCCCGTCATGTACCAGTCTGGATGCAGGTTGATTCCGCCATCCGGGGGCTCGCGTCAGAATACTTCCTGATTATCTATATCCCCATGCTTTTCCGGACAGCATCCATTCTGCTTGGAACGGTTCTACGCTCCGCCGGAGATACCCGGACGCCGATGCGGATCGGCCTGATTGTGAACGGTATCAATGTGTTGCTGAACATCCTGCTGATATATCCCTCCCGTACACTGTCCGTCCTGAACCTGTCCATTCCCTTTCCGGGGGCCGGTCTCGGTGTGAAGGGCGCCGCTCTGGCCAGCGCTGTTTCCTTCGTCTACGGCGGTCTGGCCATGACCCGTGCTTTGTGGAAACACCCGAATATTTCGCCTGCCGGGCAATCATTCCGGCCTGATCCAAAGATCCTGCGCCCCTGTTTCCGGGTCGCCCTTCCGAACCTGGCCCAACGCTTCGCCACTTCCTTCGGCTATGTGGTTTTTGCCTCCATGATCAACGCTCTCGGCGGCATATCCACCGCAGCCCATACGATCGCAAATACCGTTGAAAGTGCGTTCTATATCCCCGGATGGGGTATGCAGACAGCCGCGGCAACCTTAAGCGGAAACGCGTATGGTGCGAAGGATCATGACAGGCTCAAACGGCTGGGAAGCACGATTCTTCCGCTTGAAGTAGGGCTGATGATCGTCTCCGGCGGCCTTCTCTTCCTGTTTGCGGAGCCTTTGGTTCGCCTTTTCAGCGCGGATGAGAGCGTAATCCGCCTTGGCACCACCGTTTTGCGGATGGTCGCAGTTTCCGAACCGTTCTACGGTGTTCCGATCGTTGTGGAAGGCCTGATGCAGGGCGTCGGAAAAACCACAGCTCCCTTTGTTTATAACGTGATCTGCATGTGGGCCGTCCGGATTGCCGGAACCTTTATCTGCACGCAGCTGCTGGGTCTGGGCCTGGTTTCTGCCTGGGGCTGTATGATCGGCCACAACATGCTGCTTTTCGTTTTCTTTGTCTGGCACTATCTTACCGGCCGATGGGATCCCTTCATCAGCCGGAAATAAGAACGGGGGTACGCATATGGTATCTTCTGTCCGGAATACAGATCCTGAAACCCGCAGGGAACAGCTCAGGCAGCTGTATCTCAGCCAGAAGCAGACGCTGGACACGTTTTTGAATAACGGCGCCATTACAAAGGCGCAGTATGACAAATCCCTGGGAGATCTGACAAGGAAAATGGGAATGGAAGAAGAAAAATAATATTGAAAAAGCTCTCCGTAAGGGAGAGCTTTTCTGCTTTATTCGTCTTATGATTCTGCGTAAAACGGACGCATGTCATCCAGCCGCAGCAGCATCGGGCTTCCCCCGTCTGCCGCTCCGGTATCGATATCCACCCAGGTCTTCGTCACAAGCATTTGGCCGTCTGCACCCACGCCATACTCATGCGTCGGCGTATGGCCGATGATGACCAGCTTATCATCCCAGTATCTGTCTTCCAGAACCGGACGCGTCCACATCAGATCAAACGCATCGTATTCATCCAGTCTTTTCTGCGGCGTGAAGTCTTTCAGTCCCCCGTGTACCAGTACAAAGCGCTTCATCGGTACAGCCGTTTCCACAAACACCGGTGCTGAACGGATATAGTCCAGTAGCCTGGTCATCTCTTCCGGATCTTCTTGCTTCAGTTTCTGCATTGACTCTATGGTAATAAAGCTGCCGTTCCGGTTCCAGCGCATCAGGTTGCGTTCCTGCTCCGGCGTCAGTGTGATCGGATCATCCGGGTTCCAGTCCCGGGTAAAAAGGAAGTCGCACTTCAGCAGCAAATCCTCGTGGTTCCCTTTGATAAAGGTCACATTCTCCTGCCGCATCATCCAGCGCAGCATGGCAATTCCGCCGTCGCCGAACCGGTCAATCACGTCCCCGATCACATACAGGTGATCAGATGCCGAAAAGCCGGCTCTTTCAAGCATATGTAAAAACTTTTCCAGGGGATATCCATGTAAATCCGAAGTCGCAAAAAGCATTGTGTATCCAAGTCTCCCTGATGGTTTAGGTATTGCTGCGTTAATAACGCGTTTATGAATATGAATACTATCACACAAAAGCACACAAAACAAGACAACAAGACAAGGGGACGGTTCTTTTGTCTTGTTGGAGCCCGGCGGGATTCGCATTCCGTTCGCTCAATGGTCGCCTGAAACCCTTGGAGCGGGTTCCGTTCTCCCTTTCGCGCTAACAAACTCGCCTCACTTCCGGCTTCGCCGGACAGCACACCGTGCTGACATTCGGCTCCTTTGCCCACATTCCGCAACCTCAATCGTCGCGACTCCGCACTGCGGAGCTCGCTCGTTTCCATTGACCTCACCTCTGACGGGATTTCAGCCACTGGCTGCCCTCAGAGGTTCGCCCTTACAGGTCGTGGCTTCGAATCTGCGCGATTCATGCAAAGAAAAACACCACCCGTAAAGGGTGGTATTTTCTTTGGTGAGCCCGGCGGGATTCGAACCCACGACCTTTTGATTCGTAGTCAAACACTCTATCCAGCTGAGCTACGAGCCCACATGCTGTCCGTGACAGCTAAAGTATAATATCACAATGTTTTTGCACTGTCAACGTTTTTTTGCACCTTTGCATGTAATATCCTTCTCTGTTTTCTTGTAACCGTTCCCTCTTTTGGTTATAATATAAAGGTTGATTGAACTTTCAGGAGGTTTTTCATGGCTGTCAGTCATTCTATTCTTTCCGCCGTCTTCAGTGACGAGTCCCCGGACTACCGCTTTCCTTCGGAACCGGATTGCGGGGATACTGTCCGAATCCGTCTACGGGTTGCCAGGGACAGTGCGGAGCGCGTTATTCTGCTTTTTGAGTCCATCACGGTCGGCACTATGATGTACAAGATCAAGAGTGATGACTTTTTTGATTATTATGAAGCCGGTATTATCTGCAACGAGAACGAGGTTATCTACCGTTTCCTGATTGAGTGTCCGGACGGTGCCAAAATCGCATATGATAAAAGCGGTGTACGCGCTGACGAGCATCATATTCCGGATTACAATCCGGCCTATGCTTTCCGCTTCATCCCCGGTTTTCATGTCCCTGACTGGGCCAAGGGCGCCGTTCAGTACCAGATCTTCCCGGATCGCTTCTGCAACGGAGATCCATCCAACGATGTTGTGGACAATGAATACTATTACACCGTAGGCCACTCCAAGCACATCGATGACTGGGATGCCTTGCCTGGCGATACGGATATCCGCTGCTTCTACGGCGGCGATCTCCAGGGCATTCTGGATAAGCTGGATTATCTGCAGAATCTGGGGATCGAGGTCCTTTATCTCAACCCGGTCTTTGTTTCCCCTTCCAGCCATAAATACGATTGTCAGGACTATGAGCATATCGATCCCCACTTCGGCGTAATTACCGACGATATGGATCATGTTATGCAGTCCTGGGAAAAGCATAACGGATATGCGCCGAAATATATCCGCCGTGTCACCAGTGAGGAAAACCTGGAAAAGAGCGATGACCTCTTCGCCACGCTCTGCCAGGAGCTTCACCGCCGGGGAATGAAGATTATCCTGGACGGTGTCTTCAACCACTGCGGTTCTTTCAATAAGTGGATGGATCATGAAGGGATTTATCTCGGAAAGGCCGGTTTCCAGCCCGGTGCCTATCAGAGTATCCACAGCCCCTATCGTTCCTATTTCCACTTCAACGATTCCGGCAATGGAAGAACCCCCATGTATGAGGGCTGGTGGGGCTATTCTACCCTGCCTAAGCTGAATTATGAAGATTCTCCCAACCTGTGTGAAGAAGTGTATAAAATCGCCGAAAAATGGCTTTCTCCGCCCTATTGCATCGACGGCTGGCGTCTGGACGTTGCTGCAGACCTGGGCCACAGCACTGACTTCAACCACAAATTCTGGCAGAACTTCCGTGCCCGTGTCAAAGCCGTCAATCCCGATGCGCTGATCGTGGCGGAGCATTACGGTGATCCCACCGCCTGGCTGAACGGCCGTGAATGGGACAGCATCATGAATTATGATGCCTTTATGGAACCGGTAACCTGGTTCCTCACCGGCATGGAAAAGCATTCCGACTCCTACCGGGATGATCTGTACCAGAATGGCTCTGCTTTCTTCGGAATCATGGCGGACAAGATGTCCCGATTCAAATATCCGTCCCTCATGTGCGCGATGAACGAGCTCTCCAACCATGATCACTCCCGCTTCCTGACCCGTACCAACCGGATGATCGGCCGGATTACTACCCTGGGTTCCGGTGCCGCTTCTGCCGGCATCAACAAGGGGGTCTTCCGGGAGGCCGTCACGATCCAGATGACCTGGCCCGGCGCCCCCACCGTCTACTACGCTGATGAAGCCGGTCAGGTAGGCTGGACAGATCCGGATAACCGCCGGACTTATCCCTGGGGACATGAAGACCAGGAGCTCATCGATCTCCACCGGGACCTGATCCATCTGCGCCGTACCCTTCCCGTGCTGAAGACCGGTTCAATCAAACCGCTTCTGGCGGATTACGGCCGGATCGCCTACGCCCGTTTCAACAGTGATTCCCGCTGCGTCATCGCTGTAAACAACACTGGCAACCTGACAGACTTCAGGCTACATGTCCGGGATGCCGGATCGCCGGAAGGAGAAACCTTCCACTGCTGTATCCAGACCACCCAGGATGGGCATCTGACAAGCAATGAAGTCTGGGGCATTGTCACAGACGGCGTGCTCACCTTTAATCTTCCCCCGTTCTCGTCCATCGTTCTGAGCAATGCGGTAATTGAAGGCAGCGAAAACTGATCGATAAAAGAATATGGGGATCGGAACAAGTTCCGATCCCCTTGCTTTTTGCACACCGGATCTTACTCATCTCTTTCGGTGTGCCTTTTTTCTTTCTGACGGTACAATTCTTCGTCGCTTCTCTGGATGCACTCCTCAATGGTGGACAGGCCATTCATATGGATAACCACCGCGCCGCAGCTTGCCTCCACATTGAAGGCCCTGTCTTCCTGTTTGTTCAGGGCTTTCAGCTGCTTCTGGAAGTCTTTCATAAACCGTTTGGCTGCCATGTCGTCAGCCCGGGGCATCACCGCCAGGAATTCATCCCCGCCCATACGGGCCAGAATAGCATCCTTCGGAGCCGCCCTGCGGATCGCGTCTCCTGTCAGACGGATGGCGTAATCCCCCGCCTGGTGCCCAAAGGTATCATTGATCTGTTTCAGCCGGTCCATATCAAAGCTGATGAAAGCCGCGCTTTCTCCCATGGCGCAAAGCCGCTGCCAGATCGGTGAAAGCTGTTCCTCAAGTCCCCGCCTGTTCAGCAGCCGCGTCATCACGTCCGTAATGCTGCTCAGTCTTCTTTCTTCATAGAGCACTTTCAGCTCATCACGCTTATGCATATTGCTCAGAGCGCCGGACAGGATAATATTCCAGTGCTGGAAAAAGTTCGTGGGCACTTCTCCGGGCTGGTAATGGAAAAGAGCATAGCCATAGGCCTTTTCTCTCTGGTGGAGCAGAACCAGATAGAGCACCTGCGGTTCGTCGGCCCGTTCTGCCATCTCCGGCAAAAGCTTGCAGCGGTCGAAGGTAATCATCGGCATCCCGTGATCCTGCCTGTCCCGCATCACGTGAACCAGGCAGGCTTTTTCCGTCTGTTCCTCCGCGAAAACGGGCTCGCCGTATACATCCTTTCCTTTCTCAAACAGGCACAGGTAATAGTCCCGCACCATCCTGGTATCATCCATCTTGTTCACCAGCACACGGTGAAGATCCTTCAGGTCATCGCAGGCGTTCAGCTCGATCGTCAGGTAAGTCATGCTGACTTCCCGGGAGTTCATGCTGTCCACCAGTTCAGCCCGCTCCATGCTGGTTTTAACGTAGAAGTCTTCCCCACGTTCGCCGCAGCCACAGCTTTCTCCCAGGACCAGCTGTCCTCCGATGGCAATCCGCTTTATTTCTTTCTTCCCGTTTTCCCCGTATTCGCCGCGGATCTGCCGGTCCAGTTCTTCCATGGCTTTGGAGGCCATCTCTTCAAAATTCTGTTCAACAGTCGTCAGCATCGGCTCATTCAGCGCAAAATTCTGCACATTGTCAAAGCCGGTGACAATGACGTCCTCCGGAATCCTGATTCCGTTTTTCTTCAGCGACCGCATCAGGCCGATCGCCATAAAGTCATTGGCGCAAACCACCGCTTCCGGGCGGCAATCCGGATCAGAGAAAAAAGCTTCATAGGCCATATCTCCGCAGTTCAGCCACATGGTCCCGTGGGCAATATCTCTTTCCTCATCCACCTTCAGGCCATGCAGGGCCATCTCCTCTTTGTAAACCTGCAGCCGCTTTTCCCCGTCCGGATGTCCTTCATAACCGGCAAGGAACGCCACCCGCTTCAGCCCGTGATCCTCCAGTAGATGCTTCATCAGCGGCCGGATCGCCAAGTTTTCATCCGTATAAACACAGTCGTATTCATCTTCCTGGTGACGGATTGAAACAACAGGACATTTTGCCCTTCTTTTCAGCTCCTCATAAAGCTGGTCCCTGAATCCTTCGATCTCGTATGTATCAGGCGCCACAATGATCCCGTCCAGCTGTTCAATCGGTGCAAAGGAGAACATTCCCCGTTCCTGGCTGTCATATTCATTCTGGCTGGAGAAAAAACCAACCGTCGTGAATATGATTACGTCATAGTTGAGCCTGTGCGCTGCCTCCTCCAGGGCATGATACACCGCGTTGTCAAAAACCGTATAGGCTTTGCAAAGGAAGACTCCGATGGTCTTTCTTTTGCCGGCTATCATCTTTCCACCTCGTTCCGGGCACATATACTGTACCGTCCCGGATTCATATCATCGATATTGATCCGGGAATCAGCCAGCTGGTGCCATTTTATATTGTATATGTGTCTGATTGCGTGTAGGGAGTGTGTTGCGAAATCGTCTGGTTACAACATTTCGTTTCTTCTCTCTGCTTTATGCATTTTTCTTTGGAAGATCTGCAGGGAACTCTCCTGCGGGAGAGAACAACCGCTTTTTCTTCTGTATGTTTCAGTTTCAAGTAACTCTTTTTCGTTTTTCGGAAGCCTGTTCTCGTTTTTTCTGCGTCTATTATAACACATTTCTACGATATGTAAATTACATGCTTTGTATTTCTGAATGTTTTTCTTGTAACCTCTGTGTAACTATACTGATTTTCCCACAAAAAAAGCATCCGGTATCAAACCGGATGCCTGTTTTTCAATTGGTCAGTTCCTCATAAACCGTGCCTGGCGTTCCACCGTCTCGGGATGAATGGCGTACAGGGAAGCCTGTTCCTTATCAATCTTGCCCTCCCGAAGCAGCTTGGCCAGTTCCGTATCCATGGACAGCATATCCGCGCCGCCGCCGAAGATCGCGTTATCGATCTGATGCGTCTTTCCTTCGCGAATCAGGTTCTGGATAGCCGGATTGACACACATAACCTCAAATACCGGATGAAGCGTACCATCCTTGGTCAGGATCAGCCTCTGGGATACCACCGCGCGGAGCACCATGGAAAGCTGTGCCCGGATCTGGTTCTGCTGGTTGGCGGGGAATGCGTCGATTACGCGGTCAATCGTCTTTGCCGCACCCAGCGTATGCAGGGAGGACAAGAGCAGATGGCCGGTTTCCGCCGCTGTAATGGCAGTGGATATAGTCTCTATGTCACGCATCTCACCGAGCATGATCACGTCCGGCGCCTGACGCAGGGCCGCGCGCAGCGCACGTGCAAAGCTTGACGCGTCTCCGGGAACTTCCCGCTGGCTGACGATGCATTGCTTGTGCGGATGCAGATACTCGATAGGGTCTTCAATGGTGATGATATGGCCGCTGCGGGACGCGTTAATCTGGTCTACAAGGCAGGCCAGCGTGGTACTTTTACCGTTGCCGGCAGGTCCCGTTACAAGAACCATACCGCTCCTCAGTTCAGCCAGGCGCATAACCACATCGGGGATATTGTAGGTTTTCGGATCGGGAACACCGAACGCGACAACACGACAGGTCATCGCAAGGGATCCCCGTTGACGATACGTATTGCAGCGGAAACGG
>Ga0310786_10007449_pt1 | contig 14274 bp, 10 predicted proteins | sample AusTroGonzalo_MG_FD_203881 | JGI IMG/M metagenome (GOLD analysis project Ga0310786, IMG submission 203881) | Bovine rumen microbial communities from tropical cattle in Woodstock, Queensland, Australia - Gonzalo_03 (v2) (version 2) | ecosystem: Host-associated > Mammals > Digestive system >... | reverse complement strand
TGTAGTATTTGGCGGCCGATTTGACCTTGCGGATGACATCGGCCTCCTCCTGAGTCGCCAACCTCTTCACCAGGCCGGAGGAGAAGATCTCCCGCACCTGACGGTGGTAGAAGTACCAGCCGTCGGGCTTCTTGCGCAGTTTTAGCTGCATCTGGCCGATGGCTTGCAACAGGAAAAAGACGGCGCTGCCGGCCATCGGATAACCCATGGTAACGTTCACGCTGTCACGCTCTTCCGGGAGGGAATTGAGCAGCGGCAGAAGGAGGTTTTCGTCCGGCAGCACGAAGGCGGTTTCTACGGGGTCGCCGGTGATATCGGCCAGAATCTTGGGCGCCAGTTTGGCCTGGCCCACCGACGACGGCACACTGATGACGTTGATGACGGGTTTGGGAAGGCCCAGCGGGTCGATGGGGAAGGCTTGCGGGAAGTCCTCCACGTTGCGGTCCATGAAGAAGGAGGACTTGTTGGCCTTGTCGCGGATCTCCGGGCTCACGTAGTCCCAGACGAACTGGGCCACGCCGGCGTCCCGCATGCGTTTTAGCAGCAGGCGCTCGCACTCGTTCAGGGCGTTCAGGCCCACGAAGACAAAGCGGTCTATCTGGGGAAACTCCGGGTGCAGGATATCCACCACGGACTCTCCGTCCTGCAAACGGCCGGCCAGGGCGCGGTACACCTTGCCCTCATAAGCCATGTGCTTTTGGCTCAGTGTGTCATTGAAATCCCGGTAAATAGGATACAGCAAGTTCCAGATTTTCAGGAATTTGGACTTGACTGCCGACACCTTTCCGTCCCGGAAGTGGGACAGGAAATGGTCGATGGCCAGCTGCTGGTTTTCCGTAAGATAATCCAGGTTGTCCTGCAGGGCCTTGATCTCCTGCACATTCTGCAGCAGGCCCTGGGCATTCACCAGGTATTTGTCTATGTCGTCGAAGTCCGAGAGCATCACATCTCCCCAGAACACGAATTCGTCCAGGGGCTCTGCCTGCGGGTTCAGCTTCTTGTACACCCCGTACAGTTCCAGCAACAGGGTGAGTTTGTCCGTAACCTCCGCGTGGCTCAGACGATAGAAAAAGTCATTGATGGTATACAGCGGGGGCACCATCAGCGGAACGCCCGTCCCGCTCCTTTGCACCAGCGTTGCCAGATACTTCTTGAAAAACACCAATGACCTTCTGTTGGGAAACAGAAAGCACGTCCGGGATATGTCTCCGCCTTGGAAATAGTGGGCGGCCACCTGCTGTAAAAATGGCTCCATAATTTGTGTTAAAGATAGTGATTTTCTGCGAATTTCTTTTTATATTTGTCAAAACACTAAAACACGTAAAAACAATGAAAAAGAAATTCAGATGCCTGGTATGCGGCTATGTATACGAAGGCGAAAACCCTCCCGCAGAATGCCCCGTTTGCCACGCTAAAGCAGAAAAATTCGTAGAGATTAAAGAAAGCGCCGATGGCCCTCAGTATGCTGCCGAGCACGTGCTGGGCGTAGCCAAGGGCTGCGACCCCGAAATCTGGGCCGGCTTGGAGGACCACTTCAAAGGCGAGTGCTCCGAGGTTGGCATGTATCTGGCCATGAGCCGTCAGGCCGACCGCGAAGGCTATCCGGAGATTGCCGAAGCCTTCAAGCGTTACGCCTTCGAGGAGGCCGATCACGCCTCCCGCATCGCCGAACTCATGGGCGAAGTAGTCTGGGACACCAAGACCAACCTCAAGAAACGCTATGAGGCCGAAGAAGGCGCCTGCGAAGGCAAATTCCTCATCGCCAAGCGCGCCAAGGAACTGGGTCTGGACGCCATCCACGACACCGTCCACGAAATGGCCCGCGACGAAGCCCGCCACGGCGCCGGCTTCCTGGGACTCTACAAACGCTATTTCGGAGACAAATAATCTCCAAAAGCACAATTAATCAGCCCGAAGCATTACAGCTCCGGGCTTTTTTTATACTCCATTGCCACCATTTTTCTTCTTCCAGCACCTCCCAGGCCACGAAAAGGGCCTATATCGTAGCCCAGCGCGTGCTGCAGCATCTGCCGGGGCACGAAATGAGGCCAAAACGTGCCCTGACACGTGCTGGAGTTGGTAAAAGGCTAATACTCGTAACCGAAGTAATAGCCCTTCTTGGCGGTGGGCACGCCATCCTTCATCCAGGCGGGCTCCGGCTCGCCTTTCAAGTAATAGTCGAAGAACTGCTGCAGACGGATGCTTAAATCCTTCCGGTTGCGGCGCTGGCGCAGGTTGTGCGCCTCGTCGTTGTACTCCAGCAGCCAGGCGGGTTTGCCCAGCCGGCGCAGGCCCATGAACAACTCGATGCCCTGGTACCACGGAACGGCCCCGTCATTGTCGTTGTGCATGATGAGCACCGGCGTAGTCACGTTGGGCAGTTTGAACAGGGGAGAGTTCTCCATATAAAGCTCGATGCCGTTCCACAGGTCGCGGCCCACGCGGCTCTGCGTCTGCTCGTACTGGAACTGCCGGCTCATGCCGCTCTCCCAGCGGATACCGCCATAGGCCGATGTCATATTGCTCACGGGTGCTCCCGCACCGGCGGCCTTGAACATCGACGTGCGGGTGATGAGGTAAGCCACCTGATAGCCGCCCCAGCTCTGGCCCTGGATGGCCATATTGTCCTTGTCAATCCAAGGGAACTGCCACAGGGACTGGGCCCCGCTCACGATGCAGTTGTAGGCGCTTTCTCCGGGGATGCCGGAACGGTACACGATGTCCGGAACAAATACCACATAGCCGCGTGATACGAAGAACGGGATGTTGATGATGCTCCACATCGGCTGTACCTGGATGTGGCTGTACAGCGTCTCGGAGTCCTTTTCATAGAAGTAGCAGATGACCGGATACTTCTTCTCCGGGGAGAAATCCTCCGGCTTGTACAGCAGGCCCTCCAGCGGCGTGCCGTCGAAGGCCGTCCACTTGTACAGTTCCACCGTGCCCCAGTTGTAATCGGCAATCTGCGGATTGATGGCGGTGAGTTTCTTGTCGTTCTTGCTGATGACCGATGCCACGTACAGGTCCATCGGATCCCGGAAGTTGCCCTTGCGGTACAGGAAGACATCGGCCTTGCGGGCCTTCTTGATGTCGTCCCAGGTATAGCCGCCCATCACCAGCGTCTTGAAGCTTTTGGCGGGCTGGGCGAGGTTCAGGGTGGCCACGCCGTTCTCCTTGGTGGCGTTGTCGAAGACGCTCAGGATCACGTTATCCTTGAGGCCGATGTGGCGGAATTCGGTTTCGCCGCGCTCCCAAAGATACTCCACGCGATAGGTGAGGCCCTTTTCCCGGCCGGAGGTCAGGCGCACGGGGGCGCTGCCGTCGGCGGGCACTTTCCAAATGTCGTAGCGGTCATAGACCAGCACGGCCGAATCGCCTTCCACCCACTGCGAGGCCATACCGTAGGCATCGGGGAAGGAAGGATGGTCGTCGTCCTCCAGCCAGAAGTTGACGCCGTTGTCGATGAGCGGGCGCACAGCCTTGGCGGCGATGTCGTAGATCATCCACTTGCGGGTGGGGTAGTCCCACCAGGTCACGTATTTGGCCAGGGGAGAGAGACGGATGCTGTCGAAGGCGCCTTCGGCCACCACGGTGCGTACACCGTTCTCCACTACAACAATCTCTTGCGGATCCTGGATGTTCCACTGCGTCTCCACAGGGTTCACGTGCCGGGTGATGAGGGCTACGGGGGCATCTCCCAGATTACCCCTCTGCACGCTGGCAAACTTGTCCAGGCTCAGGGGGCAGAGGGTGCCGTTCACCACCTCGGTGGTATAGGTACGCGTCTCCTCCCGCTTCAGGTTGGCCTTGGCGTAGGGCGGGATTTCATCGGCATCCCAGTTCCAGATGTCCAGACCGGGCGTCTCGAAGGACACCAGGGAAGTGTCCTTGGGCGGCACATAAGCCTGCACGCCCACGAAGATGCGCTGTCCGTTGTGGCTGAAAGAGGGCTTGGAGTTTTCCGTGACACCCCAGCCTTCCGGCAGGGCGGCCAGGGCGTTATCGGCCATGATATTGCGGGCCGATGTCCCGTCCCACAGATGCAGGACCGCGTGCTTGCTGCCGCTGGAGAGGGTGTCGGCCGCCGTGAGGAAGAGGGCCTTGGAGCCTTCCTCGTCGAAGACCGGCAGACCCAGCCACGCCACGGTGTCCGGCAGGAAGGAAGCCTCCCGGGTGGCGGTGCGGTAGAAGCCGGCGTTCATCTTCAACTTGCCGAACTGGCGCACCAGGGCCAGCTGTCCGCCGTCCTTGGAGAACGTGTATTGAGTAACGTTCCGCAGGGTGTCGATGCTGCCATCGGCAAAATAATACACGGCCAGGGGGCCGCCGATGTCCTTCTTCTTGCGCTCCTTCTTGGGGATGAAGGTGGTGTCGGCCGTGGTGAAGGCAAAGGCCTGCAGCGCGTCCTTGCCCATCTTGTAGCCCTTTACGTCGGGGAACTTGCGCACGTCGCCGGTCTTCAGGTCAATGATGGCCAGGGAGTCCTTGGGCATGTCATCGGCCTTCTTCTTGTCTATCTTGGCCCGGCGGGTCTTGGCGAAATACGGCTTGATGAGGCACACGGCGTAGGAATCGTCTCCCAGCAGCGTAACCTTGTAGCCGCGGGGGATTTCCACCACCCGGTCCTGTTTCTTGCCGCTGATGCAAAGGGTGAGGGTGCCGTCCCCTTCCTGCGGGTTCACTTCATAGGCGACGACGCGGCCGGAGGGGGAGATGACGGGATTGGCCACTGCCTCCCAACTGTCGAAGACAGTATGGTCCAGCGGCTTTTTCTGGGCCTGCAGAGCCACGGGGAGCAAGGCGCAGGCGAGAAGAAGGAGTTTTTTCATTATTTGCGATGGAATATGTATACAATCAGGTTTTCAACCAGATAAATGGAGAAAACGAGGAGGATGGCCAGGCTGATGTCCTTCCAGACAATCAGGGCCAGGGCGATGGCCGATATGGCCAACACCAGGAAAACGATGCGCTTGGCGTCCAGCAGCTTGTGGCCGGGGGCCACTTTCATCCCGAACATAGGGATCTCGCTCACCAGCAGCAGGCCCATCACCAGGGAATACAGGGGCAGGAACCACACGGTGCCGGCCCAGGCGGCCAGGAAGGAGTCCGGGTTGCCGGCCACGTAGGAGGCCAGGCCGGCGCTCAGGAGGGCGCAGGTAGGCGTGGCCACCCCGATGAAGTCCGTGGTCTGACGGGTGTCGATGTTGAACTTGGCCAGCCGGACGGCGCTCATCACGGCGATGAAAAGGGCGCTGTAGCACAGCCACGTGGGTACGCCCTGCTCCTGCATGCAGTTCATGACAAGGAGGGCGGGCAGTACGCCGAAGCTCACCATATCGGCCAGGGAGTCCAGCTCCTTGCCGATGGGTGAATACGCCTTGAGCAGCCGCGCGGCCAGGCCGTCACAGAAATCGAACACGGCGGCGGCCAGCATACAGATGAGCCCATAGTCGGGCATACTGTATACAGCGCACATCACTCCCAAGATCCCGCAGACGAGATTCATGGAAGTGATGGTGTTGGGAATGTGCTTTACCAGAGTCATTACTTGACGCCGATTTTCTTGAGGATTTCCTTGGGAACGGCTTTCTTGTTCACCAGGATGTTGAGGGTCTTGCCTTTTACGAAGTTCTCGGACATATACCACAGGCCGTCGTAGGCACCGGTGACGCCCCAGGAGTTCTTGATCATATAGTACTTCACGCCGTTCTGGTCCTTGGCAATGCCATAGAGGTGCATGCCGTGGTCGTCGGTGGAGGTCTTCTCATCGTAGTACTGCTGGCGCAGTTCCTGGGTCACTTCCACTTCCTTGATGGCGGGCTTTTCGGCGGGTTTTTCATCGGCCTTGCCTACCCAGTGCTCCTGGTCGGAACCGCTGGTGGCCTTGTTGGCCTCGTCAATCAGGATGGCCAGGCCGTTGCGGGTGAAGCCGGTCTCGGAGACGTCGCCGCCCCAGGCCACGGTGTAACCGTTGTTCACGGCATAGTCAATGATGGCCATGAATTCGTCCAGCGGAACGTTCCAGGACGGGGTGCAGCGCCAGTTGTCGGGCACTTCCATGGCAAACGCCGTGTAGAACGGATGATGGGTATAGGAAGTGAAGCCGATGTAGTCGTCCAGGTTGATGCCCAGGGCGTCCGGGGCGATGATCTTGTCTTCCGGAATCACACCCATATAGGCGTCCAGGATGCCATCTACACCCTTGGGCCACACCTTGGTGAGTTTCTTGTTGGGGTTCTTCACCACGGCGCTCACATAACCCTTGAGCACGGCGTCCAGTTCTCCCTGCACCGGGAGGTCATAGCCGTACTGCAGGCCGGAGTAGTCCTTTTCGCTGATCAGGCCGTAGGTCTTGGCTACCTCCAGCACGTCGCCGAAGTCGGAGCCGGCGGCAAAGTTGAGGAAGCCGTCCATGCGGACGTATTTGATGGCTTTGTCGTAGTAGGCCTTGCGCACCACGAACATTTCGGAGAAGTCCGGATACTGGGCGGGGTCCTTGATGTTCTTGGCCTTGATAATCTCGCTCTCCAGGAAGGAAAGGGTGCTGAAGCACCAGCAGGTACCGCTGCGGAACTGGTTTTTCACGGGGGTGATGGGCAGTTCCTTTATGGTGGTAAACTGATAATCCTTGGGATTCACGGGTGCCGCCGGACGGGGCTGTGCCTGGGCTGCGACCAGGACGCCGGCGGTCAAAACGACGAGTGCTGCAATCTTTTTCATATTCAAAATTTTAGTACAAAGACAAATGTAAACAGAAAATCGTAAATTTGCAACCCATGAAAACCATTCTGTACATCCACGGTATGGGCGGCGGCGGAGACAGCCGCATCCCCAACTACCTCAAGACTGTCCTGGATCCCAAGGAGTTCCGGGTGATTATCCGTACCTACGACTTCGACCCGCCCGTGGGCCGGACCCAGATAGAGGAATGGGTGAAGACGGAAAAGCCGGACCTCATCATCGGCGAATCCCTGGGTTCCATCCAGGCCCTTCGCATCAAGGGGATCCCGCACCTGTTCGTCTCCCCGTCGCTGGGTGCTCCGCAGAAGTTCGCGAAGGTGGCCCCGCTGGCCCGTTTCGCTCTGGGCCGATGGTACCTCCACCACCGTTATCCCGTGAAGGAAGGCGACCGTCAGCCGCTGAAGTTCACCTATCCTGTTTTAAGCCGATACAGGGAGCACTGGGAGGCGGCGCTGGCTTCCATCGGCCCGGATGAATCCTACTATGCCTTCTTCGGCACGCAGGACCACTTTATGCGCTCCGGCATCGTACAGGTGGGCCTGTGGGAGAAGTATTTCGGCACCGATACCTATACCATGTACCCGGGAACCCACTTTATGGAGGAGGAATTTATCGACTCTCTTCTGGTTCCCAAGATCCTGGAAACGTTGCAAAAGTAGCCGGAATTGTGTAATTTTGCAGCATCATGAGAAAGTGTCTGTTCCCGCTGATTGTCCTGCTGGCCGCCGTCTCCTGCAAGGAGGTCCGCTACCAGCCCCGTCCCACCATCCCCCTGGTTCACGTGATTGCCGCCGACACCGCCGGTGCAGGCCGTCTGGCCGCCATGGCCGGTAAGGCCAGCGGTTCCGTGGCCATCATCGGCGAGCCCGAAGACGTCATCGTGCTGGCGCATCACTTCCAGGGCTGCGACCGCGTGGACAACGTGGACGGCACGCCCGTGCGCGATTCCCTGCCGGACTTCGCCGGGGAGAACTTCGACGTCATCATGGACGCTTTCAGCGCGCCGTATTCGCGGTTCTGGACATCGGCCGAAAGTTTGGCCGATACCCTGCGCCATACCGTGCTGGACAGCCTGCGGGAAGTGGCCGTGCTCAACGCCGTGTGCGCCTGGGACAGCCTCAGCTGGCGCTCTACCGCCGATGCAGAACCCCTGCTGCGGAAAGAGCGTGCCAAGCTGCTCATCTTCACCTCTCCGCTGCAGGCGCAGTGGGGCCTGTTCGACGTAGATACCCTGCAGCAGATGACGGGCGGAAAATGCCTGGCGGTTTCCACGGTGCAGGCGCTGCTGGAAGACGCTTACGCTTCCGGCGCCCGCTCCCTGGCCGTCTGGACCACCCGGGAAGTGCGCAACAGCGGTGCCTGGCAGGCCGTTTTTGCATCCATGAATTACCCGGATGCGCACCTTAGCGTCTTTACCCCTGACGCCGCGCTGGACGTTCGCACGGAACTGCGCAGCGTGCTGCGGCAATATCGGAGCACCGGCCGTGTGCTGGACGCTCTCCTGATCGACAGCTTCACGGTGGACTTCGTTCCGTTGATGACGGAACTGTCCCTCATCCGCAACGGCGCTACGGCCGAAGACAATGCCTTCCAGGCTATGCTGGCACCGGATTTCCGGGTGCTGGATCCATCGGCCGCCGTGATAGATGCCACCTACCGCCTGATGCGGCAGAATCACTTGTTCACCCATCGGATCTCCCTGCCCACCGTTCATTATTACGAGACGGCTGAATCCCAGGAAGGAACTCCGCTCCTTGTAGAAACCAGCGACGTTTACGCCCAAAGCACCTATGTTTCAAATCTGCATTAGCCCCGACGAAATAGCCGCCCTGGAACTGGCTTCTTTCCCCGGGGAGATTGTGGTGGTAGATGAACCCGGTCCCGTGATGGACCAGGCGGTTCGTTATCTCAAAAAGCAGACGGTGCTGGGTTTCGACACGGAAACCCGTCCTACATTCTCTCCGGAGCAGCATTCCAGCGGAACCGCCCTGCTACAGCTTTCCGGCGGCGGAAAGGCCTACCTCTTCCGCCTCAAGAAATGCGGTTTACCGCGTGCCCTGGCTTCCGTGCTGGCCAGCCCCAAGGTCATCAAGGTGGGCGCCGCCACGCTGGACGACGTCCGCGGCCTGCAGAAGATTACCCCTTTCAATCCCAAGGGCTTTGTAGATTTGCAGAACATCGTGTGGGAATACGGCATCCGGGACAAGAGCGTGAAGAAGATGACCGCCATCATCCTGGGCGTCAAGATTTCCAAGGCCCAGCAGCTTTCCAACTGGGAGGCCGAAAAATTGAGCGAAGGGCAGCAGCGCTATGCCGCCACCGACGCCTGGGTGTGCCGGGAGATGTACCTCAAGCTCTTAGGCTCCGAAAAGCGCCCGCTCACCCCTGAACAGCTTCACCCCGAACGTTATCAAGACAATGGATAAAGTCATACTGAAACCCCATCGGGAGGAATCCCTCCTGCGTTATCATCCCTGGGTATTCTCCGGGGCCATTGCCCAGATTACGGGCCATCCCGCGGAAGGGGACCTGGTGAGCGTGTGCTCGGCCGACGGTCAGGTACTGTGCTGCGGCCATTACCAGATCGGGTCCATCGCCGTGCGGGTTCTCAGCTTTGACGAGGATCCCACGCAGCCGGACTTCTGGCTGCGGATGCTCACCCGCGCCTATGCGCTGCGGGAGGCTTGCGGGCTGGCTACATCGGCCACCACCACCTGCTACCGTCTGGTGCACGGGGAAGGGGACGGCCTGCCCGGGCTCATCATCGACTACTATGACGGCGTATGCGTGCTCCAGGCCCATTCCGTGGGCATGTTCCGCGCCAAGGTGGCCATTGCCGACGCCTTGCGTGAACTGTACGGTTCTCGTTTGAAAGCCGTTTACGACAAAAGCTCCGGCACCGCGCCCTTCAAGGCCGGTTTGGAACTCATAGACGGGTATTTATATAAGGATCCTTCATTTACGTCTGACGAACTGGCTGTCCTGGAAAACGGCAACAAGTTCCTGGTGAACTGGTGCGAAGGCCAGAAGACAGGCTTCTTCCTGGACCAGCGCGAAAACCGCTTCCGGGTAGGCGCCCTGGCCCGTGGCCGCCGCGTCCTGAACCTCTTCTGCTACACCGGCGGCTTCTCCATCTACGCCCTGGCCGGTGGCGCCCTGCACGTGGATTCCGTAGACAGCTCCCAACGCGCGATGGATATGGTAGACAGGAATGTGGCTTTGAATGGTTTCTCACAGGAGCAGCACACCTCTTACTGCACCGACGCCATTGACTTTGTGAAGAACGTCCCCGACGGCGCCTACGACCTGATGATCGTGGATCCGCCGGCATTCGCCAAGCATCGCGGCGCCCTGAAAAACGCCCTGCGCGCTTATCAGCGCCTGAACGCCGCCGCCATCGCCAAAGTGGCCCCCGGCGGCTTCGTCTTCACCTTCAGCTGCTCCCAGGTCGTGGACAAAGAGGCCTTTGCCCTGGCCGTCTTCTCCGCCGCCGCCGAAACCGGCCGCAGCGTCCGCATCCTGGACCGCCTGAACCAGCCCGCCGACCACTCCGTCAACATCTACCACCCCGAAGGCGAATACCTCAAGGGCCTTTTGCTTTACGTGGAGTAGGGGACTTGCCCACTTTCACCTGAACCCGTGCGTTTTTGGCCATTTTCGCACGAGTTGGCGTTGGTCCGCACCTGAACCCGTGCGTTTTTGGCCATTTTCGCACGAGTTGGCGTTGAACCACACCTGAACTCGGCCGCTAGTCCTGCGAAAAGTCCTTCAGCTCCTGGCGGTAGGCGTTGAAGATTTTGGATTTGGAGAGGAAACCGCGGTAGCTGCGGTCGGAGGCCACGACCGGAAGGTTCCAGGCGCCGGTTTTTTCGAATTTGCGCATCACGGAGTCCATGGGTTCGTCGGGGTAGACGTATTCCGGCGCGGTCCTCATGTAATTGTATACGTGGCGCTCGGTGTAGAGGTCGGTCTGGAACATGTCCTGGCGGATATCGGCCAACGACACATAGCCCTGGAAATGCTTTTTGGAGTCCAGCACGGGGAAGATGTTGCGCTCCGACTGGGCCACAACCTCCACCAGTTCGCCCAGGGTGGCGTCAATACGCACGGGGCGGAAGTCGGTCTCCACCAGGCCTTCGGTCTTCATCAGCGTGAGGACGGCCTGATCGGCCTCGTGGGTAATGAGCTCCCCGCTGGCAGCGATTCGCTTGGTATAGATGGAGTATCTCTCGAAGATGCGCGTGACGCCGTAGGAAATGGCCGATGTAAAGATGAGCGGCACCAGCAGCGTGTAACCGCCGGAAATCTCGGCGATGAGGAAGATGGCGGTGAGGGGCGCCTGCATCACGCCGGCCATCAGACCAGCCATACCCACCAGCACGAAGTTGGAGACGGGGACATCGGCATGCACCAGATTGAGCGAAGTGGCCAGGGTGAAGCCCGCGATGGCGCCCATGAACAGCGTGGGGCCGAAGGTTCCGCCCACACCGCCGCCCGCATTGGTGAACGTCATCGAGAACACCTTTAGGAGCAGCACCAGCAGGAAGAACAGCGGCACAGACCACGTCCGGTTCATCAGGAACTGCAGGGGCGTATGGCCTAAATCGGCCTCCTGTCCATTAAGAAGGGGGCTCAGGAAATTATAGCCTTCGCCGTGCAGCGGCGGGAACAGCATAATGAGCACGCCCAGCGCCACGGCCGATAGTACCCACTTCAGGTACGGGTTCTTCAGTCGGCCCAGGCGGTCTTCCATGGACAGCGTCGTGCGGATGAAATACAGTGCGCACAACCCGCAAAACACGCCCAGAATGAGGTAGAAGGGCAGGTTGCGCATATCGAAGTTGGCCACCGTGGCGGCAAATGCACTGTCCCGTCCCAGGCACAGGTAGCTGATGAGGGTGGCCGATACCGAACTCAGCAGCAACGGCAGGATGCCGCTCATCGACAGGTTGAAGAGCAGGATTTCCAGCGTGAACAGCACGCCGGCCAGAGGGGCGTTGAAGATGCCCGCCACGGCACCGGCCGCGCCGCAGCCCAGCAGGAGCGTCATCCCGCGGTAGGACATGCCGCAATATCGGCCCAGATTGGAGCCGATGGCAGCGCCGGTGTACACGATGGGAGCCTCGGCACCCACGGATCCGCCGAAGCCGATAGTGAGCGCACTGGTCACCAGCGAACTCCAGCAGTTGTGGCGCTTGATCTTGGATTCGTTCTTGGAAACGGCCTGCAGGACCTTGGTAACACCGTGGCCGATTCGGTCCTTCACGATGTACCGGACAATGAGCAGGCTCAGGAGCATACCCACGCCGGGAAGCACCAGCATCGTCCAGGGGTGAGGGTCGGCAATGAGGGCCAGTTCTGCCTGGATCCAGTGGATGGCCACTTTCAGGCACACGGCCGCCAGCCCGCACAGAATGCCCGTGATGACGGAAAGGATCAGGAGGGCGCTTCGTTCGGGTATCCTACGTAAAAGGGCCCGGACAGGGCCCCAGAGAAATCTATTCGTCGTCGCTCCCATTGGAGTATTGGGCGATGTTGTCGTCCGGGAGGGTTTCCCCAGCAGCGTCTGATGCATCTGCGCTGCCTCCGGCCACGGCCTCGTTCTCTGCGTCTTCCTCTCCCTCCAGCCAGCGGGCCACATCCTCCAGGTCATCTGTTTTGACGTTGATCTTTACCAGGTAAATGGCATCGGGGGTTTCCACCGTTACCGCGTAGAAGAAGGTTCCGTCCGGCTTGGGATACTTCACCAGGTCTGTGAGGTAATCGCTGAAACCTTTCGGGTATTTTTCAGCAAAGGCGGCGGCCAGGTCCGGGTGCTGCCCGGCCATCTTCTCATAACTTACCACATGTCTTTTCTTGCTGTCTGCCATAGCTTATTTTTTCTTCTTATTCTTTCGCGATGCAATATTAGTAGATTGTTTTGAACCTTGCAAGGGCTTCCCACTTTTTTTGGAAGAATTTTTAAAGAAAAACGATTTTTGCCGTTGTTTCTTCTCAGGGTCCCGCTCGGTGAACACGGGCGTCATATCCCGGGGATCCAGTCCGGAATAGAACATGACGGAACTGGTAGTCATGGGAGTAGGCGTAAAATCCTGCACCTGGTCCATCCAGATGCCTTTCAGGGCCGGGTGGTTGGCCAGATGCTCCATATCCTTGAGCGTGCACCCCGGATGGGACGATATAAAATAAGGTACCAGCCCCACGTGCGTCCCGGCCTCGCGATTCACCTTGTCGAACTCCTTGCGCAGGTGCTCGAACAGCTTGAAGCTGGGCTTGGCCATCTTCTGCAGCACGTGGTCTTCCGTGTGCTCCGGGGCCACTTTCAATCGGCCCGAAGTATGGTTCAGAACCAGCGTCTGCAGGTACGGCTTGGAGCTTTCGTCCACGAAACCGTCCTCCGTGAGGAAAAGGTCGTAGCGGATACCGCTGCCGATATAACTGTGCCGGATGCCCTTGGTATTGTCGATGCGCCTGTACAACTCCATCAGCCGCGTGTGGTCGCAGTTCAGGTTGGGGCAGCGCTTGGGGAAAAGGCAGCTCCGGCGCTTGCACTTGTCGCACAGTTCCAGGTTCTTCCCGTGCATCCCGTACATATTGGCCGTCGGCGCGCCCACGTCGGAAATATTCCCCGCGAAGTCGGGCAGATTATTCAGGGCCGATACTTCCTTGAGGATCGATTTCTCGCTCCTGCTCTGGATGAACTTGCCCTGGTGCGCCGCGATGGTGCAGAAATTACATCCGCCGAAACAACCCCGGTGCGTATTCACGCTGAACTTGATCATATCGTACGCCGGGATGCGCTTGCCCTTGTACCGCGGATGCGGCAACTTGGTGAACGGCAAGTCCCAGAAGGAATCCATCTCCTCCTGCGTTGCCGGCGGATACGGCGGATTGATCTGCACATACCCTTCTCCCACCGGCTCGATGATGGTGTCCGGGTGCATCATATTGGCGTGCGTTTCAATCCAATGGAAGTTCTCGGCGAATGCCCGCTTGTCCTTGCAGCATTCTTCGAAGGAATGAAGCACGAGGGTGGCCATGGATTCAGGTGAGAGCACCCGCTCCGGAACCTTACCTTTAATATAGAAGGCCAGTTGCGGGATTTGGCGCATGCGGTGTTGGGACCAGCCTTTTTCGATGCCTTTGGTGAGTTCCAGCATCGGGCGTTCGCCCATGCCGTAGCAGAGATAATCGGCCCCGGAGGTAACCAGGACAGAAGGCATCAGGCAGTCTTTCCAATAGTCGTAATGCGTGAGGCGGCGCAGGGAGGCTTCAATGCCGCCGATGACCACCGGCACGTCCGGGAACAGCTTCTTCAGGATTTGAGTGTACACCGTGACGGCGTAATCGGGCCGGGCACCGGCCTTGCCGTCGGGGGTGTAGGCATCGTCATGACGCAGACGCTTGGAGGCGGTGTAGTGGTTCACCATCGAGTCCATGGCACCGGCGTTCAGGCCGAAGTACAGACGCGGTCGGCCCAACTTACGGAAGTCCCGGAGGTCGTCCCGCCAGTTCGGCTGGGGCACCACGGCC
>Ga0310786_10007447_pt1 | contig 14276 bp, 10 predicted proteins | sample AusTroGonzalo_MG_FD_203881 | JGI IMG/M metagenome (GOLD analysis project Ga0310786, IMG submission 203881) | Bovine rumen microbial communities from tropical cattle in Woodstock, Queensland, Australia - Gonzalo_03 (v2) (version 2) | ecosystem: Host-associated > Mammals > Digestive system >... | reverse complement strand
AGAAAGTATTTAAAAATCTAATGAAAAAAATACTAGTAGGAACTTCAATAATTTTGTTATTAGTATCTTTTGTAGCACTACCAGTAGATACTAGTGCAAAGACTATACAAGAATTTGAAAATGAAGTTACTAAATATACACAAGAATTAGAAAATAAAAAAGCTAATCTTGCAAGAAATCAAGCAGAAGTACAAGAAATATTAAAAAAGATTAATAATATTAATACTCAAATAGAAGAAGCAGAAGCTGAAATAAAAAGACTTCAAGAAGAAATAGAAGCAAGCCAAAAAGAAATAGAAAGAAAGAGTGAAGAAAGTAAAAATATAATCTCTTACTATCAAGTTTCTAATGGTGAAAACGCTTATTTAGAATATGCTTTTGGAGCTACAGATATAACTGATATGATTTATCGTTTATCTATAGTAGAACAATTAACTGAGTATAATAATAAAATAATGAAAGAGTTGGAAGAATTAATTAAAAAGAATCAAGCAACTCAAAAAGAATTAGAAGCAAAAGAAGAAGAATTAAAATCTCTAAAACAAGAACTAAAAGCAGAACAAGCAAGAATAGAAGCAGATTCAGCTCAAATAAGAGAAAGTATGCCATCTATTCAAGAACAAATTAATTCAGCACAAGAAAGTGTTAAATATTATAAGAGTTTAGGTTGTGGTTCAACTGAAGACATTCAAGCTTGTGAATATCGTGTATCGCAAGAAAGAGGAAGTTCACTTCCAAGTGTAGGATTCTTCTCAAGACCTATGGATTATGGATACTTTGTAAGAGGTATGACAGGTGGCCATATGGGATATGACTTAAGTAGTGGTAATAGAAATATAGCTATTCACCCAATTGCCCCTGGTATGGTACATGCTATTTATACTGATGCTTGTACATCAGGTTATTGGTGTCAATCTATGGGATATTGGTGTAATGGAAATGCTAAAATTGTAGTTATAAAACATAACTATAATGGTAGATATATTTATTCATCATATGTTCACTTAAGTGGTTACGGAGATATTTGGGTAGGACAATATGTATCTAAAGATACAGTTATTGGATATATGGGTACTACAGGATGTTCCACAGGAGAACACTTACACTTAGAAATAGCTAATTGCCATTGGAAGAATGGTGGATGTAGTTATGGAACATATACAAATAGTTTAATAAATCCAGGAGATTTAATTAATATTCCAGGTAGTTGGTCAAATAGATAAAAAGAGTAGAAATACTCTTTTTTTTGTAAACTACAAGTACATTACATTTTATTACTTACTTTTATACAATTATATAGTTAGGAGTAAGAAGTATGAATCAAGATAAGATAGGCAAGTTTATTTATGAATTAAGAAAAGAGAAAAATTTAAGTCAATATCAATTAGCTGATATAATACCAATCTCAAGACAAGCAGTATCTAAATGGGAAAGAGGTAAAACAATACCAGATCATCAAACATTATTAAGATTAAGTGAAATATTTGATGTAAGTATAAATGAATTATTAACAGGTGAGAGATTATCGAATAATTCAATAGAAGCATTAGAAGAAACAGCTTTATCCATTTTAGATCAAAGTACTAAAAAAACTAAAATGATAAAAAGAATAACTACAATATCTATCTCCATAATAACTATACTTCTACTAGCATTCCTATCATATTACTTCATTAATTCTTATAATACAATGGAGGTATATAGAATAGGTAATACAAATAAAGAATTCACCACTGCTGATGGAATATATATAACTACTAGAGAAAAGTATTATTTCAAACTAGGTAAAATAAAAAATAAGATAGGTGCAAATATAAATAATATAGGATTATATTATAAAAAGGATAATAAAGAAATATTACTTGTAGAAGATGAAGAGGCAGATAATATAGTTATAATGGATTCCTATGGATATGGATCGAAGTTTACTAAAAAAGATATAAAAGATATAAAAGAAAACTTATATTTAAAAATTAATTATAATGATACAGAAGAGGTATGGATAAAACTACGATACAAAAGAGATTTTAAAAATAGTAGTCTATTTTTTCTAAAACAACACAAGGAGTCTCATAAGATAGAACCAAAAGAAGAACTAACTGAAATAAAGGAAGAAAATCCTGAAGTAAAAGAGGAACATAAAGAAGAGGTAAAACCTACTATTAAAGAAACTACAGAAGATAGTAAGAAAACAAATAATAAAGTAAATAATGAAACTCCAAAAGAAGAAACTAAAAAAGAAGAGACTAGGAAGGAAGAATCCAAAAAAGATGAACCGCAACCAGAAGAACAAAAGAAAGAAGAACCACAGCCTGAGGAAAAGCAATCTGAGGAAACGCAACCAGAAGAAGTAGTAATCACAACAGAAATGGTTATTAATAAAATAAAAGAAGTATGTACAGATGTGGGTGGTACTTATACATGTAATTATGATACCAATACTACAATAATGTATCACTCAATTATGAATAAGATAACACTATATTCAAATGGTAATCTAGCGGGACATTATATGGTAAATGCAAATAGTTATATGTGCTTTATAGATGACTGTGAAACAGTCTTCAATGAAACATATAAAACATATTTATTCTCATAAAGGGTGGAACCTAACAGGTTCTACTCTTTTTAATTTAACCAAAGTTAAATTAATAAGTGAAAGGAGGTAAATATGAAAAAGATAGTGATGTTATTATTAGCAGTTTTATGTGTATTTGGAATTACTAAAAATGTATATGCAGAAGAAGCATACTATACTAACCCAAATGGGGTAGAATTAACGCGTGAAGAGTATGAATTCTTAACTACATTCCATAATTCAGTATATCCAAGTATTATGACACGCGAGATGTATGATAGCTTTGTTGAATCAGATTTAATGAATAGTGAAGTTCAAATAGTAACTTATACTGAACCACAATTACCATTATTAAATCCTGGACTTCCACCAACTTCACAAAGCCATTCTACAAGTGCAAAAACTGTGCAAATAGCTGCAGGTTGTATAACAGATCGTTGCTATGTAGATATACAAAATACATGGCATGAAAGTCCATACATCAGGAGTTGGGATAACATAGGTGCTTTTTTGGATGATGTAAACTTAATATCACATGATGGTACTTATGTGTACTCAACATCTGGTATAAACTGGTATAGTAATCTAAAAACAACTAATGGTGTTGGAAATTCCGTTAAACTACCTGATACAGGTGAAAACATAATAATCGATATGGCTTTCACTGTTGGTAAAGGCGGAACAGTTTATGGTAGTTATCAACACGCTATGCAAAATACTACATTAGCCAACAGCCAAAATTACACATTAGATATTCTTGGATACGGTAATGCATTCTCATACTATGGAACAGCAATCGGTGTATATGATGGCATGAACGGTGTAGATATTGATGTATAAAACAAAAACTAATAATCTTAACAAGAAAATGCAATAGTTATTCTATTGCATTTTTCATATTCAAAATGTATAATTAACATATACTAAAGAGGTGGTAAAATGAATAATGAAGAAAAGAAAATAATAGGATATGATCCTCAAACAGGACAACCAATTTATGAGGAACAAAGTACACAACCAGAAATACTACAACCAGTGGCAGAAGAGCCAAAAAAGAAAAGTAATACAGGACTGATAATTGGAATTGTTATAGGAATAGTAGTATTCATAGGAATATGTATAGTTGGAGTTATGTTTCTATTTGGTTCTGCATTAGTAGGTGGAAAAACTGGTGGTAAAACAGTAATTACAGATGAAGAAAAAACATATTATGGAGAGTCATTTGAATTAACATATAATTATCCATGGAGTGAAAGAACAGGTATACTAACTAATGGGGAAGAACAAAAATATCTAAGTTATAATAATAACGAAATAGTATTATTTCCATTAGGTTCAAGTGATTTAGATAAAACAACAACAGCAGATTTTTCAACATCAACAGGTAAATTTAAACTATATAATGAGTTCCGCGAATATTGGGGTAGAACAAATAATATAAGTAATGGAACAGGAACATTCCATACATTAGTAGATGAAATATATTATGCATCTATGGATTATACAAATGGTAAGAAACGTGGAAAATTATACATGATAGTATCAGAAGAAAATAATGCATTTTTAACATTCTCTACTGAAATAAGTATCGATAAAAACAAAGCAGATGAAGAAGTATTAAAACTATTTAAGAAAATTAATATAAGTACAATATATGATGATGAATTAGCTGGGTACTTAGATACTATGAGTAATTGGAATACTTATCAAAGTGCAAGAAGTGGAAGTTTAGGAACTAAGAAAACAATTGATGGTGGATGGAGAATTCTAGCTAATAGTGAAGAATACTGGACATTCAAAAATGGAGAATTCTATTATTATAAATCAGTTAATGATTTAAATGATAACTACTATCAAGGAACATACAAAGTATATACAGGTAAAACAGGAGCTGCTAAAGTTGGTATAGAAGCATCTAAAATAGATAATATTGTAGCTAAAAATAAAGGTATAAAAGAAACAGATATTTATACATTGATACTTACTCCAAAGAAAATAATCTCAGGTGGAGTAGATAAGAGTAGTACTAACTTAGGCACAAATGATTGGCAACATGTATGGATTCTAGTAGATCATGGTAAAGAAGGTATTGAAGGTCAATTCTTAGATGTTAAATCACAAGATACTAGTTACTATGTAAAAATAAAAGATTAATACAGTAGACACTCTACTGTATTTTTTTGTGCTAAATAGAATATATTTAATAATTACTATGTTATAATAATTAGTAGGAGGTTATTAGATATGAGTATAATAAACTATCGTTATGATATTTCTAATGAACCAGTACCAGCGGGGCAAGGAAATGGTTTAACAGGAGAAAAAGAAGGACCAATAGAAGCTGAATTTTTAGGCATAATTAAACACAATGGAGAAGACTACTTAGTAGCACGTACAACAAAAGCATTAGGCGATAATAGTTGTGTTGGTAAAATAACAGTAAGACGTGCAACAGTCGCAATATATCCAGATAATACAGGAAATATATTTCTTGATATAAATGAGAATAATATAACTAAATCAATGGAAGAAGCTCTATCAACAAGAACATTAAATAATGAATCTTTAAGTAATAAAATTAATCATAGATATGATGAAGTAATTAATGATATGTTAAGAAGAGAAAATGAATTAGTTGCTACATCAATTAAAACAGAAATATTTGAAAAAAAGAAAATGGTAAATGATACTTTAGATGGACATCTAGATAAAGTAGGAGGAAAAGCATATTAATAATAAACAAGGATATACTATTTATATCCTTGTTTTATATTGTAATAAATGATAAAATACAGAAAGAAAAGAGGTGGTAATATGTCTTTTGAATTAGTATCTAATTATACCCCATCTGGAGATCAACCTAAAGCTATAAAAGAATTAGTAGAAGGTCTAAATGAAGGTAAAAAAGAACAAGTATTATTAGGTGCTACAGGTACAGGTAAAACATTTACTATTGCTAATGTAATTAAAGAAGTAAATAAACCTACTTTAGTACTAGCACATAATAAAACTTTAGCTGGACAATTATATTCTGAATTAAAAGAATTATTCCCTAATAATAGAGTAGAATACTTTGTATCATATTATGATTACTATCAACCAGAAGCATATGTACCATCTACTGATACTTATATCGAAAAAGATTCTTCAATAAATGATGAAATAGATGAATTACGTCATGCTGCTACAAGTGCTTTAATCTCTAGAAGAGATGTAATAGTAGTAGCATCAGTATCTTGTATCTATGGTATTGGAGAAGTTGATGAATATAAAAATAAAATGATTACTCTAACAGTAGGAGAACAAGTATCTAGAAATGAAGTATTAACTAAGCTAGTTGATATGTTATATGAAAGAAATGATTTAGATTTTAAACGTGGTACTTTTAGAGTAAGAGGAGATGTTTTAGAAATAATACCTGCTTATCAAAGAGCAAGTGGATATAGAATAGAATTCTTCGGAGATGAAATAGATAGAATATCTGAAATAGATGCTTTAACAGGAGTAGTATCTAAGAATGTTAAAAATGTATCAATATTTCCAGCAAGTCACTTCGTAACAAGTGATGACAAACTTAAGGCTGGTATTGAAAGAATTAAAGTAGAACTACAAGATAGATTAAAATATCTAAAAGAGAATAATAAATTACTAGCAGCAGAACGCTTGGAACAAAGAACTAACTATGATATAGAAATGTTAGAAGAAACAGGATTTTGCAGTGGAGTAGAAAACTATTCAGCTCCAATGGCTGGAAGACTACCAGGAGAAACTCCAACTACATTAATGGATTTCTTCCCAGATGATTACTTATTAGTAGTAGATGAATCCCATGTTACTCTACCTCAAGTAAGAGGCATGTATAATGGTGATAGATCTAGAAAAATGAATCTAGTAGATTATGGATTTAGATTACCTAGTGCCTTAGATAATAGACCATTAAAATATGATGAATTTGAAAAGAAGATTAATCAAGTAATATATGTATCTGCTACACCAGGAGACTTAGAATTAGAACACACTCATGGTGAGTTTGTAGAACAAATCATTCGTCCAACAGGACTTTTAGATCCAACTATAGAAGTAAGAAAAACTGAAGGTCAAATAGATGATTTGGTAGGTGAAATAAATGAAAGAATCTCTAAGAATGAAAGAGTTCTTATTACTACACTTACTATCCGTATGGCTGAAGAATTAACTAATTACTTAAAAGAATTAGATATTAAAGTAGCATATCTTCATACTGAAGTTAAAACTCTAGAAAGAATGCAAATAATTCATGACTTACGTACTGGTAAATATGATTGTGTAGTAGGTATTAACTTATTAAGAGAAGGTATAGATATCCCTGAAGTAAGTTTAATTGCTATATTAGATGCTGATAAAGAAGGATTCTTAAGAAGTACTAGAAGTTTAATTCAAACTGCAGGACGTTGTGCTAGAAATGCCAATGGTCATGTAATAATGTATGGAGATAAAATAACTGATTCTATGAAAGAAGCAATTGATGAAACTCAACGTAGACGTACTATCCAAGAAAACTATAATAAGGAACACAATATTACTCCAAAAACTATTATTAAAGATATAAGAGAAGTAATAAGTAATACTGATCTAAATAAAGAAGATAAGAATAAGAAATTAACTAAGAAAGAAATAGCTCGTAATATGGAAATAATAGAATCTGAAATGCGAGAAGCTGCAAGAAACTTAGACTTTGAAAGAGCTATGGAATTACGTGATATCTTATTTGAAATGAAGAGTAATTAATATGAAGAAGTATAAAAGAATATATATTGAAATAACTAATAATTGTAATCTTAATTGTAGTTTCTGTAGTGAAGTACTTAAAAAGAAACGCAATATGTCTTTAGAAGAATTTGAAGTAATCTTAAATAAGATAAAAGATTATACTGACTATATATATCTACATGTAAAAGGAGAACCACTAGTACATAAAGATATAATAGAGTTTATTAATAAAGCTAATGAGTATAATTTAAAAGTAAATTTAACTACTAATGGAGTACTATTTAATAAGTATGCTAAAGAATTAGGTAAATGTAAAAATCTAAATAAAATAAACTTTTCACTACACTCAGAAAATAATAAAGATAACTATTTAGAAGATATATTTGATAATATAAAATACTTATCCACAAATACTACTGTTATTTATAGATTGTGGACTCTAAAGAATAATGAATTAGATGAGAAATCCACAAAAATAGTGGATAAAATAAAAGAGTATTATAATTTGTCACAAGAAACTGTTGATAAGATTAAAAATACTAATAATATTAAAATTTCTTCCACAATTTATGTGGATAAAGATAATGAATTTATTTGGCCTACTGTTAATAATCATAAGTCTGATGGATTCTGTTATGGATTAAGTACTCATATAGCTATTCTAGTAGATGGAACTATAGTACCATGTTGCCTAGATTCAAATGGAGTAATTGAATTAGGAAATATATTTAATGACTCGTTAGAAGATATTATTAATAGTAATAGATACCAAAATCTATTAAAATCTTTAAGAGATAGAAAACCATGTGAAGAACTATGTAAATCATGTGTATTTAAAGAAAGATTCTAGTTTACAAAAGTAAATAAGTATAATACAATGAATATATGAAGAATATCTTCATAAAATAAAAAAGAGAGGGCAAATAGTTTTCACAATGCTCCTCTTTGGGTGTGCATCTGAAACCTAGTTTCAGATGTTTTTTATTATTTGACTAATAGTATAACTACAGTAAGTAATAAAAGAATTATTAGAAATAATAGTTTTTCACGTTCTTTCATAATAATCCCTCCTTTCATAACCGAACCCCGGCTAAAAAAAGAGAAACATCCTATTACCCTCTACTATATTATTAGTAAGAGAAAAATTTTCTTCCAAAGTTTTTGATAATTTTTATAAAAAAGTAAATACTATATGATATAATATGCGAGAGAGGTGATACTATGGATAAAATCATCGTAAAAGGTGCAAGAGAAAATAACCTTAAAAATATAAATATTGAATTACCTAAAAATAAATTAATAGTAATGACAGGTTTATCAGGTTCTGGTAAATCTTCTTTAGCGTTTGATACTATTTATGCTGAAGGACAACGTAGATATGTTGAAAGTTTATCTGCTTATGCTAGACAATTCTTAGGTAATACTGAAAAAGCTGATGTAGACTCTATTGAGGGATTATCACCAGCTATATCCATAGATCAAAAAACTACTAATAATAACCCAAGAAGTACTGTAGGAACAGTAACTGAAATATACGATTATTTAAGATTAGTGTATGCAAGAATTGGTGTACCATATTGTCCTACTCATAATATTCCAATAACTAGTCAATCTGTAGAAGAAATGACTAATAAGATTATGGAGTATCCAGTAGGAACTAAATTAATTATTTATTCACCAGTAGTACATGGAGAAAAAGGTACACATAAAGACTTATTTGAAAACTTAAGAAAAGATGGATATGTAAGAGTAAGAGTTAATGGAGCAACATTAGATTTATCTGAAGATATTAAATTAGAAAAGAATACTAAAGATAAAATAGATGTAGTTATAGATAGAATAGTATTAAAAGAAGAATCAAGATCTAGATTATTTGAATCTATTGAACAAGCTACTAAATTATCTCATGGTAAAGTAGTAATTGAGTTAGTTGGAGATAAAGAATTAGTCTTCTCAGAACAATTTGCTTGTCCTCATTGTGAATTCTCATTACCTGAACTAGAACCTAGAATGTTTAGTTTCAATGCGCCATATGGTGCATGTCCTGAATGTAAGGGTTTAGGTGTTAAACAACAGATAGATGAAGATTTACTTATCCCAGATAAGAATCTATCAATAAGAGAAGGTTGTATTAGAACTCTTTCAGAAGATCCTGAAGCTATAGAACAAATGGAATTAGATTGCTTATGTAAGCATTATGGAATAGATATAAATAAGAAATGGTCTAAACTATCAAGACGTGAACAAGAACTTATCCTATTTGGTAGTGATGAACCAATAAGAATTAAATTATCCACAAGAGGTGGTATTAATAAAGATAAAGTTGAATATTATGAAGGTATTATTACTAGAAATGAAAGACTTTATATGGAAACTACTTCTGAATGGAGAAGAGAATGGTTAGAAAAATTCATTGTAGACCATGAATGTGATGCTTGCCATGGAGCAAGACTTAATGAACAAGTACTTTCAGTTAAAGTAGGAGGTAAGAATATCTCAGAAGTAACTGATATGTCTATAAAAGAATTAATTAAATTCTTTGAAAACTTAAAACTATCTAAAGAAAAAGAAGAAATAGCTCGTTTAGTAATAAAAGAAATACTAGATAGACTACACTTCTTAGATAATGTAGGTCTAAATTATCTTACTTTATCTAGAAATGCAGGATCTTTATCTGGTGGAGAAGCTCAACGTATTAGATTAGCTACTCAAATAGGATCACGTTTAAGTGGAGTACTATATGTCTTAGATGAACCAAGTATTGGACTTCATCAAAAAGATAATGAAAGATTAATTAACTCATTATTAGAGATGAGAGATTTAGGTAATACTCTAATAGTAGTAGAACATGATACTGACACTATGTTAGCTTCTGACTACTTAGTAGATATAGGACCAGGTGCAGGAGATGCTGGAGGTTATGTAGTAGCAGCTGGTACTCCGCAAGAAGTAATGAAAAATAAAAATAGTATTACTGGTAAGTATTTAAGTGGAGAATTATGTATTGATGTTCCAAAAAACAGAAGAAAAGGTATAAAAAAATATCTAAAAATTAAAGGTGCATCTCATAATAACTTAAAAAATATAGATGTAGATATACCTTTAGGAACATTCACATGTGTTACTGGAGTAAGTGGTTCCGGAAAGTCTACCCTTGTTAATGAGATACTTGTAAAAGCTTTATCTCAAAAATTATATGACTCAAAAGAAAAACCAGGCAAACATAATAAGATCTTAGGAATGGATGAGATAGATAAAATAGTAGCTATCTCACAAAACCCAATAGGTAGAACTCCAAGATCTAATCCAGCAACTTATACTGGAGTATTTGATGATATCCGTGAACTATTCACAACAACCAAAGAAGCAAAACTACATGGATTCGAGAAAAATAGATTCTCATTCAATGTAAAAGGTGGAAGATGTGAAGCATGTCGTGGTGATGGAGTTAAAAAAATTGAGATGCATTTCTTACCAGATGTTTATGTTCCTTGTGAAGTATGCCATGGAACTCGTTATAATTCAGATACATTAAACATAAAATATAAAGGTAAGAATATCGCAGATGTATTAGATATGAGAGTAACCGAAGCTTTGTCATTCTTTGAAAATGTACCTAAAATAAAAAGAAAACTTCAAGTAATCGAAGATGTGGGATTAGGATATATCAAATTAGGACAAAGTGCTCCTACTTTATCAGGTGGAGAAGCAGAACGTGTTAAACTTGCTAAAGAATTACAAAAAATATCAACAGGTAAAACACTATATGTTTTAGATGAACCAACTACAGGACTTCATACTGATGACATTAAGCGTCTACTTGCAATTTTACAAAAAATAGTAGATAATAAAAACACAGTATTAGTAATAGAACATAATCTAGATGTAATCAAATGTGCTGACTACATTATAGATTTAGGACCTGATGGAGGAGACCAAGGTGGAACTATTGTTGCTACAGGTACTCCAGAAGAAGTTTCTAAAATAAAAGAATCATATACTGGACAATTCTTAAAGAAAATACTATAGGAGGATATATGAAGAAAGTAACTAAAAAAACTAGATTTAGTAGATTCATAGATTGGGTATTACATATGATTGGATATACACTAGTTTTCATATTTGTTACTAGTTTCTTTAAATCTATTTATATTGATAGTGATCATTTAATTATATGGTCAGCTATTATAGTATTAGTAATTTATATATTAAATAAAACAGTTAAACCAATACTTGTAACTTTAACTATACCTATAACTGGTTTAACTTTAGGATTATTTTATCCATTTATTAATTTATTTATCTTAAAATTAGTTGATTGGATATTAGGAAAACACTTCCAATTATATAATTTTTGGATTGCCTTATTAGTTTCAATACTATTATCTATAATAAATATAATAATGGATAAAATAATTACCCATTTAATTAAAGGAGTAAGAGGACATGAATAGCACTTTATTAGATTTAGGATTTTTCAAAATAAAGTGGTATTCTTTCTTTATTTTTATAGGAATAATAATTGCCTCTATACTTATAATAAAAGAGTATCTTAAGAAAGATTCTAAGAAAGACAATTTAATAGATATATTATTCTATGGAATAATAATAGGAATACTTGGAGCTAGAATTTACTATGTATTATTTAATTTAGATTATTATTTATATAATCCAATAGAAATAATCCAAGTATGGAATGGTGGATTAGCCATTCATGGAGGAATAATAGCTACTTTAATATTCTTATTAGTATATTGTAAGAAAAAAAAGATGAATTTTCTTCTTTTATTAGATATACTAGTAGTAGGAGTAATAATTGCTCAAAGTATAGGTAGATGGGGTAATTTCTTTAACGGGGAAGCTTATGGAAGAATAGTATCTCTAAGTTTCTTAAAAGGACTACATTTACCTAAATTCATAATAGATGGAATGTATATAGATGGTTTCTATAGAGAACCAACATTCCTGTATGAATCATTATTCTCATTCTTAGGATTTATAATACTATTAATAGTAAGAAAAATTAAATCACTAAGAGTAGGCCAATTAACTGGAATATACTTCATATGGTATGGTATAGAAAGATGTATCATAGAAACATTTAGAAGTGATTCCTTATTACTTGGTAATTTAAAAATAGCGCAAATAATTTCAATAATTCTTTGTATAGTTGGAATATATTTACTTTTTAAGAATATAAAAAGTAATAAACTATACAAGGAGGAGAAAATATTTATAGAAAAGTAGGTGGAAGTATGTATAAAAAAGTAGTAGTAATGGGTGGAGGAACAGGAATGTCATTTCTTCTTAGAGGATTAAAAGACTTTCCAGTAGATATAACTGCAGTTATCACAGTATCTGATAATGGTAGATCAACTGGACGTCTAAGAGAAGAATTCCATACACCAGCAGTAGGAGATATTAGAAAAGTAGTTACTAATCTAAGTCAAACAGATGAAGCAATTAAAGATATGATGTCTTATAGATTTAAAACATCTAGTGATTTAGATGGTCATGCAGTAGGTAACTTAATATTAACTGCTATGTTAGATATCACAGGTTCTCTAACAGACTCAATTAAACATTTAAGTAAATTACTAGATGTACGTCATAAAGTATTACCTATCTCAGAAGATTCTGATCTTACATTAATGGGAAGAGATATTGAAGGAAATGTAGTAGAAGGAGAAGAAGAAATAACTTTATGGCCTAAAAAGATTGAAAAAATCTACTATAAGCATGAACCTAAAGTACTACCTGAAGTACTAACAGAAATTAAAAAAGCAGATTTAATAATATTTAGTATGGGTAGTTTATTTACTAGTGTACTTCCAAACATTATGTGTAAAGAAGTAAAAGAAGCTTTAAATAATGCTAAAGCTCCAATAATGTATCTATCTAATATAGTAACTCAACCTGGTGAAACAGATGGATTCACAGTAGGAGATCATGTTAAATTATTAAATAGATATTTAGATGAAAGAAAAGTAGATGTAGTTATCGCAAGCAATACAAAAATATCAGAAAAAATGGCAAAGAAATATGAAACAGAAGAACAAAAAGACCCAGTACTAATAGACTATGAAGAAATAGCTAAGATAGGTACTGAGTTAATAGAAGATGATTTAATGATTATCGATAAAGATAATACATTAAAACATGATAGTCTAAAACTAAGTTCAGTAATCTTTTCATATTTAATGAGAAAGTAATATGTCATATACAGTAACTATAAAAGAAGAAATAGTAAAAATAGAAAGTACTGAGAGTGAATTAATCGCAGAACTTTCAGGATATATTAGAAATAACTCTATTATTTCTAAAGATAAGATAACTATGACTACAGAAAATAATTTTATTGTAGAAAGAATAACTAATTCTATTAAAGATATCTTTGATATAACACCTAAAGTAAAAGAAATAGGAAACTTAAACTTTAGTAAGAATACTTTATATGAAATCACAATAAAAGATGAATTAACTAAAATATTAAAGACATTAGGTATAAAAGAAGATAATAAATACTTAGATACAGTTCCAGAGTATATTGTAGGAGCTAATGAAGAAATAAGAGGTTATCTAAGAGGAGTATTTTTAGGTAGTGGAAGTATTAATGATCCTAAGAAATCAAGATATCACATGGAATTATTAATAAATAAACCAGAAGAATCAGTATTCGTTCAAAAACTATTAAATATCTTTGATTTAAATGCCAAAATATTAAATAGAGATAAAGGATATATGATCTATATAAAAGAAGCAGAAAAAATAAGTGACTTCTTAAAAATACTAGGTGCTAATAAAGCAGTAATGTATTATGAAGATGTAAGAGTTTATCGTGATAAAAAAAATAAAACTAATAGATTAAACAATTGTGAACAAGCAAACATGGATAAAATAATAGAAAATGCTACATCACAATTAGAAGATATAGAAATAATAGAAGAAA
>Ga0310786_10007446_pt1 | contig 14276 bp, 4 predicted proteins | sample AusTroGonzalo_MG_FD_203881 | JGI IMG/M metagenome (GOLD analysis project Ga0310786, IMG submission 203881) | Bovine rumen microbial communities from tropical cattle in Woodstock, Queensland, Australia - Gonzalo_03 (v2) (version 2) | ecosystem: Host-associated > Mammals > Digestive system >... | reverse complement strand
CGACGGCAGATGTCTCCTGCAGGTCGTTGTCGCCCACCAGCAGTTCGTACGTCATGCCGTTATTTAGTTTCCAATAGGTATAGCTGATGTTTGCCGTAGGCAGCAGATTGGTATTCGTGTCAAACACGTCCGTTTCCTGTCGTGCCCAGTCGCCGCCGGGTGTCGTCGGCAACACCGTCTCTGCCGGCATCTTCGTCCAGATCAGCTTACCAGCCTCCTGACTACGCACCGACAGGCTCACCGTATAATCGCGGTGGCCGGAGCCGTCAGTAGAGAATACGCGGAAAACGCGAGGCTGGGAGAAGTCGATGGAGTCCTTGCCGGAAGTAAAGTATCTCAGCGTGTCGCTGATCATCGACTTCACATAGACATAGCCGCTGTTCTTCGTCGTCACATTACAGATGACGTGAGCCACATCAGTACCCGTCGGCAGCGAGTCGACATTACTGATACGGTAGTTCATCTGGTCTATATTCATCCTGTGCGATGTTGCCGTATAGGTGGCCTTATACACCGAGTCAGCTCCCGCAGATGAAGTCGTATGGAGGTATCTGTTGAGGGTCCCCAACGTAAAAGTCTTGATGGCCATATCGTCGTAGGTTGTCACGTCGTCATCGTCAGACTTCAGACATGAAGTCAGCATCAGACTCACCGCGAGCAACCCGCAGAATACATGAAAAATCCTTCTCATCGAACGTAATATTACAAATTCGGCTGCAAATTTACTCACATTTCCTCAAATAACGCGCATTTTCCTATTACATTATTCTTTTTTTCAATTTTTTAATAGCAAAAGAGTGCGGTATGAATCACTCACTCCGCACTCCTCTAACGAACATTGGTCTTTGTCAGCGTGAAAACACTCAGTACGGTCATCACCGCAACGCCAACCAACATAACCGTTGTTTGAAAATCTAATAACATAATCTTTACCTTAAAATCTAACCTAATGAATAACGATACAATCATCACGATTGCGAGTGCAAAGGTACGAAGAAAATAAGATGTAACCAGTAAAAAGAGAATAGTTTTTGCTGAAAAGTGGTCCCTTTTTGACTTACATCAAAAGAAGGTCTCCACCAGAATCCGGGTAACGGTCCCGTCGGCCGAGCAGAAATAGGTGCGCGGAATGATGGACGAGGCAAAGAGGTTGTAGATACGGCGGTCCGTCTGTGCCGAATAGGGAATCGACAGGCCCTGCTCCTTCCAGTACGCCGCCACGCTCTCAGCCCCTTCCGCACGGCTGATGGCCACCATCTGGAATCCCTTTTCGTGACGATGCTGCAGGTAATAGTCATTCATGCGGGGCAGTTCGCGCTGACAGTCGCCGCACGACGTGTTGAACAGCACGATGACTGTCTCGCCCGTCAGCTGTGCCGTCGAGAACATCGCCGTCGAGCCGTCGGCCAGCACCGTCTCTACCGAGAACGCCGGCACACGGTCGCCCACCTTCACATATTCCGTGACCTCGCCGTCGTCATCGTCGCCCATGCTACAGGCAGCAAAGACGACGGCGGCCGTCAAGAGTAACAATATGTTACGCATCATCATGCTATCTCACCTGAATCTTTATCGTCCGCCTGCCAGCGTCGCCTGCCGTCTCAATGACGTAGGTGCCCTGCTGCAGTCTGAACTCCGTAATTGTGCCGCAGTCCGTTTGCTCGTAAGCCGTAGCACCGCCGACGCTGACAGCCCGCACCAGGCTCAGCTGACCTTGAGCCGACACCGTCACCACGCCGCCCTGACGCACACTAATCACGACATCGTTGTCCGCATTCTGCTCCTTTCTGCCAATCTTGTCGTTGGTCGTCAGGTAGTAGCGTCCGTAGTCGTTGGGCTGTATGCTGATCGTCTCACCATCGCTGATAGCCCTCGTTATGCCCGTCTGTGCGTCGAAGACAAATATTGGTGAAGGGTGAAGGGTGAAGGGTGAGTGGTTAGTGGTTAGTGGTGAGAGGTCAACGGTCACCTCCACCTGCTCGTCGCTGCTGCACGTCACGCCGAAGGGCACCGTCACAATCTCAGGCAGCTGGTTGATGCTCAGCGCCATTCCGTCGGAAGCCACCGTATACACCATCGGCACATCAGCGAGGTTCGAGTCGAACAGCGTCTCAACGTCCTCGCTGTCCACGAAGTCGTTGGTGGCGCTGTCGTTCAGTTCCACAATGGCCGTACTCGTCACACCGTCCTTTGTAGCTTTCAACTGCAAGCGGGGACGACGGGAACCGCTTTGGACGGTGCCGTCGTTACCGTCGACCATCATGTCCTTATTGAAGTTCACGGGTGTCGCGGAACTACTACCCTCCTTAATCTTCACGAAGAAAGCCTCCATCGGACGTACGCGGCCTGTCGCTTCACCTGCAGCAGGATCACCGTTAATGGCCCACCACTCCTTCTCAAGATGGGTGTTAGCCTCGAAGAACTTCGTCATATTGAGTGAAGCCATATAGGGATTACCCACCAAGTAGTACTTGTTGTTGGTATTCGTGTTTGGCTGCACCAGCGGCTTGGTCATCTCAGCCCTGTTGTTGATGGGGTTACCTTCGTCGTCATCAGTAAGGAAGCGGCCGTAGTTCATGTTACCCTTGGGACCACTCTGAGTCAGGTCGTCGTTCGTATGCACATCCTTATAATTATAGTAGTCCCAGCTCGGATCAGCCTTGGGCAGACGCAGCAGCGCATTTCCTGTCTTGGTCTTATCCTGCTTGGTATGGATGGCGAAGCCCTGCATCTGGTCATAGCGCACCTGCACATCGTTGAACGCGTGGCTCCACTGGGCAAAGGTCTGCGTCACCGCTTCTGTGTAAGGCAGGTCAGCAATATAGTTATTGGGATGAATTGGATCAGAAATTTGGACGTAAACCGTAGACCCGCCAGTACCGTGATCCCACGAGTGCTGGTAGAACGGATACGTCGTGCGGCTGTAGCTTGTCGTATTGAACGTGATGGGCTGGAAGGCCTCAGTCGTTTGGCGTCCGTCAGCCTTCGGCACATACATATCGCCAGCATAAGTGGCCTTCAGCGGTGCCGACATCAGATACCACTTATTCGGCTCCAGTTCCTTCTCCACCCATGCCTTCTCGTAGGTCAAACGCTGCTGACAGATGAGCTCGGCACGAGGCTTGAAGTAGATTTCCTTACAGATATTGCCATAGAACTTCTCACAGTCGTAGACATTAGCGTACGTCGAGCCCGTGCCCAGCTGGTAGACAGTCGTCTTGTCGCTCTGCAGGTGTCCCTGACAGGTCTTCTCACTATAGCGCACCAGCAAGTCGTAGACGATATCCTGCGTAGCAGGGCTGTTCACCGTACGGGTGGGGTCGTAAGGGCTGGGGTCGGTAATCAGGTTACCGGCCAGCAGGGCACCACCCGTGTATGGCGAAGTATTGTAGGCCAGCAACTCCATGTTGATAAGGCTGGGCGCACGACATTCTTCGGGCAACGTCACATAGGTAAACTTCATCGGCACGAAGGCGCTGTCGCTCTTCAGATTCTCGTTAACATCTACAGCGTTCTTATAGTATTTATCGCCATAATAGGTTGCACCGTCAGTCAAGTTCGCGCGCCATTCAGTAGGTGTATTCATTTCGTCCATATACAACTCAATACGCTCTGAGCGGTTCCAGTTCTTATCGTTGTTCCAGTTTACGTTATACCACGTCTTATTGTCTGTGGTTTCCAACTGTCGTGGGTCCCACGTGACATACTCAGGAACAATCTTAAAGGTAAGGAATAGGTCTTCGTAACAAGGCGTGATATGTGCATCGTCGTCAGACTTGTCGTAGAATCTGGTATGTACCTCGTAGGAATAGCCCTCATGGAAGTTTATTTTGCAGTTGTCCCCTGAGAAGTCGAGCACCAGGAACATGTGGTCGGCATCGACGAAGGTCTTGCCCTCATAAGACGAGCTATGAGGTGTCAGCAGCATGGCCAGTCTTTTGGGCACATCCGGATTGCTGAGATTCAGCGTGGGGTCTGTCGTAGCCGACACGCAGAGCGAGTCTCCTTTCTCGAAGTAGAGCGTACCTGTGTTTGCCTCTTTCGTATTATCCTTATAATCGTGGATGGGGATATGCAGCTGGTAACTTTGCGTCCTCAGATTGTAGAGCTGTTCCAATCCGATACGGACGACACGATGCATGCCCTCACGCTGCGGATACTCTACATCGGGGAAGCCCAGTTCCATCTCGGGCGAAGGCCATACGATGTCGAACTTCACCAAGAAGGGTGAACAGATATATATCACAGGATCAGTATTCGGTATCGTCTCTTCTATAGGCAGACAAACTACGGTATAGTTCTTAGCAGGTCGCGTATTAAAGTTGTTACTGAAGGTCTCCTTACAATCCAATTCAAGCAGGTCGGCTGCGACGGCAGCCCTTAAAATAGCTGCCATGTCTTTATTGTCATAGGTATCAGTATAGTTATCGGGGACACCGACATGAGTATGATAAGCAACATCCTCATTCCTACGATAGCGTAAATAGGCAGTCTTCAGGTCACTAAACGCATACTGCGTGTTGTTATAGGTAAACGTTTCCGTGTTACTGTTCCACTGCTGAATGGTTCCGAAGAAGTAATCGAAGTGCAGGCCGGTAACGTCCGTGAAGCCTGAGGCCTGAGTGATGTCGGGCTTCTTCAGTTTCATCTTCATATCCGTCACGATAGGCGCTTCACCACAATTCATCTTGATGTGACCACCCTCGGCACCACCGGCACCCTCGGTATAATAGATGACGAACTGCTGTTGGGGGATGAAGAACGGACTGAACACCGAGCACTTACTACGGGCAGCCGTATTCAGACCGCCCCAGTAGGCATTGACCTCAGGACGGAAACCAATGTCCGACCGCTCACGGGCAGGATCATAGATAGACACATAATAGGTCTGACCATCTTCCAGACCAGGCAGATAGCGGTAAGCTATCTTGCAATACACCTTGTGGTCATCACCCATAAACCATGACAAGGCCGGATTAGCTTTCACCGCCGCCGAGTCAACGCTACCATGATTATTAAAGTAGGTAATATAGTCGAGCGGTATCTCCGTCATCGCATAGATACTGTCACCATTGAGGTCGTCATCCTGATACATCTTCGGAGCCTTCACCACCTCACCGTGCTCATCATGGATACGCCAGTAAATCTTCGCCGTTCCCGTCTTGCCGTAGAGCGCCTGAATGCCCTCAGCGTCAGCATAGATAAACATCTTGTTGGTTTCCGGATTGTCACACTCGCCATACTCCTGATTGATTTTCACCTTGGCCGTGTTGGTGTAGATCTGGAAGTGGTCGATGGCGAAGTCGGCACCATTGGTATTGTCGGCGTAGTTCACCACCTCGCAGATGAAGTGGTCTATCTCATCGTTAAAGGTAGCCGGGATGGTGCTTTCACCATACACCTGGAACCACTGGTGAATATCATCTCCGTCGGCTTTCGTGGTGTTGATGTCGCAGGTGTGGAAAGACACCACTCGTACGTGGTTGCCTTCTTCGTCGACACCTACGATACGCACCAACAGCTGTGGCTTGATGGAGGCATCAGTCTTGTCGGCTACAGCCGCCGTGAAGTAGATAGACGAGCCACCGCAAAGGTCTGCATCAAAGGGAATGGTAATCATCGTACGCGACTCGTTCGATGCGTCAGTATACAGGAAAGATCCCGACTTCGCACCATAGCTCATCACAGAGGTGTAGTCGCGGAGGTCACCGCCGTCCCAGAACTGTAACTGATAGGGTTCTGTACGCTGTGTGGAGACACCCGGCATATTCATCGACTCCAAAATCATATAGTCACCATGGAACGGCGATAGGAAGTGGTTATACTGCCAGTATGAGTTACCTGGGTTGGTGTTGATAACGTAATTACACAACTGCGGATAACAATAGGAATACTCAATATCCGTCCACTCTCGTGGTAGCCACGACATATTGTTAGCGCGTGTGTTAGGCGTGGCATCCCACGACTTACTGTCGTCTATTACATTATTTTCGTCCAACGAGCTATAGAAATAGTGCTTACGCTCTGGTTCCTTCTTGATGTTACTATTCGTCTCGGGATTACCGTCGAAGTCCACGACGGCCTTTAGGTCATAGTTCTGCTTCAGGTACTCATCGGTACGGGTGATGTTATCAGCGCGCAAATTATTGACATTATCCCTCAAGCTGATTACCGGGATTGGCGGAGCCACCAAGAACTGCAGCTCGTAGTGGGCCACGGGTGCAAACGTACCAGTACCCTCCAAGGTGTTCACATCGCCCGATGTCACATAGCCCACCACGTGGAAGCGCATACCATCATTGACGGTAATCATGTCGTCGCCTGTCTCCCAACCCAATGGGTAGTAGTTTCCCTTGAAATCATTGTAGGTGAACGTCTGGATGAACGACGTGTTTGGTGTCGCCAGTTCTTTACGCATCACTTGACCCGTCTCCTCGTTCTCGTAGAAGGCCACCCACTTCACGTGGTCGGCATTGACCAATGTATTGGAATTATTGACATCCCACATCTTGTAGTTCACCAGCGCATGCTCGTCAAGACGCAATGAGAAGCTTCCTTTTTTGTCTTCACCTAACGACACTACCATACGTCCTCTGTCCTCAGGCAGATGGAACATCGGCTTGATATTTTCGTCAGGTATGCCGTAATATTCCAACCGCGTGTACAAGTCAAGTCTCTGCTGCGGGGTAAGGTTAGGATTCTCCAGCTTCACACGGGCCTTGCTCAAGTTGGCTCTTGCCTTGCTTAGCGTGTCGGCAATCAACGATGCGGGGAAGATGTGGAAGATGTAACGCATGCTCAGCGTCGGCTCATGCTCCAAATAGCTATTGCTACCAAAGGTCACAATACCGTCGGAATATTTACTCACATCGCAGGCGATATCGATACCGTTAGGATACTTCTCCTTAGTGAAGTCGTTGGTTACTTGGAACCAAACACCTACACGTTTATGCGTAGGATGGTAGGGATTCAAGCTAAGGGCTATCAGTCCGCGGTCGCGCGTCTGATTATTCACCGTTTCCCTAAACATCTTCAGGGTGTCAGGGTTGACGGCCGTCATTGTGTAGTCGTCGCCATCCACCGCTAAGTCAGTCTTCCAGTCGTACCAACGGAAGTAGGCGCGCGGCTCCAAGTCGTTACCGTCGGTATTATCACCATAACCATACATATAGTGCTCGAACGGCAGGAGCAGGGCACGTTGGCCGTCGCTCGGCGAGAAGTATACATTGTACTCCCATGTATGCACACCCTGGCGGATATTAGCATCAGATATTGTCTCTACTGAATTTTCATCTCCCACATTAGGATCGTTCGATTCTGTCGTAGGCAGAAGGTTGTTATACCCTGCTTTTGGTTTCCACGCATATTGAGTAGCTATATTGTCACCATAACTTACCCAGTCACGACCCGTCACGCCCTTGTAGTGGTGGAAGGGAAGATTCTTGTAGTATTCCTCTAAAGCATTTGTAAAATTAACGACATACTTATGTTTCAAGTTCGTAGGTTCTGCACCAACACCGGCGTTTGTATAGTCGTCAGTAATTAATGCTACAATCTCCACGTCATCTTGCGTCAGTCCATTGGGAAGAGTCACGTTCACCTTAAGCACTTCCTGAGCATGGGTTCCCATCTCCGTAGAAGTATTAAGAGCAGGCTCCCCCCATCCATTCTTAAGATACCAAAGCATACCTACATCCTCATGATACTTTTGGAGATTGTACCCTGTTGTTTCTGATAATGCGTAATACTGGGAAATAGGCGTGCCGTTCTCATCGGCAATGGGCAGGTGAGTCTTATTATCGGCAATATACCAACGTAGATAGAAATTGTCAAACTCCGAGAACTGAGTCTTATTAAAGTGACTCAAAATATTAGCTTCATTTTGAGTAAGGCTAAGGTTATAAAGATCCACCTGGAAAGACGAAAGACCTTCGTTGGCTTGATACAACTGATGGATAGCCTCCTGACTAGTAGGCTCATTACCTGCTAACCACAACGTATAATCATAAGTTCTTTCTATCGTGGGAGGATTATACACACCATGCGTGTTATCAGAATAACGTCCAAGATAGATTTTCAGATGATTCCCCATATAAGAAGTACGATTATCATTAGGTATTTTGAAGGTGAAGGAGCCACTACTCACAAGAATGTCAGCATCCCCGCCAAGTAATGCATCGGCCCAAATATTATTTCCTACATTTGTATAAGACTGCTGTTTGTCACCATTCTGCGACTCAATTCTGAAAGTAGGAACCGATACTGACTGCGTCATATCCTGACCATTATAAGCAGGGGTTAAACCAGAATTATCACCATGCACCAGTTCTATTCGAATATAATTATAAGGAATATGGTCGCACAAGAGGTTTCCGTCAAGCTGAATGATATTGTCGCCTCCCACAGCGATGGTCTTTGTAATAGTCTCAGGCGTGATATTCTCTATAGAAGCACTTTTAATAATGCTGCTATTACCCCAAGGAGCCTTAATAGCGTTCAAGTGGACAATGCCGCCATTGTCGCTGGCCAACTTCGCCAGATGAATCGTGATCTTGTCGCCATCGACAGTCATATAGTCACCCGCGCTTTCCACGATGACAGATTTGTCATCGGCATCCTTATTAAAAATGAAGCGTGGTAATCCTTTCGTATTATCGTAAGTAAGCACCAGTTTGTCGTACGTTGACAGGTCGACATACTGGTCGGAAGGCACACCTCCGCTATTATCACCAAAGATGACTTGGCCTGCAGCCACTTGCTCGTCCACTTTCCATACAAAATCAGCATCTCCATTCTGATACAAACTCCTGAGAGAAGGACCAGTAAGCTTGGCGGAGGTGACGGTAACTTTATTTTGCCATACAGCCTCCTTGATGCAATTCAAATGAACATAGCCAAGATTACGGTCATTAGCGACCTCTTCCAGGTTAATAATCCGTTTGTCGCCATCCACAGTGACATACTTGCTCCAATTGACATTTGGAGATATCTCTAAATAATCTTTAGCATTGTCGTCATCTGTCTGACGATTGAACAGCAATCGCGGTTCTCCTGCCGAGACCGTAAGTACCAGTGAACTATAGTTCGTCAGGTCAGCATAGTTATTTGCATGAACACTACCATCTCCGTATGGAAGGTCTGTTGAAGTGCCAATTGTATATCCACAATCAGATTGGTTGTTATACATGTTCTTCGTCAAATCCGTCTCGAAAGGCTCGACAGCAGTTATGCCATTATCGGGCGCTTTCAACAAATACGGAGTTGATGCACTCATCCACCCCACTCCATTCGACTGACCTTTAATATCTATGTGTACATCTGTGTTTGACGTCTCGACATCGAACTGAATATAGAAGTATTCCCATCCATGGCCTTCATTATTATTGGCAAAAGTGCCGTCGTCAAAAGAAGCAACGCCAGCAGTTGTAATACCTTTACCTGTATCGCCCCGGCCAATCATAGTTATGGATGTCTCGTGATTCCTGTCGTCATTGACCGTCATCGTCACGTTGACACCCGTTCCACCACGAGCAGGAGTCAGCAGGGTGTAACGACCTTTGGGGAGAGACATCGTAATTGACTTGTGGTGGGTTGAGGGAGTTAATCTACTACCATTCCAACAGTCAAAATAAGTAGAGGAACCGTCCCAATGCTGTCCAGAACCATTACTTCCAGTATATTCACTCCAAGAGGAATCGTATCTAATATCCGGTACAGAGACTGTTTCGGTATATTTGCTCTTTATCGTCGAATAGTCACCCACATGATCTTCGTCTATCAAGCCTTTCTTGATAGTGGCAATCTGTCCCCACGCACCGCCGCTCACCACGACCAGCAGCAATAGGAGGAGGGCCCGGCGGACGTAGTCCGTCAGGTATCGTTGGGTGTTCGTATGTCTTGACTTCTTCTGCATCAATGCATCATTCATCATAAGTGTATCTCGTTTTTATTATTTTGTTCCTTTTCCTTAGGTGCCGGTAAACTCCCGCTTTGCTCCGGGTAAACTTCCCCTTTGCTCCGGGTAAACTGACTCAGTTAAGGGTGCTAACTGACCTAGTTAAGGGTGCTAACTTACCTAGTTAAGGGTGCTAACTTACCTAGTTAAGGGTGCTAACTGACCCTTTTCGTGCCGCGAAATGATAGCTCTCGTGGCGTGATGTTTTTTTTGCGAAAAACACCTAACACCTACCCTAATCGCTGGAATCCCCTGTGTTTATAGGGGTTTTGGCGAGGTAGGTGTTTCCCCAACACCTACCTGACACCTACCTGACACCTACCCCTCCTCTTGCTAAGCTACAACCTGTCCGTTGGCCCTCTCGAAGGTAGGTCTAAGGTAGGTGTTGGGTAGGTCTTCCGCAAACACCTACCTTGGCGCAGCGCCTTTGTACATCGGCGTTTCAGCCCTGTTGGGGTAGGTGTTAGGTCTTTTTTGTCAAAGAGCGCAATTCCACCATTTCTATGGGTGGGGAGTGTGGTGCTGGCGTCGTGCAGCCGACGGGTATAGCAACTGATCCTCGGAGAGGGTCATGTAGAAACGGTAGAGCAGGTCGCGGCGGTAGTTGCCATCGACATAGAGCTTCACGCGGAACTCATGGTAAATCTGGCGGGCGGCCGTCAGGGGCAGCGTGGCAGGCTCGGCTATCTTTCCGAAGATGTAGGGTGAAAAGCCGTTCCACGTCATCGTCTGCTCGAAGGCGGGTACGCCGCCGTTGTCGCCACCGTCGCTGGTAGCTGGAGTATCTTGTTCTTCGTAGAAGTAGTCGTGGGTGTTGGCATCGCTGCTCAGGTCGGGGTTACCGCCGTCAACCCACGCGCCGCCCTTGGTGGCAGCGGTCTTCAGCGTGGCGGCCCATGTGTCCTGTAGCGTCCAGCGGGTATCGCCAGAACCGAAGGGCACGACACTGCTGTCGCTGATCTTCGTCACCTTGGGCACGAGGTGGAAGTGTCCATAGTCGTGGAAAGTCATCTCGTAGAGGTCCTGCTCAATCTCGCTGACCGACGAGGGATAGACGCCGATGGGCGGGAAGTCATAGGGAATGAGCTCCAGCTTATAGTCGTCGATGACGATAGGGATAATACGGTAGTCGTTACGGGCGATGTAGTTCCACTCATGGGCGTTGTTATCGCTAATGAGTGCGTAGCGATACTCGGTGTTGCTCATCTTCAGCGTCAGATAAAACAGTCCCTCGGCGTTCTGCGGCGTAGCGCTCTCGTTGATGTAGAAGGTCAGCGTCTCTGTCGCGCCGTCGGCGATGTTCTTGCCGACGGTGACGGTGAAGTCGCCCGTCGTTGCACTACTGCTGAGGTTGGGCCGTATGTCCTGATGAGTAGTAATAGTCGCCGCCATCGAGTCGGGATAGTCGGGAGTCACGCCATAAGAAGGCAGTAGCTTCAGGTTATTTGCACCGTTCTGCGTAATGTCGCTGATGGTGAGCGACTGCACGGTCACATCATGTCCTGTGTCGTTGGTAATGCTCACCTCCATTTTCGCCATCATGCGCACCACGATGAGGTCTTTCTTGACGTCAGCAGGGGCGATGGTCTGCTTGTTGCTCATGGGGATTCCCACAACGCCGTAGTTGTTGGTGGCTTCAGGATTGAAGTTGTCACCGTTGATGGTAGCTGTCTTATTAGCATCGTTGCTGACGGTGCCCGTCACGTCGATAGCCACGGGCGTAGTGCCAATCGTAGGGATAGTGGCGGGAGCGGTGATGCCGAGCAGGCTGCACACATTGGCAACGGAGATATTGGCGAAGCTATAGACGATGTAATTGCCCTTTGGCAGTTGGGCCACGTCGTCGACCTCGCGCTCAGCACCAGCTGCTGGCGCACAGGCGTAGCACTTCTTCACGACGCCGTTGCCATCAGTAACGACCACCACCCATAGGTTCATCATTTCCTTGTCCAGGGCGTTGGTGTCCTGCCAGCGGGTGACCTTTGCGCGGCTGCTTTCAGTCATGATGCGCAACTGCACGTAGCCGTTGTCTTCCGTCAGTCCAGCCGTCTCACTGTCCGACGAGCAGGCGGCCATCAGCAGCGCCACACTCATGATGAGAATTGTATATATCTTCTTTATCATCTCACTCTTCACTTTTCACTCTTCACTTCTTACATATAAATAGGTAAATGCGTGAACTTGTCCCACATCTTCACCTTGATTCTCGCATCCTCGGTTATCGTTTCTATCGAGATGCGGTAGATGTTGTTGCGCACGATGCCGAAGTTCATCGCCGGCGACGAGGGGCACTTGGCATCCTTAGCGTCGTTGATGTTATCCGGCGTCCACGTGTTGTAGGCGGCATTGCTCTCACCCTGATGGCGGATGAAGTAATAGTACACGCGGCGTACGCCCTGCGACTCGCCAGCGGCGTAGTAATAGCCCTCGAAGGCCAGACCGGTGGCGTAGTAGTAGAGCGGCGTAGTGGCATCAGACCGCAGGGTATTCTCCTTCGTATAGGCCACGATGAGGGTGTCCTCGCCCGTCTTGTCCGTCTTCTCGTAGAGGTTGGCCATCGTCACGGTGAACGTGTTTTCAAATGTCGTCACCACGTCATCGAGCTTGCTCACCAGATAGCTGGGGTGCGCGCTGACGTTCTTCCCTGATGTATTGGGGTCAACCACCCAGTTAGCATTTGGGCCAGTGGCTACTTCGTCATGGAGATAGGGGTTCGTGTTGTCGTTGGTGCGCTTCAGCATATACTCGCCGCCGTCGTTCAGGTTGAAGGGCGTGATGCGGGTCAGCACAAAGCGGTCAGCGCTGGCGCTGCCGTCAGGCTTTTTCACGGTGTACTCATAGCCTGGGACGGTATATCTGGAATCATTAGCGCTGGTCATATAGCCGTTGGAGTTCTTCGTCCAGAAGTCGATGCGGGCGGCCAATCGCTCGATATGGATGCAGTTGAAGTAGTAAACGAAGCGGTTCTCGTTGTTCGACGGCTGCGTGGCGTTGGTCAGGCTGACGGTGGCGTCGCTTTCGCTGGTCATCACGAAGTCGGTGGGTGTACCGTCCTCTACGTTATAGAGGGCGCTGGTGAATATGGTGTCGCGCACCGTCTCAATCTTGTCGCCCACATTCACCTTCAGGCTGACGTTGGCGGCAACGATGACCTTATATGTATGACCCACCTGCAGCGTGGTCTCGTCCAATCGCTGGTCGCCGGTAGTATAGAGCACCTCGTTGGTCTTCACGTCGTTGGTCTCACCCTCCTTGTGCTCGTGGTAGCCGGAGTAGCTGACAGGCGTGACGGCGTAGGACTTCACGCAGGCTACTCGTGCGTCGTCCGACGAGGTATTGACGCCCGTAGCGTCCTCGTAGAAGATAAGGGTGATGTTATTCACCTTGTTCTCGGCGGCACTGCCCTTCTCGGCACCGTCGCCATACTCGCCGCCCAGCGGGGCACGAGTCACGCGCTGGTCGGACGTGCTGACAGCTACCGTGATGTTAATATATCTGGAGGCAGGTGCCATCTCCGTCATCTCCACCTCCGGACGGTCGTAGTTATAGCATGAAGTCGTGGCCGACAGCACCACGAGTGCCATCAGCAACAGCCGGACAATATGTAGTCTCAGTAACTTCATGCTTTAACTTCTAATCACTTTTCACTTCTCACTTTTCACTCTTCACTTCTCCCTCTTACCTCTTACTTCTTACCTCTAACCTCCAGCACCTCATGCTGCTCCCGCATTGCCCACGGAATGATGTGGACGTGGGTGCCGATGAAGAACTGTATCTCGTCAACACGTGCCCCACGGATGATGAACTGCAGGCGGTAGTCGTATTCGCGGTCCAGGTATTCCTGGTAGTGGTAGTAACGTTCCTGATAGTTGCGGCCGCTGGCGAGGATATACGGCAGGTTGATGCCGAAGATGATCTCGCCCGTGTCCTTCTTGCGAATGAGCAGTACGGCATTGCGCGACTTCGCGATGTCGGCTTCGTTGAGGATGGCGTACTGATCGTCCGTAACGGAGGCGTTCTTATACAGCAGTCGGTTGAACATCAGGTCGTAGTGGGCGGCACTCTCACTGGCCACCTGACTGGTGCCGACGAACGTGGTGGTCCACTGGCGGTAAGGCGAGTAAACCAGCGTGTCGGCAGGGTTCGACAGGTTGTTTTCGCAGTCCAACTGCGAGTTGTTGTCAATAATCTCCACGGTGTAGTCCTCGTCCCTCACCATGTTGTCGGCGGGGTTGTCGTTGACGGCGCGCAGCGTGATGTTCAGCTGCTTGGTGTCGCGGATGAGGGCCACGGTGGCATAGGTCGGCTCGCCGCTTACGAG
>Ga0310786_10007445_pt1 | contig 14277 bp, 11 predicted proteins | sample AusTroGonzalo_MG_FD_203881 | JGI IMG/M metagenome (GOLD analysis project Ga0310786, IMG submission 203881) | Bovine rumen microbial communities from tropical cattle in Woodstock, Queensland, Australia - Gonzalo_03 (v2) (version 2) | ecosystem: Host-associated > Mammals > Digestive system >... | reverse complement strand
ATACCGCACCCGAATACGGATGTGTCACATAGTTTAAGAAGAAGTCATCTTTATCCCACACCGGCGCGCGCGACACATTATCCCACCATTTTTTAGTCGGATTTTTACGATCTTCATCATCCCAGTTGGTAAAGCTTGACGGCGCCATATATAAAAGCCCCATTGCAACAACACTAAATCCGACCAAGACACCTGTATTTTCCCACAATAGTGTCTTGTCAATTTTATTTTCTGTCAGCGAGTAAGGCCGGTCATAAATATTTTTGGCATCTGCGTTTTTCAGGTTCTGCATCGTCGGCCAAGCAACCTCATCTGCACGTGCCGATGAAATTCCCAATACAAAACAGAACAGAAATGTTAAAATACGTTTCATTTGTCGCGACTATACAAATTTTTTTCCAAATATGCAACATATTTTTTTATTTTTGTCCTAAAAAAGTAAATAAACTTGATTTTCGGGTGATTTTAAGCTATCATGTTCTTCAAATGCAAATCATAACTTTTGGGTGTCGTTTAAATACTTTTGAAACTGCCGTCATGAAGCAGCTGGCATCAGACAAACTGGATGATGTTATTTTAATTCATACCTGTGCTGTAACGGCTGAAGCCGAACGCCAATGTCGTCAGGCTATCCGACAAACGGCCCGCAAAAATCCGGATAAAAAAATCATTGTTGCCGGTTGTGCGGCACAACTTCATCCCGAAGTATTTGCCCAAATGCCGGAAGTATTTCGAGTTCTCGGAAACCATGAAAAACTGGATATAAAAGCTCTACTCGGCGCAGAACGAGTTCAGGTCGGTGATTTATCGGATACGCCCCCGGACATTCCTGTCATTCAGAATTTTGAAGGCCGTGATCGGGCATTTTTACAGATCCAACAAGGATGCAATCATACCTGCACTTTTTGTATCGTCCACACCTTACGGGGTCCCAATACGGGGCTTACCCCCGAACAAGTTATAGAACAAGCCCGTGTCTTTGTTCAAAAGGGCTTTTCGGAAATTGTTCTGACAGGGGTAGATGTTGCCTCTTATCCCTATGGTTTATGGGCGGTGACGGAACGATTACTTCGTGAAGTTCCGGGTCTGAAACGATTACGTTTCGGTTCTTTGGATCCGGCGGCCGTAGGAACGGATTTATTGCGTCTGATACAAGATTATCCGGCTTTAATGCCTTATATTCATTTGTCTGTTCAATCCGGTGACAACTTAATTTTAAAGCGCATGGGACGTCGCCACACACGGGAAGATGTTATTCGTTTTGCCCGGGAATTGTATCGGATTCGACCGACCGCCACACTGGGGGCGGATTTAATTGCCGGTTTTCCCACGGAAACAGAAGGACAGTTTCAAAAAACCTTGGACCTGATTCAAGAAGCCGGTATTACCCATACCCATGTTTTCCCCTATTCGGCGCGGGAAGGTACACCGGCGGCCAAGATGCCACAGGTTCCCGTTCCTGTGCGAGCCAGTCGGGCGGCATTAGCCCGTCAAGCCGGACAAGAAATGTATCAAAAAGGGCTTGACAAAATGGTCGGAAAAACGGTATCAATATTGGTAGAACAGACAGGTATCGGCTACACCGAAAATTACTTTCCGGTGCGGGTTAGTCGTCAAGACTTAGTCGGACAAGTTATTACAGCCCGTATTCGGGGAAAGGAAAAAGATGAGCTGGTTATCTAAACTAAAACAGGGGTTATCTAAAACAGCGGCCTTATTTTCATTTGGTTCGCCTGATCCTGCCGGCTTGGAACAAATGGAAGAATCGCTGTTACAGGCAGATGTCGGTTATCATGCCACACAAGAAATCATAGCCGCTGTCCAAAAGCAAAAGCCCGCAGACGAAGCCGCCTTTCAAAAAATTGTCCACTCCGTTTTAGCCCAAAAGATAGAACCCGTTGCCAAGCCGCTTACGATTGATACGGGGAAAAAGCCTTTTATTGTTTTAATGATAGGAGTAAACGGCGCCGGAAAAACGACAACCATCGGCAAGCTGGGATCTTTTTATCAAAATCAGGGTTATAAAGTCGCTTTCGTGGCGGCAGATACTTTTCGTGCCGGTGCTACCGAACAATTGTGCCGGTGGGGTGAAAAGCTTTCTGTCCCCGTTTATACGGCAAAAACCGGTGCGGATGCGGCAGGCCTTGTCTTTGACGCCATTTCACAAAGCCGTCAGGTCGGTACCGATATTCTGTTTATTGATACGGCCGGCCGTTTACAAAACAGATCTGATTTGATGGATGAGCTGAAAAAAATCACACGTGTGATTGGGAAACAAGACCCCACGGCCCCCCATGCGACTTTGTTGGTTTTAGATGCCACAGTGGGTCAAAATGCCCTTTCGCAAGTTAAAACTTTTCAAGAAATGGCCGGTGTTACGGGACTAATTATGACAAAGCTGGACGGCACGGCCAAAGGTGGTATTCTGGTTGCTTTGGCAGATCAGTTTCACTTACCCGTTCATGCCTTAGGGATTGGGGAACAAGCCGATGACCTGCGCCCCTTCACGGCAGAGGAATATGTATCCTCTTTGTTGGGAGAAAAAGGATGAGCCGTTTTTTTAAAAAAATTCTCATCAAAGCCCAACGCTTACCGGCTTTTAAAGTCCGGATTTTGTTGTTGCTGACCTTGGGAATCTTTTTAAAAACACTGACAATTTTATTTTGGGATATCGGTTCGGCCACTCTTTTAATTTCGGGCAAACGCCTGTTCACAATGGGTATTGACTTTATCGGCGTAGCCATTCTCTTATCCCTGACGGGCCTGTTTTTGTGGCAACTGGATCGCCGTAAAGGGGCAGGATCTGTTCCTTGGTGCCTGATATGTCTGATAGCCGCTGTATCAGCCCTTACTTTACGGGAATATAGCGGACTCGCCGGTTTTGAAAATCTGTTTTTTATTCTGAAATACATCTTTTCTTTTGTTCTGACAACGGTCTTTTGGTCCATTACAAAACGGTTTGTAGACGAGCGATTTACTTCCCTGAAATACCTGTCTTTGTTCTGCCTGGATTTCCTCAGTTTTTCTATTGCAGGCGGCTTGTGCCTGTCTGGCCTTTTCACACCGACAGACCTATTGTTAGGGGCTGTTTTTTCGCTGATAGCCCTGACACTGGTGTTATTGACAATTTTTGATTTAGCCCCCTTACCGCCCGAAACATTTGCAAAAAAAGCCGACGGGATTCAAGATGTCTTTGAACGCCCCCTCGTTTGGGATATCCTGATTTTATCCTTTTTAGGGACGGTGGCACGCGCTCTAACCGAAGCCGTCTTATACACCAAGCTGGCCGAAACGGGTATTATGCCCATGACCGTTTTGGGACTGGTCTGGATTCTGTTCGGTGTATTGGGATTGTTGATGGTTTTAGTTCTATACCACACACGATACATCTATACGACTCTGGCCGGCATGCTTGTCTTTGGCGGCAGCATTATTCTGACCGGCTATACAGCTTTTGGCCGACACAGTGGCCCGGTCGCCAGCGGTTATCTGATGATGCTTTTAGGAGCACATTTTTACCTAAACGGTTTTTTAGGTCTGTTGCCCCGTGTCCTTTCCGGCGGACGGGGAATGCGTCTAAAAAAGCGAATCATGACCACTGCTACGCCCTTGGGCTTTGTCCTGTGCGGCGCAATTTATTTAAATTTCAGACAGCATGCTCCTGCTTATTTTCTGATAGTCACCGGCATTGCCGTTATTCTGACCACTTTGCTGACCGTACGGGTATATTCACAAATCTTATGGCGTTTGTTCCAAATGCGTCTGTGGCGTAAAGGGCCATTGATGTTATCATATAAAAAGCTGTTAACCTATCTGAAACAGCTGTTAAAAGAACCTCAGTCCGATGATGTGATTTATGCTCTGCGTACTTTAGAGATTGCCAATCATCCGTTCTATGAAAAAGCTCTGAACGACGCTTTAACTCATCCGGCCAAAGCGGTTCGTCTGTTTGCTTTAGAAAAGATGCAGGATTTATACCGGTTTGATTCCTACCGTAACCGATTTTATTCTTTAATGAAAAATGATTCTGAAAAAAGCGTGCGTAATCAGGCTTTTGCCAACTTGATATTGACGGAAGTTTATCCGCAGAAACACCTGTCCGCCCTCAAAAAACATAATTTGCGCCCGGGTGCCATTGCCGGTTTTTTGGAACGGGGTTCAGAATGGCTTCCACCGGTTTTGGATGCCCTAAAAATCCTTGTTCAATCCAAGAATATACGCGATAATATCACGGCCCTTTCCTTGATAATGGCGAACCCGCATCCGGAATTTATTCCCCTGATTACACCATTTACCAAGCATTCCAATCGTGCTGTTGTCCGGCAAGCTTTATTGGCGGCCGGACGATTACAAGCACCGCTTTTCCTTCCCCGAATCTTACGGGCATTGGATGACACCGATTTACAGGAAACAGCCTTATTGGCTTTACGCGACTATGGTCAAGCCGCCTTACCGCCGATTGAAAAAATGCTAATCAATCCGCAAACCACACCCCTTCGCCGAAAACAACTGGTTCTGCTTTTAGGAACTTTATCCGATAGTGAAAGCAAACAAATTTTGTTACGCGCTTTAACGGTTGAAAATCAGAAATTGAAAAAAGCCATTGCCCAAAATATCTTGGATACCGGCATTGTTTGGACAACACCTGACAAGGGGATTATTTTGCGCCAATGCCTGCAAAAAGATTTAGACCGCATTCAATGGCTGCTGCATTTACGGGAAGTTTTTGTGAATGCTCCAACCCATGAATCCGAAGAATCTTTTGAATTTTTGCTGCGGGCTTTGCAAGAGGATATTAATGATACCCGTGACCTGATTTTATATCAACTCTTATTGTTCAAGAGCAACGAATTGTTCACACGCGCCGTGCGGGCCTTGTTAACCGATTCTTATGAGATATATTTGCCGGCCCTGGGGGTTATTCAAGACTTACTACCCAACCGATTGTATCAAAAATTAAAGTCCGTTTTAATTTTACCTTTATCCCAAAAAAGACGTGCTACCCTATCCGGCATGACAATTGAAGAATCCGTTCAGGCTTTGTCCGAGATTATTCAAAACCCGCCGGTACAACTGAACCATTGGATTCGAGCAACGGCTTTATACGCGTTGCGGCGACTGGGGTCACCTCTGGGGACACCAACCGTTGAAGCAGCCTTAACCGATACGAATCCGATTGTCCTAGAAGCCGCCATCTGGGCTTTGGTACGCCTGCAACCGGATAAAGAAGCCTTACACAAAAAATTATTATCTATCCCCACGGCAGAATTATCGGGATTATCCCTGGATAAGCTGTTAGAAACATAAAGGAGCCTTTTAATGATTACTTATGAAAAAGTCTTGGTTTTGAAGAATATCCCATTTTTTGCGGAAGCTTCCGAACTGGCCCTCTCGGACTTAATTGCCGTTTGTGCAGAGCATACCGTGAAAGCCAATGAAGTCATTTTAGAAGCCGGTCAGGAAAACAAATATCTGTTTATGATTTTATCCGGCACGGTTCATATATTGGACGAATCAGATACACTGATTGGCGAAGTCGGTGCCCGTCAGGTTTTCGGGGATACGACGGTGATGAGCCCTGCCATCCTGCCCTACCGCATTGTTGCCCAAACACAAACCACATTTTTGCAGGTTTCCGGCGATCAGTTGTATCGTATGATGGCCCTGCATCCGTCACTGGCATTCGGTTTTGTAGGGGAACTGTCCAAACGTCTGCGGCAAAAGCAATTTAAAAATCCGTAAAAAAGATTTGCATTTTTAACAAAAGCGTTTTATATTGAACGCATCAATCAATTATTTTAGAAAGGGGAATAACATATGGTTCAGAAAAAAAACATAAAAAAATCGACTCCACAAAAGATGCCGCCCAAGGAAGTTTTTATTGTAACACCCGATAAAAATTTAGCGTCTAAAGAGGTTGAACGACCGGTTAATTATCCGGTATTGTCATTTATTTTATTTGTGGTTGCTTTAATCATTTGGTTTTTTGTCGGCCGTCTGTTTATGCAATTAGCCGTCACAGAAAATTTTTGCGAAATTCGCAAGCCGAATCATCCGAAGCCGACCGGTGAAATCGTGGCTGTTGTCGGGGGTGAAAATATCTATATGTCCGAAATAAGGGACTATGCCAAGACGATTCCGCAGTTGGCTGATTTACCCTTGGAAGTCATTTATCCGCAATTGTTGGAAACGGTTGTGGATTCACGGGTTTTAAGAAAGGCTGCCGACTTGGCGAATACAGCGGCCCGCGCGGATGTTCAACGCGCCCTAAGGCTTTCACAAGATCAAATTATCGCACAGGCTTATCTGGATGATCAATTAAAGAAGATTGCAACCCCCGAACGGTTGAAGGCTTTGTATGATGCAGAAGTAAAGAATTTCCGCCCTGTTCCGGAAGTTCATGCCAAACACATTTTATTAAAAACAGAAAAAGAAGCCCGGGATATTTTGATTCGTTTGCGGGCCGGCGCCTCTTTCAGTATGTCTGCTAATCAATTCTCTCAGGATAAATCCTCACCGGATGGTGACTTGGGCTACTTTACCGAAGACATGATGATCCCGGAATTTAAACCTGTTTTCGCCATGCGGAAAGGACAAATTTCCGAACCGATCAGAACACCGTTTGGCTGGCACATTGTTTTGGTGGAAGATACGCGGATGTCTGAACCGCCTGCGTTTGAGGATATTCAAACTGAACTGAAAGAAATGCTGATGAAGCAAGATGTTTCTAAAGTACTGGCTGACGAACGGGCTAAATTAAAAGTCCTTATCAGGAAACCGAAATTAGAAGCCCCTGTTAAAAAGTAGAAAAAAGCCGGAACTTTTCCGGCTTTTTCAATATCACTATACCTGCTTAAAACCGAACTTAAATTTTTTAAAATCAATTTTTTCCTTGACTTTAAATTATCTTTCTGTATAATGAGATGTGAAGCGGATGATTACCGTTTTGGGGCTTCGAAAACCTCTGATACACCGTCCTATGGACGTTAAAGTTCCAACCCGATTCGGGTTGGAAGACGGTGAAATAAGGATTATATCCAAATACATCGTGCTGTTGTGTATGCAGTTTTCGAGCTTCCAATCCGCCTTTCATCAAGGCGTTTTTTTTTATAAAAAAAAGGAATCAAAAAAACATGAAAAAACAACTTTTACTTTTAACGACAGCCTTATTACTAACAAGTCCGGCCTGGGCAGACGATGGCACCGAAACAACATTGGCAAAAAACATGTATCTCTCTGTTATGGGGGGGTATGCCAAAACAGAAGCAACCATGTCTGTCACATCCTATTACTATAACCCATATTATGGCACCCTTCTTCCTGCGGGAACACAAGATGTTAGTGAAAAATTTGATACTTATATAGGAGCTATAGAAGGGGGTCGACAAATAACTGATTACTTCAGACTTGGCTGTGAAGCGGCATATAGATACATTGATCTCAACGGATATGATGGGAAATTTCATATACTGACAACCTCACTTCAAGCTTACGCAGATTTACATAATCAAACTCCCTTTACCCCTTATTTAAATGCTGGTGCCGGTTTAGCCACTAGTTGGTCAAATATAGAAGGAGACAAAACAGAACATACATTCACTTGGAATATCGGTGCCGGTATTTATACAAAATTGAGTGATTCTGTTGGCATGGATGTTCGTTATCGTTATGTAGACTTTGGTAAGGTTCGGGATGACTTGGATATTTCGGCAAAGGCTAATGAATTTATGGTTGGTTTCCGATTTAATTTTTAAATCCTATGTGATTTTTAGTTAAATTCTCACTTTCATATATAACCGTTTCCAATATAGGAACGGTTATTTCTTCCGCATCAAACAGGCATAGAACCCGTCATAACCATTCAGGGGCAGTATCCTCAGGCTTCCAAACGGGGTCAAAAAACTTTTCCACCGTTCATCTGTCGGCTTGATAACTTCTACCGAATCCAAGACGGACTGCACAACCTCATCCCCTTCTTCAGGTTGCAGCGAACAGGTAGAAAACACAATCTCGCCTCCGGTTTTTACCGCCTGTACGGCTTTTTCAAGCAGCTGTTTTTGCAGCTCTGCCAACCGGCCGATATCCTCAAGTTTCCGATGATACTTAATTTCCGGATGACGTGCCAAAGTACCCGTTGCCGAGCAAGGTGCATCCAACAATACGGCATCAAAAGTTTCTGTTTCCGTCAAATCCAAAATATCCGCCACTTGTATTGTGGCCATCAAATTTAAACGTTGTAAATTTTCCTTTAATTTTTCTGCCCGTTTTTCCGACACATCAAAAGCAACCACCTGCGCCCCCCGATGAATCAATTGAGCTGTCTTTCCACCCGGGGCCGCACATAAATCAGCTACTCGTTTCCCCTGCACGTTTGTAAACAGTTGTGCCGGAATAGAGGCTGCCGCATTTTGAACCCAACATCCGCCATTTGTAAAGCCGTCCAGAGCAATCGGGTCAGATACATTAACCCGCACACTACCGGTCGGTAGAACCGTTCCCTGCCACCGTTTAGCCCACATATCTGCGTCCTTTGGAACAGAAATATCCAACGGCGGCGGATTTAAAATAGCCTGTGCCATCTCCCCCACCTGATTTGAACCATATTCTTTTTCCCAGGACTTTTTCAGCCATAGGGGTAAATTAGCCTCCGGATTTTCCTGAATTTTAGGCAGCTGCCGAAACAGGTTGCGTAATACCGCATTAACCAATCCCGTCAGACCGTCAAAATGAAATTTCTTTGCCAGAGCCACCGACGTATTGACGACCGCATAGGCCGGCGTTTTCAAAAATAGAGCCTGTGCCGCCCCAAGCCTTAAAATCTGATGAACTGTCTGTTGTTTTTTTGTCAGCGGCTTTTTTAAAACAGCATTTAAAGCCAAATCTATTTCCCCCATTCGGCGCAGTGTTGTCAAAACCAGCAGCCGAACAAATTGCCGATTCGAATCGGCATAATCATCAAAGTCTTTTTCCGCATTTACGGCGGCATCAACTGTTTTTCCGTCATTCAGGACACGCGATAAAATCCGGACGGCACTTTGTCTGGGTTTTAACGTTTCGGCCATTTTTTTATTTCCCTTGTTTAAAAAACGACGGCAAATCCATATCTTCTTCCAACCCGTCTAAGAAGGAAGGTTCTGCCGCTGTTTCTTTTTTTGGGGTCGGCTTCATTACTTTCTTTTTCTTGGGAGGGAAAAGCCTTTCCAACCAACCACCGGGCACAGGTTTTACGTTTTCTACCGCGCTCTTTGTTTCAATATTGATTTCAGGTTGCAAATCGGGCACTTCTGCAATCGGCGTTGATTCCGGCATAACAGGAACCGGTTCATCAATCAGATTCGGTTCAGCCGGCATTGGTGATTCATCTAATTCTATTACTAAATCCGAAGAACTCGGTTCAGTCGTCAAACTGGGAAAGATAACCGACTCCGGTTCTTTTTTTGTTGTCGGGATGTCCATCAGGGCCGGTTCGTCCAAGGGCTTAACCTCAGGGACAACTTCCGCTAAATCAATTTTAATTTCCGGAATAACTTCTACGGGTTTCGGTTCAGGAATAACCGGCTTTTCCGGTAAGATAGACACATTTCCGTCCACCATGTCATCAATACCGGTTGCGACCAAAGACACGCGCATTTTGCCAGACAATTCTTCATCCAAAATCGCCCCAAAGATAATATTTGCATTGGGATCCAATTCGCTTCTGATTCGTTCGGCAGCCGTATCCACTTCGTTCATCGTCAAATCCAATCCGCCCGAGATATTCAATAACAGACTCTTGGCGCCTTTCACAGAAGTATTATCCAACAGCGGGTTGGAAATAGCCTGCTCAGCGGCTTCCAAAGCCCTATTCTGACCCGAAGCTTCCCCTGTCCCCATCATGGACCGTCCCATCGTGGACAGGACTGTTTTAACATCCGAAAAGTCCAGGTTAATCAGCCCCGGTTTCATAATCAGATTTGTGATACTGCTGACCCCCTGGCACAAGACATTGTCCGCAATTTTAAAGCCTTCGGCAAAAGTCATCTTTTCACCAGCGATTCGGTATAAATTCTGGTTTGGAATAACAATCAAAGTATCCACGTATTTTTGCAGTTCAATAATTCCCTGCTCGGCTGTTTTCATCCGGCGGGCACCTTCAAAAGTGAACGGTTTGGACACCACCCCAACCGTCAGGATATTCATCTCTTTTGCCAACTTTGCCACTATCGGGGCAGCCCCTGTACCGGTACCGCCGCCCATACCGGCCGTCAGGAACAATAAATGCAAACCGGTTAAAGCTTCTTTGATTTTATCAATGGATTCCTCGGCAGCCGCTTTTCCGATTTCGGGATTTGCCCCAGCACCCAATCCTTTTGTGACGGCAATACCTAACTGAATTTTATCTGCAACCAACGATTTGGATAGGGCTTGCGCGTCCGTATTCGCCGCAAAGAACGATACACCGGATAAACCTGACTGAATCATGTTATTCACAGCATTACCGCCGGCACCTCCCACGCCGATAACCCCGATATTGGGTGTCATCAATACTTCCGGTTGCGGTGTTGCCAGCGTCAGCCCCAAGTCGTTATTTTCCATTATTTCATTAACCATTGTAATACCTTTCCCAATCGCCCTTTTTGTTTTTCCTTTTTCTTAAAATGCTGTGCCGGCATCGGACGGAAAGAGGCCAACACATACTTTAATAATCCGATACATACCGTAAATGTATACGAATCAAATTGATTTGGCAAGCTTTTTATAACATTTGTTTTACCAATTCTGACATTTGCGTTTAAAATAGACTCTGTTTTTTCTTTAATTCCCTGTAATTCCGCGGTTCCGCCGCACAGAACAATTCGGCGTGAAGCCACAATAAAAACTTCCCGTTCAGCCAGCTGTGACCCCACCTGTTCCAAGATATTTTCCAAACGCGGGACGATTACTTTAATCAATTCAGCCCGGGGAATATGTGTATTTGTTTCGGCTTCTTCCCCGATCATCGGCACAATCAAGCGTTCCAATTCATCCCTGGGGGACAGGAAAGCAGCCCCATTTAATGTTTTTAGTCGTTCTGCCGTCGCCAAAGAACAACTCATGACCTGGGCTATATCGCGGGTAATAATATTCCCCCCCTGCGGTACCAACCCCATGTGGACCAATCCGCCATTCATAAACACGGCAAACGAAGCCGACCCCGCCCCTAAATCCAAGGCCGTTGCGCCGACTTCTTTTTCCTCATCCGTTAAAACAGCCAACGCTGCCGCATAGGGGGAAGCCACTTTTTTATCAATTCCCACATGGCATCTGTCCAGAACGGTCACCAAATTTTTCAACTGCGTTTCCGGCATAGTAATCACGTGGACATAAGCTTTTAACGTATTACCATAAAGCCCCCTCGGGTCCGGTAGTCCCTGGTCTTTATCCACACTATAGCTGAGTGGAATTTTATGAATGACTTCTTCATCCGCAGGCACAGACGCAATAATGTCATTAACCAAGTGATTCACATCCGCTGCCGTAATCGGATGGTTATCGGGAATATTCATTTCTTTGGACAGGTGATGAGATTTTAACTGTGCCGAAGAGATATTGACCGTGACACTTTCCACCGAATGACCGGCTTGTTTTTCAATTTGGGTCAGCACCGAACCGATACATTCGGTCGCTTTATCCAGGTCAATAACCGTTCCGGCCTTAATTCCTTTAGATTCGGCAAACCCGCTACCGATAATTTCCGGTGTTCCGTCCGAGGTAATATGTGCCATCAGTCCACACACTTTAAAAGTTCCGATATCCAGAACCGTCACATAAGTTTTCTTTGCCGTTGATATCCAGGAAATCATTTTTTATTCTCCCGTAAAGTGACCACAACCCGATCCGGTTGCTTTAGATTGATTGATTTTAAATCTTTTTCCAGTAATTTTTCTTTTTCAATGCTGTTTTGCAACAATGCCAAAGCCTGTTCCACATTTTCGGCCGGCAGATTAACCGTTAATCCATCCACATCATTCAAGATTAAGTCCCAGCGCCGATTCCCGACACGGACGGCTGACCGCACTTTTTCCTCAACACTCGGATAACGCTTTAACATTTCCAGCAGAGCCAACGTATGCTGAGGTGCATCTGCCCCTACCACCAAAATCAGGCCCGACAATTTTGTCTGTTCATCCGGGATAGGGGTACCTTCTTCATCCAGCGGCATATATTTTTTGTTATTCTGCCACATGGCAATCGGTGTTTTTTCCGTAACGGTAATCAATAAAGAGGACGGGAGTTGCCGCTCAATCATAACCGATTTAACCCAAGGCAACCGGCTTATTTCTTCATGAATTTGTTCCAGGTCTACATCAAAAATCGCCATACCCAAGCTCAGGTCCGTGACCTGCAAGATATCATTCGTTTCCGTCCGAATATGCCCCTGTACTTTAGCCTGTTCCAAAACCAAATGTGTTTTTTTCATTACCTCAACATAGGATTCGCGTACCCGTTCCATTAAAACAGTTCGGTAATCTGACTGCCAGAACCAGGCACAGCCGCCGATTAAAACCAGCCCGATTAACCATTTGATTTGCTTTTTGGCAGATGATTTTTTCTTCTTTTTTACCTGTCGCATACAGCCTCCTCTACCAATCGGGACACGACCTGCTCATAGGTTTTCCCCTGACAAATCCGCATAATTTCCGGCACCAGGGACAAAGCCGTCATGCCGGGATTCGTATTGATTTCCAAAAAGACTAACCGATTTTTTCCATCCGTATCATCCAGCCTGAAATCACTACGCGATACACCCCGGCATCCCAGCAAGTGATGAACGGAAACAGCCTGCTCCATCGCTTCCCGGTAAATTTCGGCCGGTATCGAGGCCGGTATAACATGATCCGCCGCCCCATCGGCATACTTGTTATGAAAATCATAATAGCCCGTCTTCGGCACAATTTCCACAACACCCATTCCTTTATCGCCCCATACGGCGACTGATAATTCCCGCCCGGGAATATACTCTTCCACCAGGCGCGTTTCATTTTCCGGCCAGACTTTCATAGCTTCTTGTTTTTCTGCCTCTGTCCGAACAATAAAGACGCCGACAGATGACCCATTATCATTTGGTTTTACGACATAGGGCATCGGTGGCTCTGCCGTTTCAAAGGCCGCTTTTGTCATCAAACCGCCTTTTGCTACCGGCACACCAATACCTTCTACCAACAGCCGTGTTTGGGCTTTATCCATACCAACGGCAGAAGCCAACACACCCGAGTGTGTATAAGGAATTTTCAAGATATTTAAAAGCCCCTGAATACAGCCGTCTTCACCATATTTACCATGCAACGCATTGAACACCACATCCGGTTTTTCCTGTGCTAATGTTGTCACAAAATCCGATATGTTTTTCAAATCATAAGAAACAACCTGATACCCTGACCGAATAAGTGCCTGAGATACCTGTGTTCCGCTTAAAAGAGAAATCTCCCGTTCATCTGAAAAGCCCCCCATAACCACTAAGACTTTTTTCATTTCCGTACCCCCAATTTTTTCACTTCCCATTCCAATTTCACGCCTTGTTCGCGTTGCACTTTTTCCCGGATTTTTTCGCCTAATTGTTCAATATCTTGCGCCGTAGCCCCTTTATCATTGATTAAAAAGTTTGCATGTTTATCCGACACAACGGCTCCACCAACCCGTGTGCCCCGCAACTTCGCTTTATCAATCAGTTTCCACGCCATCAAACCGTCCGGATTTTTAAAGGTAGATCCCGCCGTCCGCACACCTTGCGGCTGTGTTGATTCTCGTTTTTTCTTGTATTCCGCCATTTTAGCACGAATCTCATCTGTATTCTTAACTTTTTTACCTTCCAAGACGACTTCCAAAAAGATCCAATCTTCCGGCAAATAGCATTTCCGATACTCAAAAATATTCATTTCTTTTGTGTTGATTTCCGAAATATCGCCATTTCCCGTCATCGCTGTCAGAGTCACCATCCGATCGCTAAGGGACTGTTTAAAAGCCCCGGCATTCATACGCACCGCGCCACCGACTGACCCTGGGATTCCCGACAAAAATTCCAGTCCGGCTATTTTGTTTTTTTCAGCTGCCTTGGCCACTTCCCGAACCGAAGCCCCTGCCCCGCAAATCAACTTATTTCCTTTAACTTTAATATAAGCAAAGGATTTTCCCAAGTGAACGGTTATGCCCGGGATACCACCGTCCAGAATCAGCACATTACTGCCTGCCCCCAGAATGGTCAAGGGTGCATCCGGTAAAGTTTTAATCAGACGCGCCAAATCTACCGCATCTGCAGGC
>Ga0310786_10007444_pt1 | contig 14278 bp, 17 predicted proteins | sample AusTroGonzalo_MG_FD_203881 | JGI IMG/M metagenome (GOLD analysis project Ga0310786, IMG submission 203881) | Bovine rumen microbial communities from tropical cattle in Woodstock, Queensland, Australia - Gonzalo_03 (v2) (version 2) | ecosystem: Host-associated > Mammals > Digestive system >... | reverse complement strand
CGGAAGCGATTGCCGGCATTATACCATAAATTTGAACGCAACGCTGAAAATCCGCGGAGACGCGATTTTGTCACGGGGTGCTACGGCTGTCGTATAGAGATTAATGAGACGGCGTGCCATGTGGATGGCCGTGCGCACTATGCCTGGCGAGTACGCTGTCTGCGATCTTCGCATCCACGTGACGCCGGAGGTTGCAGACAATGAACAATAAATGGTATAATTCGCACCGTTGCGGGCCGGGGGAGAAATCCCGGTCTTGCATTCGCGCCTCAACCGCTGAAAAACTAGCACTTTGGAAATGGTTGGACGAGGGCGCGGCGACACGCCTCTGGCACGTCGTCTCGAATTCCGTCCAACCGGCCTGTGCTAGGGCCTCAGCGGGAAAAGGAGCGAGATGACGTGCTTTTTCGCTGTCAAGTGGTGCGGTGCCGAAGATAGCGGAGAGAGAAAGATGAATAGACGAGAAAAGGTGAAGGTGAATGTTGAACATATTATTAGGATTAGTAGTCGAGGGCGTGAAAGATTTCTTTCATAGTCCAGCCGGGCACAATGTTGTGCACGCTGCGGTCCACCATGCAGGTCACGCCATTAATCATGCGTTTGATGGCAGACATGATGAGTCCATAAAAATTCAGGCGAGAACAAAGAAAAGAAAAGTGCGCAAAGCCACCTCCAAGAGTGTGTGTAAAGGGAAAGGAAATGCATCTGTAATGAAAACAAAAAGAGCGGATAAAGCATCAGTAACGAAGAAACGAGGGAGTCGGAAATGAATGATGGGCTTATGTGTAAGGATGCATTTGTACGGCGCAAGGCGTTGCACAAACAAGGAGGTAATGGTGGGCAAAGTCCCCGCCAGACAGCGCGCAAACGAGGCAGGGTAGCACGTTTTGCGTGACCGCATAGGGAATTGTAAGGCGGTTTCGACGAAGTCGCGACCAGCACGGAGCGAGGACAGGCCCGATCCTTGCGAAGTGAAACGAAACTAGGGCCAGGAGACATATAAATGATAGGGAAACTGTTTGGAGCCGTTGCAAGAGCGGCAACGCGGAAACTTACAAATGCAATGGTGGATGGAGTGCTTAAACCGCGCAATGATTCTTATCCTGATGAGATTGTTTGTAAGTTCCAGAAGCTTATGAGACAGCGCATTTATGTGTACCTCTTAAATGAGGTGAATATCGAGCGCCTTGGAGACAAAGGGAAAATGACGCCAACGAAGATGAAGAAGAGTGAAAAAGTATTGCGGGAGAATTTTGATGAGATTCACAAAGCTCATTTCGAGCGGAAACGTGAGCTGAAAAGTCTTGCAGAGAAAGAGGCGAAGGAACAAATGAGTAATCTCCATCCCGACTCTGATAGGCACGATAAGCTTTTGAATGCGGCGCATTTTGAAGCATTCATCATAGTTGTTATGAACGAATGGAGCGAAGGCGGCGATATCTACCTTGATGCCGATGAAGACACTGATACAGAGTCATTTCAAGTCTGGAACAATTCGATTGATGATGCGATTCGACATGGAATCGTGACGATGGACGAAATTGAATCGCAAGAATTATAAACCGAAAGGAGAACAAAAAATGGTAGGAAGCATATTGCTCAAAGCAGGCGTCACTCTTTGTAAGGCGCTGCATAAGACAGGCCCGCAGGTTATGGGGCAAGAAATTGCCGACATCGTGGAGAAACATGCCATCGGCGCAGCAGTATCCGGACTTGGCTCGGCCTGGATTCCCGGCGTAGGAGGCGCAGCCGCCACCGCTGCAGCAATTGGTTTCGTGTGGTCAATGTATGTCAGAATTAACGCATTAATTGGAATGCCATTCAGCAAAAATATCCTAAAGTCGGTAGCGACGGCTGTATGCACGAACGTGGCATCATATGCTGTAGCTGCAATTGCGATTTCCACGGTGTTTTCGCTGCTGCCTGGAATTGGAAGTGTTGGAGCGTCAGCAACAATGGCGGTTGTCTCATTTTCCATCACTTGGTCGTCGGGGCTGGTTTACCTCAAGGTGTTGACACGTTTTGCCAAGGCCAATATTGATCTCAACGAGGTTGACGAAGAGGATTTGAAGGAAATGGCACAAGATGTTCTTGCGAGAGAGAACGTAAAGGAAATGATGAAGCAGGCGAAAGCAGAGTTCAATGCGGCCAAGGAACGCGGTGAGATAAAGAAGGGCGGCGGCAAAGTTGCACCTATGCGGACTGGGCGGAAATCCACCTCGAAAAAGTCTGGAAGGTCTGCGACTTCTGCTAAGGCAAAAGCCCGAAAGAGAAAGGGATGAGCCCATGTCCGCGCCATACAATATAAAACGGAAGTGTTGTGCCACCTGTCGGTTTTGGGACGGTGACCGCCGTCCAGAACTGCGGGCGAATCGTTTATTTCAGGTGGTTTGTTCCGGGAAGGCTGCGCCATGTATGGCTAAGCCGAATTCGGCAAATAGAACCCCTGTCAACTACTGTCCATGCTGGGAAATATCCCCAAGTCTTGCATAAGGAGAATAAAAATGGATTACAGTGAATTTGTCCACCCAAGCGACGAAGTTGCAATCGGCAAGTTGAAGAAAGTGCCGGGGTTCGATATTGCTACGCGGTGGATTATGAAGTTCGGAGTGGAAGAGTATTGCCGTGGACTCTACATGGCAAACCATGTCAGATTGTCACCTCGGCAGTTGCCGAAGATATACGGTTTATTACCTCCGATTTGCAAGAAACTGGGTATAGAGATACCGGAACTGTACCTTCAGATGTACCCGACTCCTAACGCCTACACGATAGGGGATAAGAGAAACTACATTGTAATAACCAGTGGTTTGTTGGACTGCCTTGGGGAAGGCGATGAACTCCGCGCGGCGCTTGCGCACGAGTGTGGGCACATAGCATGTCGTCATGTGTTCTACACGACGATGGTTCAGATGATGCTCAACGTCGGCAATAGATATAAAGTTATAAAAAAGATTCTTGGAGACATTCAAGAGCCTTTTGCCCTTGCATATAATGCTTGGTCGCGGGCGAGCGAATTCTCGGCTGACAGGGCGGCGGCGATATGCCTCGGATCCGTAACCCTCCCTATCAAGACTGTTCTTCGCTTGGCGGCAGGGCCATCGAAATATACGCAAGAAATAGACCTTGAGGAATATGCGGAGCAGATGATGGAAAGCGAGGGGTTGCAGAAAGGTGGCAAATGGCAAAAACTACTCAAGGATTTTGCCGAGATGGAGGATGACCATCCTTTTACGGTGACTAGAGTGAAAGAATTGCTACGCTGGGGACAAGACGGGAAATATGCTCAGTTGACGGCTCGCAGGAAAGTCCTTGTCCATAGATAGTCATTTTCAGATTTCCAATCTTGGAATCTATGAATGGTGAGCAAATATGGAAGTGAGGTTATGTGTGAATGACAAAATAGTATATAAATTCGAAGGTGTGGTGAAGTCTTTTCCTACCGAAGAGGGATTTGAATTTCTCATAGTGCCTACGAGTAAGTACAAGGTAACATCAAGTGTTTGCGGTAAGAATGAAGACGCGTATGTGGCTTTCGGGAATGGCCAAACACATCCAAAGGTTGTAACTATCAAGGAGAAAAGTCTGAGAGTTAACGGAAGTTTGTTGCAAGATAGAACATATCAATGGCTTTGCTCGCATTCCGACAATGGTAGTCTGGGAGTTTTCATGGTAAGCAACAAAGGCAAGCTGATCCTCCCTTGATTATGATGCGCAAAACTATTGTTTTCTGGGGTGGTGGGGCTACTGCTGGGCTTGGCATGGCCACTACTGCAGGGCAGAATGATGTGTTGTTTGCATTGAGCCGCAAGAAGGATGGAGACTCGTATCGAGAATGCCTACAAGATTATAAGGGCAACATTTTCGGCAGTAGGTTTGACGCTGTGTGCGATTTGCTTACACTGCTTGATGATGACCACGATTGGGTTGAGGGATTCCAGATATGCGGATTCTCTCAAAGGCAAGTTGATATTATCCAAAAGTATGGAAATGATTTAGGCCATACTGATGCGGAGCGAAAGAACCGTGTAGTCATGATGCGTTGTCATTATGATTGGTCTGCAGTGATGCGCATTCTTTGCCTTCAGAAGAATGATTTCAAGGAAGTGAAAGGCAAACACAAGCCATCGGATACTTTTGTTCAGAAGATATACAACTTGCTGGATGTAAATATCTCGTCGCATTCAGGACTGCATGTGCTTCTTGAGGGGCGGCATGAACTTTCCAGTTTTCTTGACGAGAAGCGATTGCGATCGGCAAAAGCCGCTCTCGTAATGTTCGTTAATCTCATATTCGCATGCTCATGGGCAAATTCCCGACGACGGCTTTCGACAGTTGGGAACGCATATTGCCGGTTTGCGGATTGGCTGTCTGAGATTCGCGCCGAAGATGTACGAGACTGTGGCAATTCGCTATTCTCAACATCATTTGTCTCTATGAACTTTGACCCTATTCTGTGGTGGATTATCAAGAATGCCGATGCGAGATATAACAAGTCGCCTCGATATGTTGGAGACAAGAACTCTCCGTTGTTTCTTGGGGAAGATGTCGATCAGGCGGACGGTGTGCGTCCATTGCAAATGAACGAGGCGTCTGTTTCATCTGGGTTGCTACCCGAAAATACGGCAAGATTTGTCAATGAGCGCGGTTGTTTGGAAAATGAATGTTGTGATGCTAGATACCAGACCATAAAGATTTTCTTTCCGCATGGATCGTCCAACCTCAAGATTTGCCCATGCTGTGGTAAGACCACGCTGTATCAAGGGGATAGATTGGAGGATTCATCGGCAAGTCTATTCCCGCCGTTCTTCTTCAAAGAACTTGCATGGGATTGTTCGCCTGCGGAGCCAGTTCGTGATGCGTTTGGTAATTCCGAACAGGTGAAATGGAGACAAGGAGAATTGGATTACATACAATGTCGGCATTGTGGTCGTGCAATACGTATGTGCGACACAGAAATGGTTATGCAGAGCGGCTTGAAATCGTCGCCATCTCATATACTCCGGCGTATTCAACACAATGTCGATAATGCCGTAATGACGGCAAATCATATTGTGCTGATGGGGTATAGCATTCCGTCGGATGATGGCGCATGGGTGGCGGAATTACAGTCACGGACTACGCGCAATGGTAATGCGAAGGTGCTTTGCTCAATAGTTGGGTATTCTGATGGTGCGCCCAACAAGTGGCTTTATGATGATGCACTGGATAAGTATTGCGAATCGCAGCAGGTTATAGAACGTGCCCGTGTTGTTTTTGGGAAAGACAATATTCGAGCAAATCTAAAAGGCATTCCTGATGTGTTTTCGGACAAGGAATCCATTCGGGAGATACTGTACCCAACTACATGGAATGGGACGTGTATGAATTGATGATATGAATTCAGCGGAAGGATTTTCGTGTTTGTTGGAAAATACACGAGGAAGGTTCAGCGCGGCGGGTGGTTGCGCTTCCCGAAGGATTGGTTGCCGATGGTCGGCGATAAGCGCATGATATATGTCATGCTTAGACCCGACAAGGGCAAATCACTTTTATTAATAACACAGGATGATGTCGATCGAGCAGTAGAGCGAATAAGGGGCATGGAGTGGTCAGAAGAGACTAAAAAACTTGTTCTAACACTTGGAATATGCATGGAGCAAGTAAAAATTTCGGCAGATGGCCGCATGCAAATATCGACTAGTTTTCTCGCCTATGCTGGAATCAAGAACGAGGCGCATTTCTGGTGTAATGCGAAAACAATCATTTTGACCAACTAAACAATCGGGGACAGGCCCCGCAGAAGCGTTGTAAAACGCCTGGTTCTAACCTCTGCGCAGTAACATGGGGGTGCTCGGCACGGAACGCGGTTGGCCAGGATATGGTATAATACGCGACATGAAGAACATCCTGACCACCTTGCCTCTGTTCGCACTTGCCGGCTGCTTCACCGCCCACCTCCCGAACGTGACCGAGTGGACGGTCGAGAGCGCGGCCGTGCCGGCCGCCGCCGCCAAGCCCAAGTACGGCCTCGCGCGTGTCTCCTACGTCGCGGTGCGCTCGCCCTACGACGGGCGCCGCTTAGTGGTGGCCCGGCCCGACGGTTCGCTCGCCTTCGACTCGTTCAATGCCTTCGCCGCGTCGCCGCCGCAGCTCCTGAAGGGGCCGGTGCTCGACGCGCTTGCGGCTTCCGGCCGCTTCAAGTCGGTGGTGGGGCCGAGCTCGTCCACGGTGGTGGACGGCATCGTCGAGGTCACGGTGAACCGCCTCCGGCTCGACTGCCGCGAGAAGGACCGCCGCTTCGCCGAGGTGTCGGTATCGCTCACGCTGCTCGACGCCTCGCGGGAGATCGTCGGGCGCGCGACCGGCGTCGGCGTTGCCGACGCGGCGGACGGCAAATACACGGCGGCGTTCTCGTCCGCCTTCGATGCGGCGATGGCGGAGGCGCTCGCGGCGTTGTAGGCGATGGGCACGCTGGACTTCATCGGCGAGACGTGCGCGTGCGCGGCGGGGATGGTGTTCCATCCGCGGCGCTTCCGCCTGGGCGACTCGCTGCTGGCGTTCCAGCGCGCGGCCTACGACGGGCTCGCGGTCGTCTCCGGCGTCGGCTTCCTGCTCGGGGTGATTCTCGCCTTCCAGTGCGCCGCGGCGCTGAAGATGTTCGGGGTGGAGATCTACGTCTCCGACATGCTGGCGATCGCGCTATTCCGGGAGCTCGGGCCGGTCGTCACCGCGATCATCCTCGCCGGCCGCACCGGCAGCGCGTTTGCCGCGGAGATCGGCACGATGAAGGCGAACGAGGAGCTGAACGCGCTGTCCACGATGGGCCTGCCGCCGGTGCGCTTCCTGGTGATGCCGCGCATCGTCGCCGCGGCGCTGGCGATGCCGCCGCTCACCATCTTCCACGAGCTCGCCGGACTCGTCGGCGGCGCGCTGGTGCTTTCGACGATGGGCATCCCGACGCAGGTCTTCTGGCAGCACGTCACCGCCACCTCCACCGCCTTCATGATCGTCTTCGGCCTCGCCAAGGGTGTCCTCTTCGGTCTGGTGGTCGGTCTCATCGGCTGCTGCGCGGGCATGCGCGCGCCGACCACTTCCGACGGCGTTGGCGCGGCGGCGACCGCGGCGGTGGTGTGGTCGATCGTGGCGATCGCGGTCGGCGACGGGCTCATCGCGGTGCTGGCGTGGATATGGGGGGTGTGACGGTGGCGGAAGGTCCGATAGTCTCGCTCTCGCACGTCGACGCCGGCTACCCTGGCGCGACGATCCTCGCCGACGTGAGCTTCGACATTGCGCCGGGCGAGATCTTCATCCTGCTCGGCGGCTCGGGCTGCGGCAAGTCCACCATCCTCAAGCACATTATCGGCCTCAACCCGGTGCTCGCCGGCACACTGACCGTGGCGGGGCTCGAGTGGACGGCCGCGACGCGCGAGGGGCTCTGCCGGCGGATCGGCGTCATGTACCAGTCGGGCGCGCTCTTCGGCTCCATGACCTGCCTCGAGAACGTCATGCTGCCGCTCGAGGAGTTCACGCGCCTCTCTCGCGCCGAGCGGCGCGAGCGCGCGATGGGGCTGCTGCGCGACGTCGAGCTCGCGGACGCCGCCAACCTCATGCCCTCGGAGATCTCCGGCGGCATGTGCAAGCGCGTCGCGATCGCGCGGGCGATGGCGCTCGACCCCGAGGTGGTGTTCCTCGACGAGCCGAGCGCCGGCCTCGACCCGATCACCTCGTCGTCGCTCGACGACCTGGTCCTCAGGCTGCGCGCGGAGAAGGGCATGACCTTTGTGGTGGTGTCCCACGAGCTCGCCTCCATCTTCAAGATCGCCGACCGTGCGGCGATGTTCGACAAGTCCCGGCGGGCGATGGTCGCCCTCGGCGTCCCGGCGGAGCTGCGCGATTCGTCGGACGATCCTTTCGTCCGCAGGTTCTTCAACAGGGGAGAGTCAGATGGCAAGTGAAGGCAAGACCTCGTATACCAAGATCGGCTTCATCGTAGTCGCCGGCATCGTCGCCGTCGCCGGGTCGCTGTTCTACTTCGGCGGCGTCCGCGGCAACGGCGACCTCGTCTACGCCGAGACGTGCTTCGACCGCTCGGTGAGCGGGCTGTCGATCGGCAGCGCGGTCAACTTCCGCGGCGTCAAGATCGGCGAGGTCAAGGAGATCTCGTTCGTCGGCAACAAGTACAACGTCCGGGGCGACGACAACCTGCGCGTCTACATCAAGATGGGCTTCCCGCGCTCCAGGCTGACCGCCTACGAGGACGAGGGCGTCGGCGCGGACGAGGCGCTCGGCTACATGGTCGAGTCCGTCGGCATCCGCGCCACCGTCTCCGCGAGCGGCGTCACCGGGCTCTCGCGCATCGAGCTGGACGCTGCGCCCGACTTCCCCGCGATCCAGCCGAGCTGGACCCCGGAGTACGCCTACATCCCGCCGAAGCCGTCGTTCATCGACAGCTTCTCCGACTCGGCCACCAGGGTGATGGACCAGATCAACCGCATGGACATCGCCAGCGTCTGGAGCAACGTGAGCGCGTCGGTCGAGTCGCTTGCGCGCCTCTCGGACGGCGTGAAGTCCACGCTCGAGGCGAGCCGCTCCGACGCCGAGCGGATCATTGGCAACCTCTCCAGCACCGCCGCCGCGGTGCGCGACCTTGTGGAGCGCCTGCGCGAGAACCCCTCGCTCCTGATCCGCGAGCACGAGGAGCAGCGCCTTCCCGAGACTAGGTAGCGCGCCGCCTACTGCCCGTCCAGCTGGTAGTAGAGGCGCTGGATGTCGAGGGGGAAGAGGTCCGGAACCTTGCCATCTAGCGCGGCGGCAATGCGGCGGTCGCAGCAGGTGAAGCGCACCTGGACGCCGAGCGCGTCCGCGATGGCCTGCGCGTAGGGGACGGACGCGGCGACGTCCTCCGGCCGCGTCTGCTGGCCGAGGTTGGTGTTGTTGACGACGCCGGTGAAGGGGATGCCGGCGGCGGCCTCGATCTCGCGCAGCGTCGCGACGGCGTCGGCTGGCGTGCGGGTGAGCGGGCGCGACGCGTTCACGACCGCGAGCATGTCGTAGTCGCCCTCGGCGAGGATGTCGCCGGTCCAGCGGCCGAGCGCGAGGGCGCCGCGGTCGTCGCCGCCGACGTCCATCACCACGTGCGTCGAGCGGTCGGCGACGAGCGCGTAGATCTCCTTCGGGAGCGCGGGGAAGTCCACGTTCGAGTTCGCGAAGGGCGAGACGACGAGCCCGATCCCCTCCGCGGCGAGCGCCGCGGCGCTGTCCTTGGTGCGGAAATACGGGTTGACGATGTCGAGGTCGGCGATGCACGTCCGCAGGCCGACGCGGGCGAGCGCCCGCGCGTAGTTGAGCGCGATGTTGGTCTTGCCGCTGCCGTAGTGGCCGGCGAAGACGGTTACTCTGCGGGACGGGTCCATTTGCGCGTAGTATACCATTTTTTGGTATAATACGCGTCAACGGCTTATAACCCCAAAGGAAAGGTCAAACGGACATGAACCAGGCAGAGAAGGAGCGCCTCGCCAGAGTCGGCAGGACGTTCAACGCAAAGAAGTACATCGCCGAGGAGATCGAGGCCATCAGGAAGCAGGTCGGCAACCGGAAGGTGCTGCTCGCGATGTCGGGCGGCGTCGACTCGTCCGTCTGCGCGGTGCTCCTGCAGAAGGCGATCGGCAAGCAGCTCGTCTGCGTGTTCGTTGACCACGGCTGCATGCGCCTCAACGAGGCCAAGGCGGTGAAGAAGGTCTTCAAGGGCAAGTTCGGCATCAACCTCATCCAGATCGACGCCGAGGCCCGCTTCCTCAAGAAGGCGAAGGGCATCACCGACCCCGAGCTCAAGCGCAAGTGCATCGGCGGCGAGTTCATCAAGGTCTTCGCCGACGTCGCGCGCGACCTCAAGAAGAAGTTCGGCGACATCGACTTCCTCGGCCAGGGCACGATCTACCCCGACATCATCGAGTCGGGCGTTGGCGGCAACAAGGCGGTGAAGGCCCACCACAACGTGGGCGGGCTCCCGAAGGACATCATCTTCAAGGGCCTCGTCGAGCCGGTGAAGTACCTCTACAAGGACGAGGTGCGCAAGGTCGGCAAGCTCCTCGGCATCCCCGAGGAGATGGTCATGCGCCAGCCGTTCCCGGGCCCGGGCCTCGCGGTCCGCTGCATCGGCGAGCTCACCAAGGAGAAGCTCGACATCCTCAGGCAGGCGGACTTCATCTTCCGCGACGAGATGAAGAAGGCGAAGCTCGACCGGAAGGCGCAGCAGTTCTTCGCGATCAACTCGAACGTGAAGGCGGTCGGCGTCAAGAACGGCGCGCGCACCTACGGCTACGTGATCGCGATCCGCGCGATCTCCACGCAGCAGTTCGTCAAGGCCGGCGTCGTGGAGCTGCCGTTCAAGTTCGTGACGGCGGTCGCCGAGAAGATCGCGACGAAGGTGAAGGGCGTCAACCGCGTGGTGTGGGACGTCACGCCGAAGCCGCCCGCCACCATCGAATGGGAATGACCTCTCCGAGGTGAATCGCTCGGCCAGGGCATGGACGCTGTTCGCAGCGACCCGCGTAGTCGGGCTCGCCGCGGACGTCTGCGCCGTCGGGGCGGCGTACTACGGGGCGATTCTCCTCAGGTTCGACTTGAGCGCGCCGCGCTGGGGGTGGGCGGCGGTGCTGAGCGCGTTCTCGGTCGTCGCGCTCGTCCACGTCCTCGCGCTAGTCCTCTCCGGCTGCTACCGCCTCGCCTGGCGCCGCACGCGCCTGAAGGACCTTTCGCGCTACCTCGTCGCGACCGCGGCGGCCTGCGCGGTGCTCACCGGCCTGAGGTTTGTGCTGCCGGTGGAGAGCTACGCCCACGTGCGCCCGCCGTACTCGGTGACGCTCATCTGCTTCGTGCTTGCGTCGGTCGCGCTGGTCATCTGGCGCATCGCCTGGAGCTGGCTGTGGCAGTCGCGTGCGAGCGACGAGCGGCTCATCGAGCGGAGCGTGGCGAGGATGGACGCCGCGCCCGCCACCGGGTTCGTCTGCGGGCGCACGGTGATGGTGACCGGCGCCGGCGGGTCGATCGGCTCGGAGCTCGTGCGCCAGGTGCTCGCGGCGAAGCCGAAGCGGCTTTTGATGGTGGAGCGCGGCGAGAACGCGCTCTACCAGATCGAGCGCGAGGTGCGCTCGCTTTTCCCGGCGGCGGACGTCCGCGCGCTGATGAAGGACGTGAACGACGTCGCCGCGATGCGCGAGATCTTCGCCGAGCACCGGCCCGAGATCGTCGTCCACGCCGCTGCCTACAAGCACGTGCCGATGGTGGAGGCGAACCCGGAGGAGGGCTGGCGCAACAACACCGAGGCGACGCGCTCGCTCGCGTCGCTCGCCCGCGAGTTCGGCGTGAGGCGGTTCGTCCTCATCTCCACCGACAAGGCGGTGAACCCGGTTTCGGTGATGGGTAAGACCAAGCTCGCCGCGGAGCAGGCGGTGATGGAGCTCAACTGCGACTGCGCCGCCGAGTCGCTCGCGCCGCAGACGAGCTTCTGCGCGGTCAGGTTCGGCAACGTGTTCGGGTCCTCGGGCTCGGTGGTGCAGCTCTTCCGCGAGCAGATCCTCAACCGGCGGCCGGTGACGGTGACGGACCCGGCGATGGAGCGCTATTTCATGACCGTCTCCGAGGCGGTGGGGCTGGTGCTGCAGGCGGCGAGCAGGCCGGAGAAGGCGATCTACACCCTGGACATGGGCGAGCCGGTGAGGATCCTCGACCTCGCCGAGGGGATGATCCGCCAGGCGGGGCTGAGGCCCTACGTGGACGTCCCGATCGTCTTCACCGGCATCCGCCCCGGCGAGAAGCTGCGCGAGGAGCTGGGCATCTCCGGCGAGTCGGCCTACAAGACAGACATGGCGAAGATCTACGTCGCCAAGTCCGCGTCCTGACCTGATTTTCCGTCTTGCCGCCAACATCGGCCGCTATTTTTGGTATAATACGCAAATCTTGTTCATCGGGGCGTTGCACAGCCTGGTAGTGCGTCTGCTTTGGGAGCAGAATGTCGGAGGTTCAAATCCTCTCGCCCCGACCATTTTCACAATAGCAACTTTGACGGTGTTTGCATCAAATGCCATCATTGGAATCAAAGATTTCATCTTGGGTAGTTGATTCACGCAACGATAAATGCTAAAATATAAGATATTATTTTAAGCCGGAGAAGCGACTCATGAAACCAAGAAAGACATTGCTGATGCCTAAGGCCCGGAAATCTCTGGAGATTCTGGGACAGAACCTGAAGTTCGCCCGCATACGTCGGCGGATATCCGCCGCCATGATGTGCGAACGGGCCTGCGTGAGCCATGCCACCCTGACTGCCATCGAACAGGGGAAGCCATCCGTATCCATGGCTGGGTATATGTCCGTTCTCTTCTGCCTCAATATGCACACGGACATTGAAAAGGTCGCGTCGGACGATGTCCTCGGGCGCGAACTGCAGGACTTGCAGCTTCCCAAGAGGGTCCATTCATGAAACGCATAGAGGTTTTCATTTCCGAGGGCGATGCCGACAGACGCCTCGGTATGCTCGAATTCGACGAACTGCGCGGCAAGGAGGTGTCGTCGTTCGAGCTTGACGGCTACTTTGTCCTTCATCCGTCCGTCGGGTTCCTCGGCCCGGACATTGGCCTTTTCAGAGGGAAGCAGTACCCGACGCTCTCATACGGTTTCGGGCTGTTCCAGGACGCCGCGCCAGACTCATGGGGGCGCAAGATCATTCGTCGCCGCGAGAAACGCGGCAACCTCCGCGAAAGCGACTATCTCCTTGGCGTGTTCGACCTGACCCGCATCGGGGCGTTGCGCTTCAAGATCGAAGGATCGGACGCCTTCGTGAACGCTGATGGAGACAACCCCGCGCCGCCCTGGACGACGCTCCGCACCCTTGAGGATTCCTCTCGTCGCTTTGAGGAGGACGACACCGACGAATCCGCGCTCGCCGTGCTCCTTCGCCCCGGCACCTCCCTCGGCGGGGCGCGTCCGAAGGCGAGCGTGACAGCTCCCGACGGAAGCCTCTGGATTGCCAAGTTCCCATCCAAGGAGGATGACTTCGACACTGGCGCATGGGAATACCTCGTCCACATCCTCGCCGAGGAGTCCGGCATCTGCGTCCCGGAGGCGCAGGCGCAGAAGTTCTCCAAGACCGGCACAACGTTCCTGTGCCGTCGATTTGACCGTGACGGCTCGCGCCGCGTGCCGTTCGCTTCCGCGATGACGATGCTGGGCTGCGAAGACCGCCAGGAGGACGGCAATGGCACCTACATCGACATCGCCGGATTTCTCATGCAGCATGGCGCGAAACCCGACACCGACCTCCCCGAACTCTGGCGGCGCATGGTGTTTTCGCTTCTCGTCTCGAACACTGACGACCATCTTCGCAACCACGGCTTCATCGTGGAGAACGGCAAGTGGAGGCTCTCGCCAGCCTACGACCTCAACGCGAACGTGAAGCGTCCGCAGTCGCTTTCGCTCGAATTGGATGTTGGAGTGCCGATTGAAAGCATCGACACGCTCCTCGACGCCGCTGAATACTTCCGGCTTGGCAAGGAAGCGGCGAACGCGCAACTCGAACGCATCCGCGCCGCAGTCGCCAAGTGGCGCGACGTGGCTGTGCGCCTCGGCATCCCTCGCCGCGAGCAGGAGGGAATGTCCGCGTGCTTCACTCGAGGCTAACTCTAAAGAGACGCTATCAGTCTATTGATTATGATATAATACACTCAACACCAACAAGGAGGATAAACAAAATGAAATCGTTCCTGTTCGCCAACGTGCCGCTGAGCGTCATCCACTTCATCTGCTTCTTGATTTTCAAGGGCTTCCTCGGCCAGCCCGGCTACGCTGTCGCCGGCGCGCTCGGGATTGCCTCGGGCGGCATCCTGTGGTGGGCGCTGATGGTCGTCAACTCCCTCGTCTGGGGTGCGGTCCTCTCGCTCTTCGCCTTCCCGCTGGTCCGCAAGCTCCTCAAGTAAGCCGATCAGGCACACGACCATGGACAGAATCCACATTTCGTTGGTTGCGCTTTGCACGGCGCTGTCCTGCGCGGCGGCCGGCTGCGCGTCGTCGTGCGGAGGGGCGTTCGCCGAGTACGACGGCGCGACTGAGGTCGCGACAATGGAGCTTAAGCGCACGTCGCAGAGCTGGGACGGCGCGGAGCTGCCGGACTATCCCGTCGGGAAGCCGGAGCTCGTCGTCAAGCGCTACGTGTTCCCCCGCGGCAGCAAGCTCGGCTGGCACCACCATCCCGTGATGAACTACGGCATCGTGCAGCAGGGCGAGCTCACCATCATCGGCA
>Ga0310786_10007443_pt1 | contig 14278 bp, 24 predicted proteins | sample AusTroGonzalo_MG_FD_203881 | JGI IMG/M metagenome (GOLD analysis project Ga0310786, IMG submission 203881) | Bovine rumen microbial communities from tropical cattle in Woodstock, Queensland, Australia - Gonzalo_03 (v2) (version 2) | ecosystem: Host-associated > Mammals > Digestive system >... | reverse complement strand
AGATTCACAACTATCAAATAATCCTTGGTTGAAGGTTACACCAGCCTCACCAAATGCTCTGCGTATATCTGTGTCTAAAACGTAATTTGAAGTGGAATCTTTAACAACAGCCCATTTTGTTTGAGCAGTAACTGGGTCTGTGTTATTATCCACCAATGATTGATAAAAATTAGGAGCAACATAAACAATGTCGTCCTTAAAGTATGTCTTATTGTCCTCATACAAAGGAAGGTAAGGGAAATTACGTGGGAACAACGCCTTGAAATCTTCAACCGTTATTTTAGATACATCAAACATAATTTCCCTCCCTGTTTCCTATTTAGAAGCCTTTTTGCGTTTGCCTTTAGGGGCTTTCACAACTTCAACTTCTTCTTCTTTCTTTTCTTCTGGTTCTTCAGCTTCAACCACTCTCGCAGGTGTTTCAACCACACGAGCTACCAAATCATCCAAAGAAACCAATTCATTCGGATAGCATTTCAATAAAGCACGAGCAACCGCTTCGTCTTTAATGTCCACCACTTCCTTGGGGGCAATTGAGCCCCCGTTGAAGCAGTATGTACGCTTTCCTTCGTTACGAATGCGCATATTTACCTCCTATTATGAGCTAGAAGCTACATCCATGTACAAGATTTCTTGTGGACGAGCATCTAACACGCCAGTGTGTTGTCCGTAACCAACGTTACGAATTGTCCAACCGTCATAGGAATTCGGCACTGTCGTTGTGTAATCCACAGGGATTTCAAAACGAGCCACGTCTTCATCATAACGCATTAACACATAACGAGGAGCACTCAATTTGCCATCAGAGTTGGCAGGCATCAAGTAAGCCAAAGGCAAAATCTTGAAGTCAGCATTCATCGTTGTGGCTTTGAACACGTCTAACAAGTATTCCATCTTGCTCTTAATTGGGAAGGTTGTGCTTGTAGCAACAGCCAAACCATTGTAATCATCTGTAGGAATGTACAAACGATTTGGATAGGCTGTGTAATGGTTGTTTTGCTGATAAGCATTCAACACGTTGCCAGCGAAGGCTTGCAATTGAGCATCAGAGGCTTCGCTTAAAGCAGCAGGAATTAAGGACGTATTGACTGTAACATCAGACAAGTTCAACAAACCTTCCATTGTTCCATCTTTGGAACCCAAGAAAGCAGTCTTTTGAATACCCAAATCCCAGTTGGTCTTGCGGGCTTTTTCTTGTTGTGTTACATAGTCCCAAATGCCAGTACGGGCAGCTTTTTGCACATCAGCAATAGAGTATGCAATTTCTTTAGCCCACACACGAGCAGGAACACGAATGCCGTCCAAAGTTGCGTTGACAGAAGCCAAACGACCTTCAGTAGCTGTTTCAATGTAACCTTTTTCAAAATCACCACCGATTTGGAATGAACGGAACATCAACACATCATCAGCCCAAGCGGCTTCTGTTCCAACACGGACAGGCAAGTAATCAGCCACAGGGATTTGATAGAATTTCTGTTCTGCCACACCACGAATGATGGCTGTCAAGGTTGTCAATGGAACTTGATAACCTAATTGTTCAGACACAGCGTTTTCTAAACGTTGAGCTTTTGCGAATTCTTCATCGTTCTTGAAGAAAGAAGCGACTTCCATTTTTTCGCCTTTGCTATTTAAAATTGTTTCCATCTTTAATTCTCCTTACGAATTTGCAGCATAAGCTACGGGTTCACCAATTTTCACACGGATGAGTTGACCAGCAGCGGTAGCGGCTTCAAGAGCCAAACCAATGCTTGAGCCAGAACCAGCAACAGCACCGACTTTGACACCAGACAAGTCAACAATGTTAACTTTAACACCGGCACTCACGGCACCATTGGCTTCCATGTACATCACGTTGCCAGCCATGCTGATTTGGCACAATTTGCCAGCCGCATAGGAAGGACGAATGACGTTCCATTCCACAAATCCGGCAATGACATCACCCACGCCAGCTTTGGCGAAGTGTGGCAAGCCTTGAGTTGTGGCTACGATTTTAACAGGGTCTCCGGGAAGTAACGCTTCGGATTGGCTAGCATCCACAATACCAGAAATGGATTCTGTATTGGCGGGCAAAACACGCCGTCCCTTGATTTCTTCCGTAGGAGCAAATTTATTCATTTCAAATGTTGCTTTGGTTTCCATTTTATTTCTCCTTATTTAGTAGAACCATAACGCTGTTTTCCCAACGCCAGACCTCTAGCCATTGTTTCAACGGCAGAACCATCTTGCGATTTGGCTTTTGCGTTTTTTAACATTGAAAAAAAACCTTTTGAGTTTTCTTTTTTCTCTTCTGGCTTTTTTTCTTCTTCGCCTTCGTTTTTACCGCAGGCGTCTTCCTTTTTGTCGTCTTCAGCCGCATTTTCTTTGGCTTCTTCTGACCCTTCGGAATCCTTGTCCTCAGCCTTTTCTTCAGAAGCATTTTCTTTCACTTCTTCTTTTTTGTCTTCGGCTTCGGCTTCATTTTCTTTTTTCGGCTCAGAGCATTCGTTCTCTTTGCTGTTCTTGCCAGCATCGTCTTTGGAATACCCTAATTTTTCAGCCATTCCAATAATGGTACGGACTTTTTCTTCCAAACCACCACTGAAATCGCCTTCTGCTTTCGCAGAGAGAGCCGCAATTTCACGAATCAATTTACGATGGTCCTCATCTGCAGCGTTCTTTTTGTCTTCTTCTGCTTTCGCTTCAATGGCGTTTTTAACCATTTCAGGAATAGCTTCAGACAAAGAGTTCTTCACAGTTGTTACCAAAGTATCAATTTCTTCTTGTGATAACATATTTTTCTCCTTGCTATTTTTAAGTTTAATAATTTCCTGCTTTCTGTCCTCATTGAATTTTCTAAATTCATCTTCGGTCATAATTACAGACTCCTCATACCGAGGATTAGGAACAATGGCTAAATGTTCATACACTCCGTTCTTGACTTCCTTTTGGTAGTCAATGTCGTGATAAACACCACCGTTCCCATATTCGGTCGGGGAGTAGCAATTACTCACAGCCCAACCCTTTTTGATAGCTTCGTGTCCTTCATCGCTTACAACAAGCATTTCTGTCCACCAAGCACCATCAAACTCATTATAAAAACTTCTTACGACATAGCCGTCAGCTTCTTCACGCAGTTTATCCATATTTACGCTATCAACGTGTCTTACATAAACAGGACAACCCTTAAAGCTCTTATTCATCTTCTCTAATGCATCGTTTTTAACAAGGTATAACGTGTCCTTACCATTTTCTAGGTAATGGACAAGACCTTCTTTAATATGACGAGCATAGTATGTTTTAGGTAACTGTTTTTCGTTTTTCAACATATTAAAACCCTTTTGTTGCAATAGAATACCAATTTTTTTCAATAATGTCAAATGAGTAGCCATTATACTTCTACGTATCTCGCCTTTCTCTTACCCTTATACGGATATGTTTCTTCTGGTAATGGTTTCTTTTCACGGTCAGGACGAGTGAACTTGTTTGAAGTAACATCAACCTCTTTCACCTTTCCTTCTTCACTAGCCAGTTGACTCTTTTCAGGCTCTGCAGCGTATTGCAAACCATCTTTCTTTTCGCCTTCAGATTTGCCACCACCGAAGAAACGACCAAAGAAACCTTTTTCTTTTTTGTCTTGGTCTAAACCAATTTTATTAACACCCTGTTGGCTGAACGCTGTAATCTGTTCTTGTGTGAACGTTACAGGCAATAAGTTAGCACTGTTACAACCAACCATAAAGTCTCCAGCACTGATTAAACCATTTGCAAATGTTTGAATTAAACGGTTGAATTGGCTGTTCTTCATATTCTCTTCTTGTTCAGCAGACAAGATACGCAAAGATTTGAAAGAAATACCTAAGTCATCAGGAACAAACCCAAACAACTTTTGACAGCACAATTCAAGAACCTGAACCACAATGTATTTAACCTTACTACGAATTTCAGATTCAATCATAGCGTTGTAGTTTTCAATATCGTCTTCACCAGAGTTAAACCCAGCAGCACTCACGCCAAACAATTTGGTCATAGGCATTTTAAGGTCAGCAGCCACACCCTGACGAATCTGTGTCAAAATATCACTCAAACCATTGAAGGACAATTGTTTCTGTTCATACTTATCGTTTGTATCCAGCACCAACGCATTTAAGTAGTTCTTCAAAGAATTGGACACACGAACACGTTCTTCAGCAGCGTGAGTACCATTTCTGGTCAACATAGCAGTGTTGAAACCATTGAGTTGGTACACGTCAATTTTTGCTTCGTCCAACAATTCAAAAATCAAGTCTTGGTTCTTTAAGTAAGAGTTAATAGAACGCACCACACGTTCCAATTCACTCATACCCCAACCACGCAGACGAGGACGGATAAATGAAGGGGGTTCTTTCCCCTTAATTGGGAACACACGACTTCTATGTAAGTTAATGCCATAGTAGCTGTATTTCTTATCACTATCATCATTCCAAGGGTTCCAAATCTTATAGTTGTCTTTGTAAAGTTCCCACATATCAGCAGGCACAAAGTCCAACTCACTGTCCCGACCAATGGCGTTAATATCCAACGGCATAGCAGGATTTTGGTCTGTCATTACGACAATACCACCACCACCATACAAACGGGACCAAATAACCCCTTGCTGTATCTTTTGAACGATTTGATACTTCTCAAGGTAATTATCCAGCGTTTTCTTTTGGTTGGTATCCAACTTTTCAGTTGTAATGTCAAAACCCTTACTGAAAGCGTCTGATACTGGTTGTTCCACCAAAGTCTGAACAATACCATATTCGGCATACGCTTCAGACAAAACAGTACGGTAGTTTGAGATTAAGTTCCACCTTGTGTTAATGAAGATGGTATCCAACCGAGAGTTTTGTGGAGTAAATGGATTAAATGGGGCTAGTCCCCATGACTGAATAGACCCAGCGAAATCTGCCAAGCTATTCTTTTTCTTATTCGTTTTTGTTTGTGCCATCTTGACCTCAAATAAAAATTGAACTTATACTGCTAGCCCCAAACGCTATCTCAACGGCATCACACAACGTATCAATTTTATCATCGTGTTTATGTGTTAAGTCAGCCTTGAAGGCAGCGGCTTCAGCTAACAATACATTACTTATATCACATTTTTCATCTTTTGGCAAATAGACCCACCCATTTGCAATATAAGGTATGGTTGTCATTGCCCGAGAAAACTTATCCATAGACACCCACATACCCTTGTCGTTCTTATATCTATTACGCATAATTGGCAACAAAGGAAGGGGGTAAGTCTTTACTAATTCTTGAATTACACCAATGCCTGAACCTTTTTCTTCAATGTAGAAGGCATATGGTTGGACAGCCCGTTTATCATTACAGCATTTTTCCCAAAAGAGTTTAACTTGCTGTTTGAGTTCGTGAGCATCAAACTTTCCCCACAGCATATCTAAAAGGTGAAGTTTGTTATCCACGGTCTTTCCCCACCAAGAGAAAACGGTATAGTCATTGTGCTCTGCTTTCTTCTGTGCAGTATCTGATGTGATAAACGAACATTGATATTCATAAAACTGCTCTGGATTATAATATTTAAACCACTCTGTTTTAAAAACAGACCCACCAATAACAATTGGTTCCTGCTGATAAGCACCATAATAAACAAATGGAGTTTGCTTTTTAAGTTTCAATAGTTCTTTTGCAGATATTCTTTCTTCCCAAAGAGCAACACCAGTTTTTTCGTTTAATGCTGGCATTTTTACAACGTCCCAGTCTTCTTTCTCGTTTTCAAGAATATACCCAGCCAAATCTTCTATAGCAAGTCTCTGCATAATGACTATAACAGGGCTTGTTGCTTGGTTATTTGCACGTGTTTTAATTGAGTTTAAGTAATAATCTATTGTGTTCTGTAATTCTGCCTGTGATTTTGCAGATGTACTTTTGTTTGGGTCATCCACAAGACAGCACCCACCATAACCTTCTCCAGACCAACCGAAACCAAATCCGATAATACTTCCTCCCATGGGCGCAGCACGAAAGCCACCACCCTGTTCGGTCGCCCAGTAATCAGCCCCAACTTTTGATTTGTTTAATTTAATTCCTGTGAACTTTTGAAATGCTATACTTGTAACAATTTCACGAATATCCTTTGAGAAAGAATTGGCAAGGTCATCTGAGTAAGAGGTGTATATACAGTTACTAGATGGATTTATCATATATGACCAAGCACAGAAATACTTCATAATGGCACTTTTGCCGTGTCTCGGTGGAATATTAATCATAAGATTTCTTTTTTTGTTCCTCCCGAAGGCAATATCCTCAAGTTTTCGTATAATTTCAACGTGAAAAGGTCTAAATACAAACTCTTGATGGTACATATACCAATGAAAGAAGCGAATAAACTGTTCAAACGATGAACCAAGTATTTGCAACGCAGTAGCTGGTGCATCAAGAAACTTCTCAACAATTTTTTCGTTCACTTGACCTCCTGAAACTCTACCTCAAGTGGCTTTTGTTTTCCACGCAACAAATCGTTCAACTCTTTGAGCTTCTTCTGGTCAACAGAGATTTCGTGGGTTACAATGTTCTGAACCTGAGCCTTTGAACCATAAACTTGTGGGAACAGCTTTTCAATGAGCCACTTAATGTTGGAACACACCGAAGAGTAAATAGCCACATCAATTGTTCCCTTTTCCACCTGCTTAGCCAGCTTTTCAAGACGGGCAACTTGGCTTTCGCAGTACACCTCACGTGCTTCATTGAGTTGTTGAGCCCAGTCTCCGTTCTTACGACAACCATCAAAGAATTGGTGGGGAACTATCCTTTTGTTCACACAGGCTTGATATGGATTAACACCCGACTTAATTTCCTTTATAATACGCTTAAACGACTTATCGTTCAACTCTTCTGTGTTAAATGGTAAAGGGTCTCCGTCTTCATCATACATTCTTTCTTTGCCCGATGAATTGACCTCAGACACCATTTTAACTGTTTTCTGTTCTTCTTCCTCTTTGGGTGCAACACCTTCTGGGTTGTCTATGGTTGGTACAACCGCAGGTTGTTCTGGTTCTGGGTGGAGACACTTATTACGTGCAACATACTTCGTGCCATACTTTTTAAGGGAACGAAGCCTACGTTGTTCTTCAACAGACACATCTTCCCCACTTTTGAGAGCATCTTCAATACGTTCAATTTCAGCCAGAGTTTCTGGCGTTTGCATTACAGGTTCTCTAAGATTTTTAATTTCTATTCGCATAACCCCTCCAAATTGACTAACTAGGACACGGATTTCCACCGTTGTTCTCTTTCCCTAGTCAGTTGACACATCATACCATATTCAGCAAGATATGTCAAATTAAAACAAATGTAAATTATCTAATACTCTCATTATACCTCCTCATCACAAGTTAAATATTTAACAGCATCAGAAACGAGTTCCTTTACGTTGCCAGAATACTCAACAGAATTGTCATTATATTTCGGTCTGTAAAACTTATCTATCATTTTTTCAACGAAAGAGAGCTCTACTTCTTCTCCACCTTTGTTGTTTAACAACCAAATTAAACACCGTTCCTTTGAATCTTCACTCATTGAGTCAATTTTGTCTTTGAACATTGGCAAATAGTTTTCTCCACTGTCAATATAAAACGACCCCTCACGAATAAGAACTGTTTGTTCTTTTGTTTTCTTTCTGTCATAGAAGAGCTTTGGTGCAGGATACCTTCCGTAAAGCAACTCTGTCTTACAAATATCCTCACAAATATTTCCAAACTCACTATCTGAAAAATCATTTTTCATAAGAGTATAGAAAGCACAATTTTTTTCTTTGCTTATCTGAACCTCTGCAAAAGCAAGCAGAATGTTCATACATTTATCAAAACAGGCTTTCGTTAGCATTTTCTTCCTCCATTTCTTTCATTAAACGCATATTGTGCTCCCATACGCTTTCTTTCTTTGGAGTTCCACACTTTGGTAAAAAAAGACCAGCATATCCGTTTGCCATACTACTATCCACAATTTCTTGGGCAAGAGTTGGGTCACCTCCACTCAATTTCTGTAATCTAGATATACACTTCTTAAGACCAGACGGTGTATATGAATCCTTTTTTTCTTTTTTGTATTGAACCCATTCAACCATACACTCTTTAATTTTAGTATTATTTATTGTATTTAATATACTTTCTATTTCTGTGTTAAAATTTTTAACAGCGGGGTTGTTAAAGTTTTTAATAGGGGTTGTTAAATTATTTAATAACCCATCATTAAGGTTTTTTATAACCCTATAATTAACAAATCTTCCTTTATCTGTTATAACTTCTTTTTTTGATATTAGGTTCTTTTCACAAAGTTTTTTTAACAAAGAAATGGCTGTTGGATACGAACAACCAATCCACTCTGATATATATTTTACTCCACCAGAAAATTCACTTTCTTCGTCTTGGCAAAACCCAAATATAATGGCAAATACTAAAAGCTCGTTACCCTGCAAACCAAGATTTGTTTTCATCCAACCCTGAATATTTATAAAATTCTCTGGTTTAATCATCGTTAACCTCCAAATATTCTTTTTCAAAAATTGAGTACAATTCTTCACCAATTTTCCAAAAACATTTATAAATCTCAGAACCTGAATACCTTAAAACCCTGTAATCATTTTGAACAAAAAAACGTTCCCGTTGTTTATCATATTGTGCCTGTTCTTTAGTTTTTTCGTGAAAATCGTGTCCATCACACTCTATAACATACTGATTACAACCATTAACACAAAAAAGATTAACAATGAAATCTGCTCTATACTTCCCTATTTTGGTTTGTGGTTTAACGTTTAAAACAGGCGTTCCAATATTAAACCTTGTTTCTAGCCGATTTTCAACATCAACTAGTATTATAAACATAATTCGTTCTATTGTAGTTAGATTTTTGTTTTCCATTAGTTTATTCATACCACAGTACCATTTTTCAGTATCTTCTGTGAGTTTTACAAGACCAGTTTCTTCAAGTCTTTCTACGTTTGCTTTTAATAGTAAAAGTTTTTCAAAGCTATCAATCATTTTCTCGTGCCTTTCAAAAAGAGGGGTATAGCCCTTTCGGGATTGCACGAGAATATAGTTTTTCTATACCCCATAAGTTAATCGTTTCTCGTGCATTGTCTTTTTAGCATATTCTGTTCCGTTTGTCAAATGACACTCAACACATACCATATTCTGAAATAAATGTCAATATATATTTTTTTAAAATTTTATAAAAAAGTTCTTGACATTTGATTAAAAGTATGGTATAGTTAGGGTGCGAAAGGAGAAAAATATGTTTATTTTATTTTATATTATCGGATGTATATTTGCTTTTGTTGAAATGGTGAAGGCAGATATGGCTTATATGCACAAGTGGGGAAAGGGATATGATTCATTGGTTTTAATGGACGTTGAATTTTATCTTATTTTTTCCTTGTTTAGTTGGTGTGCTTGTATTCCTGCATTATTACTCAGAAAAAAATTGGAGAAAAAATATGGAAAACACCAAGAAAAAGTATGAAACAGAAATAGTATTACAAACAACTTGTGGTGCAACTACAACTGTAAGGTCTATGTTTGGGAAAGAGGGTATATTTTGCAACTATAATCCAGAGACAGGTCTTTGCAGTATTAACATTGATGAAGATGGTCAATATATGGTTGTGAACCTAAACAACGTGTGCTTTGCCACTGTTAGAACATTAGGACCAGAGGATAACAAATGAGCAATATTACACAATACATTAAAGAAGCACAAGATATAAACCCAGACAGATTTGCTATGGACATTGTTGAGGGCATATTCAGAGAAGCACGTAAGTATGAGGGTGAAAATGGTGATATTCTTAAGGAAGCATTGGCTAGGGTTGGTGCTATGCTTTCAACACTCATTGAAACATCTCAAAAGACCTGCAAATCTGGTAATACGTTTGAACTAGAAGGTGTTTTGGGTGCTTTTAGGTTTAGATACTGTGACACACAAAACGGGGAAGGCAACTAATGATTTATAAAGTAAAGCGTAAAAACGCCAGAACCATTTGCCAAGAACGTGGTATAAACTATGGTACTTGGGTCTATAGGGTATATGGAATGCGTATGGATAAAGAAGAAGCAATGGAAAAACCAGTTCGCACGGCAGAGGTTGTAAAAGAAAGGAAAGAAAGGGTTGGGTTTTTAAATAGGTGTGGACTTAAAACAGTAGATATTGCACAAACGGTTGGTTTAAGCACAGTAAGGGTTAGCCAAATATTAAGGGGGAAATAATGAAAAAAAATGAACGTTTAATCACAAACAAGCAGATAGAAGAGCTTATGCGTATCCACGATGAGATAGAGCAGTGTGTGGCTATGGCAAGGGCAGGTAATCACGAACAAGCCATTGACCAGATAGAGCAAGCCAACACAGCACTAAGCATTGTATATTTAAGTTTTGTTTTAATGTAAGGAGGAAAAATGACTTTTTATTTTGATACAGCAAAAGGTAATGGACGTATGATAGGTATATATTACTTCCCAAAATGGGTGTTTTTGAAGAAACAATGCCCAGCAGAGATTAGGATAAGCCTATGGTGTGTGTGTTTTGGTGTTATTTTTGGAAAGGAAAGGGTTATAAAATGACAAAATTAACAAAAAGGCAGACACAGGTGTTTGAGTTGATTCTTAAGGGAAATAGCAATTCAGAGATAGGCAAGGAATTAAAAATCAAAGAGCCGACAGTAAAAAAACACATTTGCAAAATATTCAGAGCAAAAAAAGTAAAAAACAGGATTGAGCTTATTATAAAAGAATATAAAGAGGTTAGAGCTCTTTTGGACTACGCTTTGGGTATAAAAAGGGGGTAAAAATGAAGGTGGTAGAGATTAAAAAGGGTTCTCACACAATTTTTAAGCACGTTCCAGATGACTGGAAACACGAAGATGAAGAAATGCAAGAAGTCAGAGGTGATTTAACCACTGGAGACAGAAAATCCATAGGTTTTACAGACATAAAACAGGAAAAATGGGATAAAATATTCAAAAAGGACAAAAAATGAAACTAGAATTACGTTTATTAAAAAGAAGGTTTAAATTTTTATTTCAACGGCTCATTAGGGGCTTTGATGACTCAGATACTTGGGATTTGCAAGACACATTTCATAGATGGTTATTACCAAGATTGGAAAGATTTTTGGAAGTAACCTGTGCCTATCCGATGCGTTGTAAAAGTCACCAACAATGGATTAAAGAATTAAATAAAAGGGTTCACCAGTTGGATTGTATTGTAAATATAAATGAATTTGAATTTCAAGACAGGTCTTACATCCCAAAAGATTTATACAAAAAATGGATTGAAAAAGGTGTTGGAAATAGTTCAATAAATGCTGGTGCTTACGACTATTGTGTGGCGGATTTTGATAAATGGTTTGGAAAACATATTGGGGAATTATGGTGGTAAATATGATTGATGTTCTTTTTATACTAGGTACAGGGTCTAAATTTGGCAACGAAGAGCTAAAATACTCCCTCAGAAGTCTTGAAACCTATGTTGAGGACTATGGTAGGGTATTTATAACTGGTGTATGCCCTCCATTTGTTGACAAGACGAAGGTAATTCACACTCACGAACAGGATTTGAACTGTCCGATGATGTCTCATTGGTGGAAAGTCAGGCAAACAATTGAAAAAAGTGACATTTCTAACAATTTTGTGCTTATGTATGACGATATTTTCTTTGTTAAGACCACAAAACTGACAAATTACCCATTTTACCATAAGGAACTGCTCACAGACAAGATAGGTGATGGTATTTACCGGAGAAGCCTAACCAACGCAGCCAACTTCTTAAAGAAGGAAGGAAGGTCTGTTTGCGACTGTGAGTTGCATATTCCTTGCGTTTATAATAAAATAATGTTCAAACAGATGGATAATTTCTTTGTACCTTTAATGAAAGACAACATTGGTATGGCAGTAAGGAGTGTTTATGCCAATTACTTCGGTATGGTTGGTCCATTAAGAGGAGACATTAAGCTCAGAACCTCTGTTGACACAGTTGAAGGTATGATAGGCGATGCTGACTGTTTCTCTGTCTCTGACTGGGTATATCAATGCGACACCCAAAGGTGGTTAAAAGAGCATTTCCCAAATAAATCAAAGTTTGAGAGGTAACAATTTGTAATAATTCTTGAAAGGGCAAAATGGAACTTGAAAGAGTGTGTTTTAAATATGAAAGAGACCCTGAAAATTATACTGTGGTCAGCAACAACCTGTATCAAGAAACTTTGCACAAGTTCTCAGAAACTGCAGCGGAAATACACAGACTAAAAAGGCAAATCAAAGATGCATATAAGGCTTTGTTTGAAATAAACGAAATAACCCTTGAAGCAAACGAAGACACTGCATTTCAAAAAATAGGTGAAATATTTTTAATATCTGACAACTTCATACAAAAGGAAGATGAATGATAATAGTGTATGCGATAGATGAGAACTATGTTGATTATGCGAAGGTATCGGCTAAATCGGTATTAAAATATAATCCTGATGCCACCATAATACTGGTATCAGAAAAGCCCCTTTCCATAGATGTTGAGGACAAAAATGTTATTATAAAACTTCCTCAGAATTTTCGCAACCGAGGTAAAGGCGACCGAATTACCAACACTGCTTATCTCAAACTCTTTCTAACAAAGCTCAAATATGACAAAATCATATATCTTGATGGGGATACTATATGTCAAGGGTCCCTTCAAGAGCTATGGGATATGGACATTGACTATATAGGTCTTACAGAATCCCATGCATACGGTATAAAGCAAGCAAAGGCATTGGGTCTGCAAAAATACGGTTTATCAGGTATGATGGTTATGAACCTCAAGAACCTGCGTAAAATTAACTTCACAGAAAGGTGTTTAGCTGTTGAGAAAACAATGCCAACGCCATCAACTGGCTGGCAACATGAGGAGTCTATACTGAATTATTGTATGAATGATAAATTTAAGTTTTTACCATTAAAATATAATTATTGTTTTAATAGACATTATAATAATCCAGTTAATTATAATGAAGTTAAAATTATGCACTTTCCCGGAAAGGATAAGTCAGGAATGTTTAAATATGCAAAAAATATCATTTGACATAATTCATAAAAAATGCTACAATTATTGAGTGGATAGGCTCTGCAGGCTGAAAGTATAGCAACTCACTATATTTCCACATTTTATAAATGAGTTTTTATATGGAGATATAAAATGCAAAACAAAAGAGAATATCATGGGATGTCAAACCATCCATTATATCGTGTAAGAAAATCAATAATAGAAAGAACAACACATAAAAATAACCGCCATTATAGATGTTATGGTGGAAGAGGAATAACAATTTGCAAAGAATGGCTTGAAAGCCCAAAATCTTTTTTTGAATGGGCATTAAAAAATGGATACAAAAAGGGTTTGTCTATTGACAGAATAAACAACGATGGTAACTATTGCCCGGAAAATTGTAGGTGGGTAACCCAGAAAGAACAAACAAGAAATACCAGAAGAAATAACAACCTAACTCTTAACGGTAAAACTATGTGTATATCTGACTGGGCAAAAACACTTGGATTTAAACACCCAATTGCTATAAACAAAAGATTAAAAAGAGGTTGGAGTGTTGAAATGGCTTTATCTATACCTTGTGGAACAAAAAATAAAACACATATTTAACTTTTTGGAGGTTTATAAATGGAAAAGGAACAAAAATATTGGTATTTGGGCGAACTAAAAAAATTTATTAGGAAAAAGACCGTTGCAATAGTGGGGAACGGCAGGACTATCTTTGATGGTCAATTTGGTCCAGAGATAGACAGCCACGACATAGTTATACGGTTCAACAAGGGATTTACCTATTATCCTGCCAGCCAAGGTACACGCACTGACATACTTATCCTAGCCTGTCTATTAAGAGACGATGAACGACAGGGTTACCACGCTAAGTATATAATTAACAGGTCAAGAAGCTATCGCAACCCAGCTCATTTCACTATATCCACACAAGACAGGATGGCACTCAAAGAAAAACTAGGTTCCCAGCCTTCATCTGGGTTTATGGCAATAGACCTATGTTTATTTGCCAGAGCCAAACACATAGACCTTTATGGGTTTGCAGGAGTGGAAGCACCCACCTTCTATAACGACCCAAATTACCAAACCCAGCATGACTACAACAAAGAGCAAGAATATATCAGGGAATATGCAGAGCAAGGTTTATTGGATATAAAAAAGTAATGACCACCTATAGGAGTACCTTTTCCATAGGTTGACGGGGTATGTTTTAAGAAAGGAGCAAAAATGTTAAATTAC
>Ga0310786_10007442_pt1 | contig 14279 bp, 14 predicted proteins | sample AusTroGonzalo_MG_FD_203881 | JGI IMG/M metagenome (GOLD analysis project Ga0310786, IMG submission 203881) | Bovine rumen microbial communities from tropical cattle in Woodstock, Queensland, Australia - Gonzalo_03 (v2) (version 2) | ecosystem: Host-associated > Mammals > Digestive system >... | reverse complement strand
TAGGCGTAGTTGGTCGTACCGCCCGCCTTCTTCACGAGGTCGCTCAGGCGCTCGTTGCGGTGGGTCATCGTGAAGGAGCCGGGGAAGTTGGCCTCGCCGGTCAGGGTCACGTGGGTCTGCGCATTATAAGAAGGGCTCTGGTGGATGGTCACCTCGTCGTAGGGCTGCAGGTAGAAAGGTTTGCCGCCGTCGTCGACGAAGCCGTCTTTCAGGCGCAGGTTGAAGATTTCGGCGACCTCATCGCCCTGTACCAGGCCGTTGGCGTCGCGCTTGCGGCGGGCCACGTCCACGCGGGCCAGCGAGGCGCCTTCACGCAGACCGCCGGCCATGATGATGAGGTCTTCCACGGTAGTATTCTTGGCGAAGGGGAAGGTGCCGGGATTGGCTACCATACCGAAGATCTTCATGTCGCCCCGCTCCTGCAGGTCGGACTCGCTGGTGACATAGAGTTCGTCGTTCTTCTGCAGGGTGATATCGGGATCCTGGCCGCTCATTACACGGCCCAGGTTGATGGAGATGACCTCCAGGCTCTTGTCGGGGTGCTCGCGGTGCAGCACGGCACGGTTCAGGAAGGCGTCGGGCAGCAGGCCGCCGGCCTTGGCCACCAGTTGGCGCACGGTCTTCACGTCGCCGCCGAATTCATAGGTACCGGGCTGGTACACGGCGCCGTTGATGGCGATGCGGTTTTCATAGAACGAATTGAGTTTCGACACCGTCACCTCGTCGCCGTCTTCCATCTTGAAGGAGGAGAAGTCATCGGACTCCACCGTGCGGACTTCGAAGTTGCGGCCGTTCTGGCGCACCACGGTCACGTTGTCGGTATAAGCACCGCTGGTGAATCCGCCGGCATATTCAATCAGATTCGACAGGGTTTCATTCTCCTTCATCTCGAAATACATCGGACGTTTCACTTCCCCGCCGATCTTGACCATGCAGGTGTAGGGCTTGACCATCACCACGTCGCCTTCCTCCAGGCGGATGTCGCTTTCACGCGAGCCGTTCATCAGGAAGTCGTACACGTCCACCGTACCGATCACAGTCCCGGCGCGGGTTACCGTGATGTTGCGGAGAGAGCCCGGCTCCACCACGCCACCCGCCAGGTACAGGACATGGAACACCGTGGAGAAGGCCGACACCACATAGGTACCGGCATGGTTGACGTCGCCCAGGACGTTGACCTGGATGGAGCGGATCTGACCCAGGCTCAAACGGATGTCGGTACGGGAAGAACTGCGGTTCAGGCCACCGTAAATGCCGGAAAGCTTGCGCTTGAGGTATTGGTTCGCTTCCTCGATGGTCATGCCGCTCAGGTAGAGGGGACCGAGCACATCGACGTTGATGCTGCCTTCCGGAGAGATGATGCTGCGCAGGGTCACCTGGTTGGCACCGAAGATGTCGATGATCACCTCATCGCCCGGGCCGAGCCGGTAGTTCTTCGGCGTGGCGAGGTTCTCGCTCGGCGCAAAGTTCAGCGACTTGTTGCGGAACACGTCACGACCGAATACTTTCGGGCCTTCCGTACTTTCAGCAAATTCCGCAGGCGTCAGGTCCACGTCTCCGACCACCGTGTGGCTGCGGTCTTCCGCGGTCGTGGAAGAAGCCTGCGCGATGGAACTCTTCTGGTTCTCATAGAGGGCGCGCACGCGTTCGGCCTGGGCCCGGTCGACACCGCGCGCGGCCAGTTCGCGCAACAACTGATTCTGGGTCTTTCCCTGCTCGATGCCCGCCTTCACATATTCCAGTACCTGGATGTCGGTCATCGTGCTCTGTGCGATGGCCACCAGTGCGCTGCACAGGACGGCCACCATCAAAAATATCTTCTTCAGCATAAGGCTATTTGTAAATGCAGTTTTTTCATTTTACAAATATAGCACTTTTTCTACACAAAAAAGCCCGGAAGGACAAAAATCACTTCCGGGCAGACAGGGATGGTGAAAACCGTTATTTGGCAATGGCTTTCCAGACACCGGCCGCACAGGCGCCACCCACCATCGGGGCGAGGATGAAGACCCACACGTTGGCGAGGGCCTCACCGCCGACGAACAGGGCGGGACCGATGGAACGGGCCGGGTTGACACTCGTTCCGGTGAGGTTGATGCAGACCAGGTGGATGAGGATCAGCGTCAGGCCGATGGCCAGGCCGGCGAGGTTGCCTGCGCCTTTCTTTTCGTCGGTGGTACCCATGACCACGAAGACGAAGAGGAAGGTAGCGATGAACTCGACCAGCAAGGCACCGCCCACACCGCCGGCATTGGCGACGCCGTTGGTACCCAGTCCGGCCGGGTTGCCCATGGCGCCGGGAGCGCCGGTCACGTTGACGATGAGCATCAGAAGGGCACCGGCGATGATGGCACCGATGATCTGGCCCACCCAGTAACCCACGGCGTCTTTCCAGCTCATGCGGCCGGCGATGGCGACACCGAAGGTGATGGCAGGGTTGATGTGGCATCCGGAAATGCCGCCGATGGTATAGGCCATCGCCACTACGGAAAGGCCGAACGCGATGGCTGTTCCGACCACGCCAGCCGTATCACCACAGCCGAGGAACATAGCCGTTCCGCAGCCCAGGAACGTCAGGACGAACGTTCCGATACATTCTGCTACATACTTTTTCATAGGCATAAATTTTAAAAGGATAATATTTTTCCTAAAGTTACAAATTATTTCCTAAAGTTGTGCACAAAGCGCCATCAGGCGCTAGCGAAGGCCGTTGCGGTAGCCCGTGCAATAGCAGGCCGTAGCGGCGGGGTTCGGGGCAGCGCCCCGTAAACACTTACATTCCCATACCACCGTCCACCAAAATCACCTGACCGGAGACATACGAGGCCAGGTCGGAGGCCAGGAAGGTACACACTTTCGCCACTTCAGCCGGGGTTCCGCCGCGCCGCATCGGGATCTTGGCTTCCCACTGTTTGAGGACCTCGGGACCGAGTTTCTCGGTCATGTCTGTCAGGATGAAGCCGGGGGCCACGACGTTGGCGCGGACGCCCTTGGGGCCGAGTTCCTGGGCGATGGATTTGGCCAGGCCGATCATGCCGGCCTTCGATGCGGAGTAGTTGCACTGGCCGGCGTTGCCGTGGACGCCGACGATGGAGCTGATGTTGATGATCGATCCGCCGCGCTGACGAAGCATGACGGGGCTCACGGCGTGGATGAAGTTGAAGGCGCTCTTGAGGTTGACGGTCAGCACGGCATCCCACTGGAGTTCGCTCATGCGGAGCATGAGGCCGTCTTTGGTGATGCCGGCGTTGTTGACCAGGACGTCGATCCGGCCGAAGTGTTCGACGACCTGCTCCACGGCGTGGTGGGTTTGTTCGAAATCGGCTGCGTTGGAGGCGAGGGCGAGGACGCGGACGCCGAAGGCTTCGAGTTCTTTCTTCGTTTGCTCGCCGGTTTCATCGATGGCGAGGTCGGTAAAGGCGATGTCGGCGCCTTCCTCTGCGAATTTCAGGGCGATCTGTTTGCCGATGCCCCGTGCCGCGCCCGTTACCAGCGCGACCTTTCCTTTCAATAATTCCATATCATTTAAAAACAATAATTATCAACTTCGATCGGGCTCCACGGCTCTGGTATCTCTTCCGGAAAGCAGAAAAATGCTCTCCGGAAGAGATACCACCCGCCTGCTACGCCCTTATCGTTACGAATATTGCCATGGCGAAGGTATATGTCTCTGAAACACATGCCACCCTCGGCACTGTAAGAGGGAGGGGCCCAAGCAAAGCTTGGGAGGGGTCGAGCGTAGCGAGACGGTTTCAGAGACATATACCTGAAGCAAAAGGCAATATTCACAATTCGGCAATTAAATCGTATTCATCGGCGCCGGTAATGGTGACGTCGATAAACTGACCGATCAGCGCATCCGGCGAAGTCGCGGAGCGGAAGGGGTCGAGCGAGCATTTTTCTGCGAGCGAGGCCCCTTCCCGGAGCAGTGGAGCCGGATCGATGAGGATTTCTCCGTCTACTTCAGGGGATTCGGTTTGGGAACGTGTCACGAGGATGCCGTCGTCGGAGAGGGAGTCAACGAGGACGCGGGTGCGGGTGCCGATGCGGGACTGGTTGTAGGCAAGCGAGATGCCGCTCTGAAGTTCCATCAACCGGTCGTATCGTTCCTGCTTCACCTCCTGCGGAATCTCATCCTTGTAATGGAGTGCGCCATATGTCCCTTCCTCTTCGGAATACATGAACGCCCCCAGCCGCTCGAAACGGCACTCCCGCACGAAATCGAGCAGGTCGCGGAATTCCTCCTCCCCTTCTCCCGGATGGCCGACGATCAGCGTCGTGCGCAGCACAACACCGGGAACCAGCCGGCGCATGCGCGCCACCAGTTCGCGGGTCTCGCGGCCCGTTACTCCGCGCCGCATCATCTTCAACACCTTGTCGGCGCTGTGTTGCAGCGGAATGTCGATATAGGGGCAGATCTTCGGACTCTCAGCCATGACCCGGAGCACGTCGTCCGGGAAGCCGGCCGGATAGCTGTAGTGCAGCCGTATCCATTCGATGCCGTCGACGGCGGCCAGACGCGCGAGCAACGTACCCAGCATCCGTTTGCCATAAAGATCCAGCCCATAGTAGGTCGTATCCTGTGCGATGACGATCAGTTCCCGGACCCCCTGCGCCGCCAGCAATTTCGCCTCGTCGACCAGCTGCTCCATCGGAACGCTGTGATGCGGCCCGCGGATCAGCGGGATGGCACAGTAGGAACAGGATCGGTCGCAGCCCTCGGCGATCTTCAGATAGGCGTAGTGCCGGGGCGTCGTCAGGACGCGGCCCAGCGCGTCGAAACTCAGCACCCCCTGCCATTCATCCACCTCCGGCAATTCAGCCGGCAGTTCGCGGCGATAGCGCTGCGCCAGGCAGCCGAACACCGAAACTTTCTTGACCAGGCCCTCTTTCTTGGCTTCGATGGCCTCCAGGATGGCGTTGATGGACTCCTCCTTGGCGTCCTGGATGAAGCCGCAGGTGTTGATGATCACCTCGTCGACCCCGCCCAGCGCCAGGTCGGTGTCTTCCGGCACGAGCTCATAGCCCCGCTGTTGCAGGACATGCATCAAGTGCTCCGAATCGACCCGATTCTTGGAGCACCCCATCGTCACGACCTGGATGCGCTTCACTCGGCCTTCTCCTCTTTCTCCTTCTCTTCCTCTTCCTTTTCCTCTTCTTCGTCCTCTACAAATTCCAGGGAGGCATAGTTGCGGAGCTCCTCATACCAGCCGAGGATCTTCTTCATATGCGACACGTAGAAGCGGTTCTCGTCGTAATCGGGAATCACTTCGGCAAAGAAGGCCTTGATCTGCTTCGCATCGGATTTCGGATCCGGGGCCGGACCCTGGCCCAGTTTCGTGGCCATGGCCGTCAGCACGTCGCGCAAGGGAACGTCGGTGGCGTCGGTGTAGATCGAAATATCGGCCAGCGAACTCACTTTCGCGCTGGCGCCCAGCATCGTGCGCTGTTTCGTGGCGAGCGACTCAGCGATGATGCCACCGCGGCCTTGCGCCACATATGCAAACAATCCGTGTTCTCCCGAAACGGAGAGAATCTTTTTCAAATCTGTCTTTTCCATTTTCTTTTCGTCTTGTCTATGATTGTCAGGACCGCGGGGAGCAAAGCCGCGCGGTCATCGTTTTCCAAAATAAAATCTGCATGGGCGGCACGCTGCGCGTCGCTCCACTGTGCAGCCATCCGCTGCCGCACCTGAACTTCCGAAACGCCGTCACGCGCCATCACGCGGGCGATGCGGACCGCCTCCGGCGCAGTAACCGCCACCGTACCGTCCATCACGCCGGCAAAGAGCGGTTTCTCGAGCAGGATGGCCGACTCGATCACCACCAGGGCGCACTGCTGCCGGGATTTCCAGTCATCGAAATCACGGATGACCGCCGGATGGACCAGGGCTTCGATCGCCGACAGGAGCGAAGGGTCGCTGAAAATCCGCGCCGATAGCGCCGTCCGGTCGATCCGGCCGCCGGCATCCAGGATACCTTCTCCGCATAGCCGTACCATATCGGCACGCAAGTGCGGATCACGGTCATACAGCTCTTTCGCCGCACGGTCGCAGTCGTAGGAAGGGATGCCCAGTTCCCGGAACAGGCGCACCACGACAGACTTGCCGCTGCCGATGCCACCGGTACACAAAAGCACGTAAGGCGTTTTCATCGTCTCTCCACCTGGATGCATTCCACCATTTCCGGCTTGAGCCGCCATGCATAGATGTCGCGGTCGGTGACCAGTCGAGGAATCACCTTGGTACTCTCCGCGCCGGCGAAGTCGGCATAATCGACCACCAGGGACAGATCTTCCGCCACGATCCGGCCGCCCCGCGGACGGAACGGTGCCCGGAAAATGAGCTGGACCTGTGAAGGCAGCACGATCAGCGTGCGGCCGGGCGGTGTACCCTTGACCGTGACAGGCAGGGTCATCGCCGTCTCGACATAGCGGTCCACTTCCACTTCATACCACACCCGGTCGAGTTCCAAACGCAGGCCGGACACCGGCTCCAGGCCGATGTACCCCTGCAGCGTCTTGTCGACATTGCGGAAAGAGATGGGCTGCGTACGGACCTGGGTGATGCGCTGCAACTCCTTCACCGCGCCGTAGACCAGCACGGAATCGGGTTTGAGCACGACTTCGCCCACCTGCATGTATTGCGGACGGAAAGCCAGGTCGACCGATGCCACCACCGGCACCTTGACGAACGACTGGGGCTCGAAAGTAAAGGTCAGTTGCTCCGCATCGATGAAATCGATGGAGAAATGGTCGCCCATCTGCTCGCCCAACCGTTCCCGCAGCTCCGTGATCGGAAGCGTGAACGTATCTTCGGCATCAGGTACTTCCTTGAAATGCCGGGGTTCGACCGTGATGTCGAGTTCCACCGGCTTGCGTCCCGTCTTCCGCAGGCCCAGGATATTGAATCCCGTGGCCTTTCCGCGCAGCAGCACGGTCTCGGCGGCCGTCGCGTTGGGCGCATAGCCCGTCAGGCTGGTGGTCACCCGCACGGTACAGGGGATCGTGGCCGAGTATTCCAGCGCAAAGGTATGCATCACCCACACCAGGCAGGCAATGAGAATGGAGACGAGAAAAAGCCGGAAATCCCGCATCGGGCGCTATTGCTGCTGCGCTTCGCTGAAGTCCTTGACCAGGGAAGCCTTGTCAACCTTGATCTTGACGTCCTTGTCGATCTCGAGCATCACCTTGTTGTCGTTGACCTCGACGATCGTGCCGTAGATGCCTCCGACGGTGACCACCTTGTCACCTTTTTTCAGATTGTCGCGGAAGTTGTTGAGTTCCTTCTGGCGCTTCTGCTGGGGACGGATCATGAACAGCCACATCACCACGAAAATCAGCGCGAGCATCAGGAGCATCGTCAAGCCGCTGCCCTGACCGCCTTGGGCGGCCTGCAGGAAGTTGATTGCAAAAAAGTTCATCTTATCTAGTATTTGGTTATTATTCTTCGAACAGTCCCCTGCCCTGCTTGACCACCTCGCCTTCCCGGATCTTCTCCTGGATGATGCGGTCGAGGATGCCGTTGACGAAAACACGGCTGTTGGGGGTGCTGTAGTATTTCGAGATTTCCACGTATTCGTTGATGGTCACCTTCACGGGAATGGTCGGGAAGACCACGGCTTCGGTGATGCCCATCACGATCAGGGTGGCGTCGGTCGACACGAGGCGGTCGGACTTCCAGTTGTCGAGGTGTTCCGAAATCAGCTGGAAATAATCGTCGTAGCGGGCGATCGACTCGGCGAGCAGGCGGAGGGCGAACTCCTTGTCATCTTCCTTCAGGAAGGTGTTCGGATGCAGGATATGATGCTTGCGGGCCGTCTCGTCGATGCCGGCGATAATGGCGTTCAGGGCGAAAGCCAGATCGTCGACCCAGAGCACCGAGAGGTCTTCCAGGATGGATGCCAATTCTTCGTTGTCTTCAAACTCATCCTGGAAAATGCAGGAGAAAAGCTGGCAGTCCTCCTCGAACGAATCTTCGCCGGAGCGCATGTAATTCTGGTAATAATCCTTGGTGATCAGGGAATTGTATACATGCTTGACAAAGGGTTCGTACTCGCCCCAGGAGAGACCGCGTTTCTGGCAGTAACGGCCGAACTCTGGGTCGTCGGAGAGCAGGGCGGCGAAACGGTTGTGGACGAACTTGAGGTTCGGATGCGCTTCTTCCTCCGTGGGATGGAATTTCTGCAGGCCCACTGCGATCTTGTCTTCGGCCACACGGATGAGCGACGCGGAGATGTTGAGCATGAAATAGTAAAGGTCTTTGACCTGGTCGCAAGACTCCAGCAGGGTCTTCTGGGCGGCGGCAGGATTGTCGGCATGCGAGGCCTCATAGGCAAAGAGGGTCTTGAACGCCTTTATACGGATCAATCTGCGAGAGAGCATTTCAAAGTTTTCAGAATTTTTTACAAAGATAAGTGGTTTCGTTCAAAAATAAAATCTATCTTTGTAGGAGATTATCGAAAAACGTTTAAAAACACAAAGACTATGTACTTCGAGGATTATGACAATGCAGGCTACCAGGAAAGGAACGGGGACGATGTCTACTCAAAGCCTGTAAGAGCGGGTAAGAGAACCTACTTTTTCGATGTGAAGGCCACCAAGGGCAACGATTACTACCTCACCATCACCGAAAGCAAGCGTCGGGTGGAGCGTGACGGAAGGTATGTCTACGACAAGCACAAGATCTTCCTTTACAAGGAGGACTTCGACAAATTCGCCGACGGTCTCCAGGAAGTCGTGAACTATATCCGGGAACGGATTCCTGCCGAAAGCACGGAAGTGCAGGCAGAGCCCACCGATTCTTCCGAACAGGCGCCGGGTTCTTTCTCCGACGTCAATTTTGAAGAATTATAGCAAAAGACCCGGCTTTCCAGCCGGATTTTTTTTGAAATCCGAACGATGGAACTTCCTTTCGCCTTCGACAAGATCCCTGCCGGCCGCAGCATTGTAGGCCGTACCGAAGAGATCGACGCCGTCATGTCGGTGTTCGAAGCGGGTGGCCGCAGCCTGGCTCTCTACGGGGAGGCGCGCAGCGGCAAGGAGACGATCGTCCGCGAGGCCATCGACCGCTACATCGAGCAGAAGGGGCGCCTGATCGTCTGCGAAATCGACCTGACCGGCATCCGGACCTATGAAGATCTGGTCGCGCTCTGGCGGGAAAAGATGCGGACCTGTGCCCAGGAAATCAACCGCGGCACCCTGCTGCCTTTCGAGGTGCAGCTCGACGATATCCCCGACAAGAAAGTCTTCGACCTACCGGCCCTCATCGCAGCGGAAGCCGGCGCACAGCTGGTGGTCTATTTCAAGGAATTCCAGAATATGCTCCGCATCGAGGACGAGCAGTTCCGGCTGGAGCAGCTCGAAAAGGTCTGGAGCAAGCAGAAGGCCGTACATTACCTGCTGACCGGTTCATTCGTCAATGCGATGAAGAGCATTTTCGAGGAACGGAAATGTTTCTACGGCATGTGCCGCACCCTCCCCCTGCAGCCGCTCGACAAGAAGCTGGTGTGCGACTACATCCGCTCCAGTTTCCTCAGCCTGGGACGGGTCATCGAAATGGAGGAAGCGCTGGCCATCTGGGAAATATCGTCGGGCAACATGTGGTATGTCAAGCAGTTGTGCGCCAACTGCTATGCCCTGCCTGCCGGCTATGTGAGCCGGGTGACGGTCAATCAGGCGCGCGATACACTGCTGGCCGTCCATACCCCGCGTTTCAAGCAATGGCTCTTCGACATGACGGTCAACCAGATCAACCTCCTGCATGCGATCGTCGACGGCGTGCGGCGCTTCAGCAGTGCCGAGGTGATGGAACGGTACCGGCTCAATTCTTCGGCCGGTGTGGCCCGCAGCCGCGAAGCCCTCGCCAAGCGGGAACTGGTGACTTTCGACGAAGAAGACAACGCGCGCTTTACCGACCCGTTGTTCGAATACTGGCTGCGCCATTACTATTTTGTATAACGACATTCCGGACCTGACCCGGAATCCAACCGAATGCCTATGAAAAAACTCGTCGTACTCTCGGGCGCAGGTGTCAGCGCCGAGAGCGGAATCAAGACCTTCCGCGACAGCGACGGCCTGTGGGAAAACTACAATGTGGCCGACGTGGCCGACATCGAAGGATGGTACCGCAACAAGGGCCTCGTGCTCCAGTTCTACAACGAACGCCGCCGCCAGCTGGAGAAGGCCGAGCCCAACCAGGCGCACAAGATCATCGCCGGACTTGAGCGCTATTTTGAGGTGACCGTCGTCACGCAGAACGTGGACAACCTCCACGAGCGGGCTGGCTCCACGAAGATCATCCACCTGCATGGCGAGCTGACCAAGGTCCGTCCCGAAGACCGGGAGGACATCGGCGAAGGCACCCGCGGGGTGGTCGATGTCGGCTATCGTGACGTCAGTCTGGGCGACACCGACAGTCGCGGCGTACAGCTGCGTCCCCACATCGTTTGGTTCGGCGAGGCCGTGCCCATGATGACGCCCGCCGCCCGCGAAGTGTCGAAGGCCGACATCCTTCTGATCATCGGTACCTCGCTCAACGTCTATCCGGCCGCCGGGCTTTTCCGCTACGTGCAGCCCGGCACCCCCATCTTCCTCATCGACCCGAAGCCCATCCGGCTGGATTACAATAAGTTCACGCAGATTCAGGAGCCCGCGACCGTGGGCATGGAGAAACTCAGGCAGATCCTGCTCGATGAATACTTGTAAGAACATCGTCCTGGCCGTCACCGGTGCCAGCGGAGCCTGCTACGCGCAGCGCTTCCTGGAGCGGACCGCCACCCTCGACGGCGTAGCGGTCCATCTCCTGATGACCGATACGGCCCGCGAGGTCTGGCGTCACGAACTGGGTTCCGGTCCTATTACCGGCCGTTTCTCCCTGCTGGAGAACGACCGTTTCGACCTGCCCTTCTGCTCGGGCAGCGCGGCCGCCGACGTGGTGGTGGTCCTCCCCTGCTCCATGGGTACGCTGGGACGCATCGCCGCCGGCACCGCCGACGACGCCATTGCCCGCATCGCAGATGTACAACTCAAGGAGCGCCGCCCGCTCATTCTCGTTCCGCGCGAGACCCCCTTCAACCTCATCCACCTGCGGAACATGACGACCCTCACGGAAGCCGGCGCCATCATCGCCCCGGCCGCTCCGGGTTTTTACGCGCGCCCGCAGGATCTCGCCACGCTGGTCGACAACTTCGTCGCCCGTCTCCTCCAGCTCGCCGGCCTGCAGCCCCTCGAAGAACAATATAAATGGTCATAAAATGAAAGGCATCGTACTGGCAGGCGGCAGTGGAACCCGCCTCTATCCCATCACCAAGGGGATCTCGAAACAACTGATCCCGATCTATGACAAGCCGATGGTCTATTATCCGATTTCGGTGCTGATGATGGCGGGTATCCGCGACATCCTCATCATCTCGACACCGCACGACCTGCCCGGCTTCAAACGTCTGCTGGGCGACGGGTCTGACTGCGGCGTCCGCTTCTCCTATGCGGAACAACCTTCTCCCGACGGTCTGGCGCAGGCTTTCCTCATCGGGGAGGAGTTCATCGGCGACGACAGCGTCTGCCTGGTCCTGGGCGACAACATCTTCCAGGGCTCCGGCTTCAAGGCGCTGCTCGAAAAGGCCGTGGAAAATGCGGAGAAGCACGCCAAGGCAACTGTGTTCGGCTGCTGGGTCAAGGACCCGGAGCGCTACGGGGTGGTGTCGTTCGACGCCCAGGGCAATCCCGACAGCATTGAAGAGAAACCCGCAAATCCCCGGAGCAACTATGCCGTCGTGGGACTCTACTTCTATCCCAACAAAGTCGTGCAGGTGGCCAAATCCGTGAAGCCTTCCGCCCGCGGAGAACTGGAGATCACGTCGGTCAACAATGTCTTTCTGCAGAATCGGGAACTGAAGGTACTGACCTTCGGGCGCGGTTTCGCCTGGCTCGATACGGGTACGCATGAGTCGCTGGCCGAGGCATCCACCTTCGTGGAAGTCATCGAGAAACGGCAGGGACTCAAAATCGCCTGCCTCGAGGAAATTGCCTACAACAACGGCTGGATCTCGGCCGAAAAGCTGCGGGAGGTGGCCTTGCCGATGAGCAAGAACCAGTACGGACAATATCTGCTTTCCCTTTTGTCCTAGCCAATGAAACGTTTTTACCTTCTGTTTCTTGCGCTGGCGACGGCACTTTCTGCCACGGCGCAGACGACGCCTGTCCGCTTCGCCTATCTGAGTGACATCCATATCTGCGAAGGTTCACCACGCATTGACAACCTGCTGCGTTGCATCGCCGACATCAACAGCCAGCCCGACATCCAGTTCACCCTTTTCGGCGGCGACATCACTGAATTCGGCGCCGACACCGAGATTGCGATGACCAAAGAGATGCTCGACCGGCTGGAACATCCCTATTGGATCGTAGCGGGCAACCACGACGCCAAATGGTCGGAGAGCGGCTGCAACACCTTCGCCAGGGTGTATGGTTATGAACAGTTCGAATTCGATGCAGGCGGCATCAAGTTCCTGGGCTGCAACAGCGGTCCCAACATGCGGATGGCGCCGGCCCTGTTGCCGCACGAGAGTCTGATGTGGCTCGATTCGATCATGACGGCCACGCCGAAGAATCAGCCCGTCATTTTTGTGAACCATTATCCGCAGGATACCTCCATCCTCAACTATTTCCAGGTGATGAACACCTTGAAGAAGGGGAACATCCAACTGCTGATCGGCGGGCACTGGCACCAGAACCGGGCGTTGAACTATGAGGGCGTCCCGGGCATCCTGGGCCGTTCGCCCGACCGTGGCAAGGAAGTGGGATACAATATCATCGACATCGCCGACGGCGTATTTACCGCCCGCGAGCGCATCCTGGTCGACAAGGAAGGGAACCCTGTCACTCCCCTTACCCGCGAACCCTGGTACACCCAGCGGCTCACCGACACGCCGCAATACGAACCCGACCGGGCCGCGGGCCGCGACAACCCCTACGGGCTCCCGCTCAACTATCCTTTCGTAAAATTCGGCGTGAACCGGGAATTCCCCCAGGTCACCGAAGTCTGGCGCAGCCAGGATGAGGGTGACATCGGCTGCGCCGCCGTCCCTGCCGGGAAGCTTGTGCTGTATGCCAATGAAGCCGGTGCCGTGAAGGCGCTCGACAGCCGCACGGGCCGTGAGGTCTGGCGTTTCACGACCGAAGGCAAGGTCTTCTCGACACCCGCTGTCTGGAAGAACCGGGTGGTCATCGGTTCCACCGACGGGTACATTTACTGCCTTTCTCTCAAGAACGGCAAGCTCCGCTGGCGCCACCGCTGCGACAAATCTGTCCTGGCTACGCCCGTCATCCATAAAGGCATCGCGTATGTCGGCTCCTCCGACCATGTCTTCCGGGCACTGAAGGTACGCAGTGGGAAGCTGGTTTGGGCACGCGACGGCATCGCCGGATTCGTGGAGTGCAAGCCCTATGTCGACGACGAACAAGTCGTCTTCGGCGACTGGGCCAACACGCTCTATTCGCTCGACCCGCGCACAGGCAAGGTGCAGTGGACCTGGCAGACGAAAGGCTCGCGGATGTTCTCTCCCGCCGCCGTCTATCCGGTGAAGTCGCACGGGAAGATTTTCCTGGTTACCCCGGAGCGCAAGACCTATGCGCTCGATGCGCGCACCGGCGAGCAACTATGGGTCCATCCCGGCGGCCGTGAGTCCATCGCCCTGTCGCCCGACAGCGCTACGATCTATGTCAAGACGATGTTCGACAGCGTGCAGGCCTATTCCACGACAGCTCCGGACGCCCAGCTGCGCTGGGAGACCCGCCCGGGCTTCGGCTACGAGATCGCTCCAACGCCCTGCGCCTGCAGCGCGGACGGCCGATGGGTCTTCGTTCCCACTGACAAGGGCAACCTGTTCTGCCTCAATGCGAAAGACGGCTCCCTGGCCTGGATCCACAAGATTTCCGTCGCGATGCTCAACAGCATCGTTCCGTTCCCGGACGACCGGCTCCTGATCTCCACGATGGACGGCGTCGTCACCTTGCTTCAATATTGATTCAGATGAAAAGAATGTTTCTCTTCTTTCTCCTGCTGCAAGGCCTGACGTTGTCGGCGCAGCAGTGGGAGGCCCTGTGGCCGGAAGGACAGATGCCCGATGCCCAGCCCGGACAGATTGCGGCGATGACCGACGAATCCACGGCGCCCGGTTTTGATCCCGCCGCACACCGTATGCCCTATCTGGAGTGGTTCGACGCTCCAGCCGATTCTCTGCGGAAAGACGTGTGCATGATCCTGATTTCGGGTGGCTCCT
>Ga0310786_10007441_pt1 | contig 14279 bp, 8 predicted proteins | sample AusTroGonzalo_MG_FD_203881 | JGI IMG/M metagenome (GOLD analysis project Ga0310786, IMG submission 203881) | Bovine rumen microbial communities from tropical cattle in Woodstock, Queensland, Australia - Gonzalo_03 (v2) (version 2) | ecosystem: Host-associated > Mammals > Digestive system >... | reverse complement strand
TTCCCTTAAGGGTAACAAAATTAGACCCTCTCCTGTCCCCCTTAAAGGGGGATGATAGGAAGTCCTCCTTTAAGGAGGATTTAGAAGGTCCAACTTAACAATTTATGAACTTAACTCAAAGGGTTTGAACGTAGAATCCGACTCCTATTTAATTTATGAAGTGTACAATTGTGCTACACGAGGGTAAATTTGTTGCTACGCCAGTCTACACGTGCAGACTCGAGAGGTTGCACGTGTTCCCTCACGAGGCCTTTAAACTATTGATTTGTACCTATATCTAATAATTTAGATGGAAATCTAATAATAAATGTTAAAAAATGGGGGTGGAATGCAATTTTTATGATTTTTTTCTTGCGTTATCTAAAAACTTAGATTACCTTTGCCAGCGAAATCTAAAAGTTTAAATAATTATGACTAAAGATAATAATGAACGCACGCTCACAAAGGCTGAGATGGAAATCATGAATATCCTTTGGGACAAGGAAAAGGCGCTGACCACTCATGAGATCATTGATGAGTATCCAGAACCAAAACCTGCCTACAGTACGATTGCTACATTCCTGAAGATACTGACTGTGAAGGAGTTCATCCGTAGCAGGAAGCTGGGTGAAGGTAGTAAGACATTGGTGTTCATGCCAAGAATCACTCGTGACAGCTATGCCAATCGTGTGATGAAGGATGTGAAGAATTCTCTCTTTGCGGGCTCCCTGAAATCTATGCTTTCGTTCTTTGCCCAGAATGAAGAGGTGACAGAGGATGAGTTGCAGGAAATCATTGCTCTCTTGAAAAGCAAATGAAATGGCCAATAATAGTAAATAGTCAATCGTCAAATAGTAAATAAAACTATGATTCTGTTCATCATTAAATCCGCTATCACATTAGCATTGCTCTATAGCTGCTTCTTTGTGTTGCTAAGCAAGGAGACCTTCCATCGCTTCAATCGCATCATGCTGATTGGTATCATGATAGCTGCATTTGTGGTTCCTATGTTCCACATCACCACAGAGCACCCTACTGTTATCAATGAGGAGGTGATGCAGATGGAGAATGTTGTGGAAAATGGCATCGTCTTTATTTATGAGGATGAAGAAAACGAGATGCCTGTTCAGATTACTTGGGTGCAGGTGATTGAGTGGGTGTATCTGGCTGGTGTGGCTGTGGTGCTGACGATCACCCTCATTCAGGTGATCAACCTCATCAGGCTGATGCGCAGAGGTGTGCGGATGAAGGATGAAAAGGGCAATACAGTTATCCTGATCGATGGTGACATACCACCATTCAGCATATTCAGATATATTGTGATGAGTGTGAAGGATTATGAGACAGGACGTCATTATATCCTCACTCACGAACAGGAGCATATAGGTCTGGGACATTCATACGACTTGTTGTTGATTCAAGTGCTGAAAATCATTCAGTGGTTCAACCCATTTGTGTGGTTCATCAGTCGCGACCTCAAGACCATACATGAGTATGAAGCTGACCAGGCTGTTATCAATCAAGGCATCGATGCAAAGCAATATCAACTATTTCTCGTGACCAAGGTAGTGGGGAATCGACTGCAGCCTTTCACCAATAACCTCAATCACGGTTCACTTAAAAAAAGAATCGCTATGATGTATCAAAAGAAATCAAACAGATGGCTCATGCTGAAATCGCTTTGTGCCATCCCTGTGGTAGCATTGGCTATCAATGCCTTTGCTACGCCTGCAGCCATGAAACCAGTCGAGGAATTGGTGAATAAACTTGAGGAAACAGAGACTCTCCCCTCATTCGTCCTACAGGATGAGCGTGAAGTCCTTGCAAATGAAGTATCAAATGAGCCAACCAACCTTGTGGAAACAGAAAAGATGACGGAAGTCAAAAGTGTCTCTGACGTTAAACCTGGACAGGTGCTGACTGGTGTTGTAAAGAACGAGAAAGGCGAAACAATTGAGATGGCAAATGTGACTGAGTTAGATGAACAAGGCAGAATCTATGCAAATGCAGTCACAGACATCAATGGTAACTTCGCCATCAAGATTGTCAGTCCAGAACACAACATCAGAGTGTCGTATACAGGTATGAAGGTCTTCATGACCAAGGCTGCGAATATGCCTAAGACCGTTGTGCTGCCTGAAGCTGTGTATATTCAAGATGTGGTGGTAAGTGGTGTGGCACAATCCGCTGGTAGTCCTCTCATTGTTGTGGACGGAAAGACAGTCTTTGTGAATGCACATAATTTGAACGTCAACAACGCCACAGAAGACCTCTTGGCAAAACAAATAGGTATCAAGCAGTCAGACATTAAATCAATCACAGTATTGAAAGATGGTGCAGCAACTGCTGTCTATGGTGCTGCAGGCAAGAATGGTGTGATTGAAATCAAAACCAACAGAGCACAAGCCCAAACAGACACCATTGTAGCTCGTGTTATGAACAATGAAAATGGATTGGCCATCAAATCCAATAATGACGATTTGCCTCTTGATAGTATGTTGAACAGACTGCCAGGTCTGGAGAAACAACCAGATGGTAGCTTTACGGTCAATGGAAAGAAAATAAAGAGAGTACTGGTGAATGGAGAAGAAGTGAATCTGGAAGATTTGGTCAAGTAAATCACAGTTAGAAACCATGAAGAGTGCTCCAATCGAAAGGTTGGAGCATTTTTTGTGTACAAATCGTTGCTATTTGTAAAAATATGTGTATCTTTGCATTAAAATGCAAATGGTTAAATAGTAAATGGTTAAATGGTTAAATGGTAAATACTGGAGTCTTGTGATAGTTGTCCTGCTGACACCTATTGCAATGATTGCTATTTCAAGAATTCTTCCTACCTTTGATGACTGGACATCGCTGATAGCACCTTCGTTTGGTGAACTGTTTTCCAAAGAACGTCTTTTGTTCTATGGATACCATTGGCGCCCCTTTGATGCTACGATAGGATATATTGTGGGTCTCAATCCTCATTTGCTGTTTCCTCTGTTGAACCATATCTGTGTTGTGGTGGGTCATGTGGGTTGTACGCTGATGGTTTGGAAACTATGTGGAATCCTGAAAATAAATGATTTTTCGAAGAACATAGCCACTCTTTTCTTCTTTCTGACCCCAGCTATGTTGGCCACAACATTGGCTGTTGACGGATTGAACCAGACCTATGCAAACTTCTGGGGATTGCTGTCTGCATGGGTGTATTTGAGAGTTAAGAGTGAAGAGTTAAGAGTTAAGAGTGGGAAGTGGTATATGTATATTGTTTGGCTGTTGTTGATTGCAATTGCCACTCTTTGTAAGGAAAACGGACTGATGTGGGCTTTGGTTGCACCTTTGTTGGCATTTGGATTCCAGCAACTGACGACCAAGAAACTGATAAGAGAACTCATCATCGGTGGCAGTATGTTTGTCATCTATGCCTTGTTCGTGGTTCTGTTGCCAAGCAATATTATCATCGAACCGGAATATATGCCAGGTGTGCTGAAGACGTTGCATAACATCGTGAAATTCTTCTTTGCTTCATGGGCAACAGTTGATTCTGTGTGGTTGCTGCATGAGTCACATCGTAACTTGATGCTTGCTGCTGTGACCTTTGTACTCAGTCTGCCATTTATCTATCTGTTGTTCTTCAGAAACTGGAGAAAGTTGCTTTCACGACCCTTTCTGGTGTTGTTGTTATGTCAACTCATCTTGGTAGCTCCCCACCTGGGTACAGTCTTCAGTATGATGCATGCCTATGCAGGTTTAGGTATGTCAGCACTCATGATAGGATGGCTTTGCCAGTTCTGTAAGCAGCAGAAACATGTGTTGTGGGCATACATGCTGCTGATTTTGTCGTTCCTTGTCATAGATGTTCATTTGTGGTACGAATCCTATGTATCATCTTTGGCAGGACGTGATATGGCCCAGCAGGCAATTGAGAAAACAGGCACACCAGTCGACAAGGTGTTTGTGGTCACAGTAGAAGATGATGTGAAGAAACTGTCTTCGTTTTGTGTCTCACCCTGTGATGCCTTTGGATGGGGTCTTTCTGCCCAATATGCCACCAACTATGAATGGCCAACAGAGATAGGAGATACGATTGTGGCTTCTGATGCCAATGAGGCAATGCTGACAGAAATAGCTCAGGATGCCCTGAAAAGGGGATTTGATTGTGTATGGATTGTAAATAAAACAAATATAGAAGTAGTAAGATGAAGACCGTTACCATATTACTTCCAGCCTTCAATGAGGCAGAATCGTTCACAGAACTCAAGGAGTGCATGGACAAAGTGGCTGTTGACAACAGTAGCTATGAATGGCAGTTTCTGATGGTGAATGATGGCAGTACGGATGATACATTGGAGCAGATGCAGCAACTGCATTCAGCAGACAGCCGCTATCATTATCTTGACCTTTCCAGACACTATGGGAAAGAGATTGCTATCATGGCAGGTTTGGATTATGCTGAAGGGGATGCCATCATCATCATGGATGCAGACATGCAACATCCGATTGATGTCATTCCTGAAATGCTGAAATATTGGGAAGAAGGCTATGATGATGTGTTTGCACAGCGACAGGAGTCACATGAATCGTGGATCAAACAAACAACTTCACACCTCTATTATCAGCTGCTGCAGCACTCAACAGACATCACCATACAGATGAATACAGGTGATTTTCGTCTGTTGGACAGAAAATGTGTTGAGGCCTTGCGTCAGATGCGTGAAACAGATCGCAATACAAAGGGTATGTACAGTTGGATAGGATTTCACAAGAAAGGGATAGATTATCATCAGAAAAAACGTGCTCATGGTACCACCAAATGGCACTTTGGCTCTTTGGTCAACCTGGCACTTACTGGTATTACCTCGTTCACTACAGCACCTCTTCGTTTTGCTTCTGTGTTGGGTTTCATCATTTCCATCCTTGCCTTCATCTATCTCATCTATATCATCATCAAAACCATCTTTGTTGGTGAACCTGTTCAAGGATTCCCAACGCTGATGGTTACGATACTGTTTTTGGGAGGTATCCAGCTCATTTCGCTTGGCATTATCGGTGAGTATCTGAGTCACATATTCAATGAAACCAAAAAACGTCCTGGATACTTTATACGTGAATACAAATGAAAAAAGTGAAGAGTGAAGTGCGAAATTATATAATGTAAAAATGAGAAAAATGGTAAATGGTAAATGGTAAATGGTAAATATTTCGTACCTTTGCACGTTAATTGTAAAAAAAGAAACTAGAATGGCAGAATACAACTTCAGAGAGATTGAACAGAAGTGGCAGCAGCGATGGGTGGAACAGAAGACCTATCAGGTGGCTGAGGACAGTAACAAGAAAAAGTTTTATGTGCTGAACATGTTCCCTTATCCAAGTGGTGCGGGACTGCATGTTGGACACCCATTAGGATATATTGCAAGTGATATTTATGCTCGTTTCAAGCGTCTGCAGGGCTTCAATGTGTTGAACCCTATGGGTTATGATGCTTATGGACTTCCAGCAGAACAATATGCTATTCAGACAGGTCAGCACCCAGAGGTGACAACTTTCCAGAATATCAACCGCTATCGTGAGCAGTTGGACAAGATTGGTTTCTGCTTTGACTGGGATCGTGAGGTTCGCACTTGTGATCCTGCTTACTATCATTGGACACAGTGGGCCTTCCAGAAGATGTTCAACAGCTTCTATTGCAACAAATGCCAGTCAGCTCAACCTATTGAGACACTCATCAAGCATTTCGAGGAGAAGGGAACAGAAGGTTTGGATGTTGCTCAGAGTGAAGAACTGAAGTTCACAGCTGAAGAGTGGAAGGCAATGGATGAGAAGCAGAAGAGTGATGTGCTGATGAATTACAGAATTGCATTCATGGCTGAGACAGCAGTCAACTGGTGCCCTGGTTTGGGAACAGTCTTGGCGAATGATGAAGTAGTTGATGGTGTGAGTGTCAGAGGAGGATTCCCTGTGGAACAGAAGAAGATGCGTCAGTGGTGTCTGCGTGTTTCTGCCTATGCTCAGCGTCTGCTGGATGGACTTGACACCATTGAGTGGAGTGAATCTATCAAGGAAACCCAAAGGAACTGGATAGGCCGCTCTGAAGGTGCAGAAGTTCAAATCAAGGTAGCTGACAGCGATGTAGATTTCACTATCTTTACCACTCGTGCTGACACCATGTTTGGTGTGACCTTCTTCGTATTGGCTCCTGAGAGTGAGTTGGTGGACAAAGTGACAACCCCAGATCAGCGTAAGGCTGTGGATGATTATATCAAGTATGTGAAGGGCAGAACAGAGCGTGAGCGTATGATTGACCATACTGTCACAGGTGTGTTCTCTGGTGCATATGGCATCAACCCAATCACAGGCGACAAATGTCCAATCTATGTAGCCGAATATGTGTTGGCTGGTTATGGTACTGGTGCCATCATGGCTGTACCTGCTCATGACAGTCGTGACTATGCCTTTGCTAAGCATTTCGATTTGCCTATCATCCCATTGATTGAGGGTGCAGACATCAGCGAAGAGAGCTATGATGCCAAGGAAGGTATCGTGATGAACTCACCAATGGCAGGTAAGACTTCCTATAAGAACTTCAGCCTGAATGGACTGACTGTGAAGGAAGCAATTGCTGCTACCAAGAAGTTTGTGGAAGAGCAGAAGTTAGGTCGTGTGAAGGTAAACTACCGCTTGCGTGATGCTATCTTCAGTCGTCAAAGATATTGGGGTGAACCATTCCCAGTATACTACAAGAATGGTATTCCTCAGATGATTCCTGAGGAGTGTCTGCCAATCCAACTGCCTGAGGTTGATAAGTTCCTGCCAACAGAGACAGGTGAACCTCCATTGGGCAATGCAACTTGCTGGGCTTGGGACGAAGCAAACAAGCAGATTGTGGAGAATAGCAAGATTGACAATAAGACCGTCTTCCCTATCGAACTCTATACGATGCCTGGTTTTGCTGGTTCATCAGCCTACTATCTGCGCTATATGGATCCTCACAACAATGAGGCTTTGCTCTCGAAGCAAGCTGCTGAATATTGGCAGAATGTAGACCTCTATGTAGGTGGAAGCGAACATGCTACAGGTCACCTGATCTATAGCCGCTTCTGGAACAAGTTTCTGTTCGACCTGGGTATCAGCGTGAAGGAAGAACCATTCCAGAAACTGATTAATCAGGGTATGATTCAAGGACGTAGTAACTTTGTATATCGCATCAAGGACACCAATACCTTCGTAAGTCTGGATAAGAAAGACGGCTATGAGGTTACTCCTATCCATGTGGATGTGAACATCGTATCAGCAGATGTTTTGGATGTTGAGGCCTTCAAGGCTTGGCGTCCAGAATACAACGATGCAGAGTTTATCTTGAATGATGAAGGTAAATACATCTGTGGATGGGCTGTGGAGAAGATGTCAAAGTCAATGTTCAATGTGGTCAACCCAGATATGATTGTAGAGAAGTTTGGTGCAGATACCTTGCGTCTCTATGAAATGTTCCTTGGCCCTGTAGAACAGAGCAAACCTTGGGATACTAACGGTATTGACGGCTGTCACCGCTTCTTGAAGAAATTCTGGAACTATATGACAGCAGAAACCAAGGACGCAGAACCAACAGCTCAGGAACTGAAAGCACTGCATACACTCATCAAGAAGGTAACAGGCGATATTGAACAGTTCTCATACAATACCAGCATTGCTGCCTTCATGATTTGTCTGAACGAACTGACCAAGATAAAGAGCGAAAGCAAGGCTGTCAAAGAAGCATTGGTAGTGGTGATTGCTCCATTCTGTCCTCACCTTGCAGAGGAACTCTGGGAGATGTTGGGACACAATACAACAGTATGTGATGCTCCTTGGCCAACCTTCAACGAAGAATACCTGAAAGAAGACAAAGCAAAAATGATGGTAGCCTTCAATGGTAAGGCTCGTTTCCCTATGGAATTCCCTGTAGGTACAGACCAGCAAACCATCATCGATGCAGCACTTCAGGAGCCTCAGTCACAGAAATGGATACAAGGCTTCAGTGTAGTAAAGGTAATTGTTGTGCCCAATAAGATGATTAATATAGTACTGAAACCAGCATAATGAGACGCAAGGCGCAAATAATCTGGGAAGAGATATCAGTGTATGTCTACATTTCCATCGGACTGATCATCTATGGTACAGGTGTCACCCTATTTATGATACCTTATCAGATTACGTCAGGTGGAGTGACAGGTATATCATCATTGATATTCTATGCCACAGGCACGATTGAAGTGCAGGTTTCATATCTGACCATTAATGCCTTTCTGCTGATTGCTGCTGTCAAGATACTAGGTTGGAAATTCTGCCTGAAAACCATCTATGGTGTGTTATTCCTCACGTTCTATATGTGGGCTGTACAGCGATTGGTGGAAGACCCTGTGACAGGTGCTCTGCCTAAACTGGTGAAGGACCAGACCTTCATGGCAGTAGTGCTAGGAGCTGTGCTTGAAGGTATCGGACTGTCAATCTGTTTTTCCCACAATGGAAGTACAGGAGGTACGGATATCATTGCAGCCATTGTCAATAAGTACAAGGACATATCAATGGGACAGGGCATCATGCTGTGTGACTGTATCATCATCTCGTCCAGTTACTTTGTCTATGAGCACTCATATGGTTCAGATGTCGCCTGGCAGATGATTGTCTTTGGTTTCACTACCTTCATCATCGCAGGAGTGACCCTTGACTATGCTCTCAATAGGACGAAGCAGGCTGTGGAGTTCAAGATATTCTCACGTAACTATGCTAGGATAGCTGATGCCATCTCAAATGCAGGATTTGGTGTAACTGTGCTCGATGGAAACGGATGGTACACCCATTCAGAACGTAAGGTACTGGTGTGTATCTGCAGCCGCAGGTATTCGTCCATCATCATGCGTGCCATTAAGAGAGTAGACCCATACGCCTTTGTGTCTGTAGCCAATGTAGCAAGTGTATATGGAGAAGGATTCAGTATTATGAAGACAAAACTAAAGGACCAGAAACCTATTCTAGTATTTGCAACCAACAACGCCCATAAGCTGGAGGAAGTCAGGACTATCATAGGCAACAAATTTGAGATACGTAGTCTGGAAGATATCAACTGCAAGGTCGATTTACCTGAAACTTCTAATACATTAGAGGGTAATGCTTTGCAGAAAGCCCAATATGTGAAGAAATACTATGGATTTGACTGCTTTGCAGACGACACAGGTTTGGAATGTGAGGCATTGAATGGAGAACCTGGTGTACTTACTGCCCGCTATGCAGGTGGAGCAGGACATGATGATGAGGCTAACATCCAGAAGCTATTGACCAACCTTCAGGATAAAGACAACAGAAATGCCCAATTCCGTACTTCCATCGCTCTGATCTACAAAGGTCAGAACTATTCTTTCGAAGGAATTGTGAAAGGAAAGATTGCAGAAGAGAAACGTGGAGAAGCAGGTTTTGGTTATGACCCTGTGTTCATTCCTGATGGATATACAGATACCTTTGCCCAATTGGGTGGAGAAATCAAGAATACAATCAGCCATCGTGCACGTGCTGTCAGTCAGTTATGTGATTTCTTGGTGCACAGCGAACAGGAAAAAAGAAAAAGATTAGTAACTCGCAAAAATAAATGATATGGTGAGAACTTTCAAATTATTAGCATTCTCAAGTCTGCTGAGTATCATTCAGTTTGTTTGTCCAACTATAGCTAAAGCTGCATATGGTGATTGGACCATTTATGCGGCTTATCATCATGCAACCAAAGTGGCAGTACTCAATAACATCGTTTTTGTTTTGAGCGATAATGGTTTGTATAGTTATAATCCTGATGATACAAGCATAGAAACATATGACAAGAAAAATGGCCTGAGTGACAACAACATCTATGATATGGTACGTTGTGATGCCACCAAGCAAATCGTTTTGTTGTACAAGAATGGCAATATAGATTTGATGGATGCCAATGGGAATGCATATAATATGCCAGAACTGAAAGGAAAGGCGCTGAGAGACAAAACCATGAACGGCCTTTATGTTTATAAGGAATTTGTCTACATCTCAACCAATTCTGGTATTGTTGTTTTGGATACCAAACGTAAAGTCTTCACTCATTATTATGATTTCGGTCAGAAGGTAAATAGTGTGATTATTGATAATGGAGTAATCATTGCTTTGACTCCAGAAGGCGTTTATAAAGGAACTCTTTCAAAGAATTTGCTGGATGCAAGTAATTGGGTTAAAATATCCGATTACATGTTCTCAAAAATCATCGCATTCAACGATACATATTATGTTTGTACCATGGGCAATAGTCCTCAGCTAAAAGTTATTACCAATAAGGAGAATTTTAGCTTTAAGGACACAACAGATGATGCCATCAAGAATTATTGCATTGCTGATGATAAATTGCTTTTCTTTGGAGACCAGCACACACTCATCTTTGATAAAGAAGGTAACTACAAGAGGATAGATAACGAATTGAATACCGTACATGCAGAATATGTAGGTGGCAAATATTGGATGGCTTGTAATACAAATGGATTGCTGCAATCTTCATTTGATGGTGAAACATTCAAGCAGACGGTATCCTCTATTATTCCCAATAGTCCGTTTTACAACTATTTCTATAAACTGAAAATGGTAGGTAACCGTTTGCTTTCTGTAGGTGGATACTTTGAGTTTTCCAGTAGCGAACATATAGCTTTTGCAACACAGTACGAAAACGGTATTTGGACAAATTTTGATGAGAAGAGTGCTTTTGAAGGTATGGGAGGAGAATACTATTTCAGGAATTTCCATGATATCATTCAAGACCCAGATGATCCTAACCATCATTTTGTTGGAGCAAAAGCAGGATTGGTAGAATATCGTAACTACAAGTTCGAGAAACAATATTCGCATCTCAATTCCGGACTTACATCGATCATTCCTACCAGTTCACACGCAAACTATTACGTCTGGGTAAGCGGAATGGTATATGACAACCAAAAGAATCTGTGGATGCTGAACAGTCAGGTCGATACCATCATAAAGGTGATGAAACCAAATGGAGATTGGTTTGGATATTATTGTCCTGAGATAGCGAATCATTCTATCATGGGAGATATGATGTTCGATAGCCAACGGGGATGGATTTGGCTTACCAGTCACTTCTCAAGTTCTGTAAATAACGGAGGACTTTTTGTCTTAGATACAAATGGAACAATCAATCAACGTTCAGATGACAGAAGTCGTTTCATCTATATGTTCAACAACCAAGATGGTCAGTCCTATCATATCGATAACATGCATTGTGTGGTTGAAGATTTAAATGGGGCCATTTGGATAGGAACAGATGCTGGTCCTTTTGTCACTTTTGAGCCCTCAACCATCTTTAACCAGGATTTCTACTTTACTCAATGTAAGGTACCACGTAATGACGGAACGAATTATGCCGACTATCTGTTGAGTGAGATTGATGTAAGATGTATTGCTATTGATGGAGGAAACAGAAAATGGATAGGCACGATGGGTAGTGGTGTGTATTTGGTAAGTGCAGATGGTACAGAGATCTTAGAACACTTTACCATAGATAACAGCCCACTTATCTCAAACGATATCTATTCGATTGTGATTGATGGTAGTTCTGGAGAGGTGTTTATTGCGACAGAAAATGGACTTGTTTCTTATATGGGAAATGCTATCGACCCAGAGGAATCATTCGATAAAGACCTTGTGAAAGCATATCCAAACCCAGTAAAGCCAGATTATACAGGAAATATCATCATTACGGGCTTGATGCAGAATTCTGTCGTAAAGATTGTGAATGCTGCTGGTCGATTGGTGAAAGAAGGAAGATCTGTAGGAGGTGAATTTACTTGGGATCGACTCACCAATGAAGGAAAACAAGCAGCATCAGGAGTTTATTATGTGTTGGCAACCGACTCCGAGGGAGATAAGGGTGTCGCTACTAAGTTCCTGATTGTGAGATAGTTATGAGAGACTGCGTTTAACGAGTAGATAGAGTTTATCGTTAGGACGTACCTTTTCATTTACCTTAATACTGATATGTTGCCCACGGGTAGCTGTTTGGACTGGGACGAGATCAAATCTGATTTCGTCCGCTGTTTGTATTAAAGCTCCTGTGGTGACACCAGTTATCAGTATCTTATTCCCTACATTGAGATCTTCGTTCTCTATGAGGAACTCCGCAACGCCTATATTTGAGAAGTACTTGATGCACTTCCCTACATATACTTTTTGCTCTGTGGCTTTGCTTCCATACACTTCGCACCATTCACCAAGATGTTGTCCCTGATAATAGCCATCCCAGAATCCACGATTAAAGACTGTCGAGAGTGATTCATCCCAACGGTCTTTCTTTTCTTCTGTAAAGGTTCCTTCGATAACGCTGTTGATGGCTTCATTATAAGCACTTACGACAGTCTCTACATATTCTGGACCTCGTGCTCTTCCTTCAATCTTGAACACTCTCACACCAGCATTCATCATGATATCCATAAATCGGATGGTTTTCAGGTCTTTTGGTGACATGATGTATTTATTGTCAATCTGGAGTTGGATGCCTGTCTCTATATCTTTTACTTCGTATCCTCGACGGCAAATCTGTACACATTCTCCACGATTGGCACTACGTCCAGCGTTTTGCAAACTGAGGTAGCATTTCCCACTGATGGCCATACAAAGCGCTCCATGACAGAACATCTCAATACGAATCAGTTGTCCTGAGGGGCCTGTGATATGTTGACTTTGAATCTGGTCGTAAATATCTTTCACTTGCCACATATTGAGTTCACGTGCCAACACTACGACATCTGCAAACTGGGCATAGAAACGAAGAGCTTCGATATTGGAGATGTTGAGTTGGGTACTCAAGTGTACCTCCATACCCACCTGACGACAATACAGCATGACAGCCACATCACTTGCAATCACAGCAGAGATCTTTGCTTTGACAGCTGCGTCAACGATCTCATGCATCATATCGATATCTTCACCATAGATGATGGTATTGACGGTAAGATAGCTCTTCAATCCATGTTGATGACATATTTCAGCGATTTCTTTCAGATCATCTATTGTAAAGGGATTGGCGGAATGGGAGCGCATATTGAGCTTTCCGATGCCGAAATAAACACTATCAGCACCTGCATGAATGGCGGCAGCAAGATTCTCCCTGCTACCTACTGGAGCCATTATTTCAAATTCACTTCGTTTCACTTTCCTTTGATTATTTTCTTGATGTCGTTTAGTTTGTTGAGTGCCTCCAATGGTGTCAAGCTATTGACATCTATGTTCAGCAATTCGTCGCGAACTTGACAAAGAATAGGATCATCGAGTTGGAAGAATGACAATTGGTGTGCACTACCTGTAGTAATTGTTTCTGTACGAGGACGTGAAATCCCGTCACCAGAGTTGTTTTTCTCTAATTCTTTCAACACCTCTTCTGCTCTTCGTACGACACTTGGAATCATACCAGCAATTTTAGCTACATGAATACCAAATGAGTGCTCGCTACCTCCTTTAACCAGCTTACGAAGGAAGATAACCCTACCGTCTGCTTCACGTACGGACACATTATAGTTCTTCACACGAGAAAACATTCGCTCCATCTCATTCAACTCGTGATAGTGGGTTGCGAAAAGGGTACGAGCATGATTGCGTGCATTCTCGTGAATGTATTCCACGATAGCCCAAGCGATGGATATACCGTCATAAGTACTTGTACCTCGACCCAATTCATCAAACAGTACGAGTGAACGAGGTGATAGGTTATTCAGAATACTACTTGCTTCTGTCATTTCCACCATGAAAGTACTTTCGCCCATTGAGATGTTGTCGCTTGCTCCTACTCGGGTGAAGATCTTGTCGCACACACCGATTCTGGCGCTCTCAGCTGGTACAAAACTACCCATTTGAGCCATGATTGTGATGAGAGCAGTTTGACGAAGTAAGGCTGACTTACCTGCCATATTCGGACCTGTAATAATGATGATTTGCTGATGCTCAGCATCAAGGTACAAGTCGTTTGCAATATATGGTTCACCGATTGGCATTTGTTGCTCTATCACAGGGTGACGTCCTTGTTTAATATCGATTGTCAGGCTATCATCCACAACAGGACAGACATATCGATTCTCTTTTGCATTAATAGCAAACGATAGCAGACAATCGATGCGGGCAATCTCTGCGGCATTTCGTTGTAATGGAGTGATGAAATCTGCAGCATCTGTAACCAATTGTGTAAACAAGCGGGTCTCTAGAGCTAGAATCTTTTCTTCTGCTCCAAGTATCTTTTCCTCATACTCTTTGAGTTCTTGGGTGAT